>Ga0315903_10010866_pt1 | contig 10789 bp, 6 predicted proteins | sample LakEriMetagenome_7_FD_203524 | JGI IMG/M metagenome (GOLD analysis project Ga0315903, IMG submission 203524) | Freshwater fungal communities from buoy surface, Lake Erie, Ohio, United States - Buoy 2 MA119 | ecosystem: Environmental > Aquatic > Freshwater > Lake | place: USA: Lake Erie, Ohio... | reverse complement strand
GCTGAATTGATTGAGCAGTTGTTGAATGCAGGCGCCTGGTATGCGCGCATGAGCGGAAGCGGATCGGCTGTGTATGGCTTTTTTGATGCGCCGGTTGAGCTGAAAAATTTACCTGCTGATTATTTCAGCTATTGGGGTACGGTGTTGTAGTTGTTTATTTCACAACTATGAAAGTTCCCGAAGCCCTTTGATTTCCGTTCTTCATGACGATTGTATAAGAGCCTTTCGGGAAGTTCGTGCAATCGATTGATACTAGATTTCTGCCTGTGTTTGGAGTTGACATTATCCATTTTCCTTGTGTCGTAAAAACATCCAGGGTAACATCGTTCCATTTATCGGGTAATTGAACGCTTAGATGATTACTCGCAGGATTGGGAAAAACTGACAGTTCTAACTCATCAACGGAAGTAATCGCGTTCACAACAAGATTGAAGTAAACAGATGTCGTATCCCATACACCACATCTCCCCGCATAGAGTTCAACGAGATGATCTCCCGGTTCAAGTGGCGCTATGAAGAGGCTATCCACGCTCCAAGGCTGCATTTCCAGATTGTCAATGGAGTAATAAATTTCATCGGCATATTCGCTCGATTGCACAATGGCGTATGGGCTATTGTTTTGTTCGACAAGAGTTAATTGTGCAACAGGATCCCAATCACCGATGTACCATTCCGAAAGGTTGTTGTATACTAAATCATGCACGGTCTGGCGAATGATGGATTCATGACCATTGTCGATTGTGTAATCGAACAGAGCGTTTAGAGGAGATTTGCGGAAGAGCGCCGAGTAAAAGCAAACAGCTGCCACATAAGATCCGGTAGGTGAGGGGTGACTGCCGTCGGAAGAAAAGAGATCGATATCAGGGTGATTTGCTCGCAGATAGCGCCAAACCACACTCACCGGTGAAACGATTCCTTCATTCATTTCAGCCATCATCATGTAGCGTTCACGAAGTAAGTCGTCCATGCCTTCGTACGTGCAAACCGGCGGCCAGTTGGCGCAATTTTGCTGATCTCCGTTTTCACGTCCCCAGGTCATGTAGAATACAGTTTCAGCGCACGGATTATTTGCTAAAATCGAATCGTTGAGTTGAGTGGCAAATGGAAATGTTTCTACTTCCACTTGCGAAATTGGAAATGCCGGCATCTGACTTTGCTGTTGCAGAACAACGAAATCCCAATTGCCTTGATTGACCAAGTCCATCGAAGCGGCATTGCCTAAATGTCCTTCGAACGTATAGCCGCCCGGAGTGCTCGAAGCAACCTCCAGTGTGTCGCCGGCTGAAAGAGCAACATCGGCGGTAAGTTGAGGGAGGTTATTGTACGCGGTGTAGGAGTTGCCCAGAAACAATGCACGCTTCAACGATTGCGCCTTGCATGCTGAATAAAAGGCGGAGCCAATAACTAAGACAAATAACAGTAAGCTCTTGCTTATTCCCCGCTTAAAATGATTCGTTGATTCCATTGATGATTGCCTTGATTGATTTGAAGAATGTAAATACCTTGAGTCAAAGAGAGTGTGTTTAGCTGGGCTAAAGTAGTATTCGATACTTTCTGTTCCCGCACTACTGCGCCATTCATGTTATAGAGTTTTAATGTGCAGTTTTCTGCATTCGGGAATTGCACATAGAGACGATCGGATGCCGGGATAGGATAAACCGAAATGGCATTTGCATTCTCGCTGTCCGCTACCAGGGTTGTGTCGCAAGGAATAAAGACTGTACCCGGTGAGCCCAGCACACATCCCGCAAACCATGCTTCGTCGCTATTGATATCGGAAGCATCCTGATTCCATTCAAGTGTGTAACCACCTGCGTTTGCTGAAGTTGGCCAAGGAGATTCAGTTTGATAGTAAACCGAGAAGCTCAACTTATCTGTTGCATCGTAAACCCGAATGAGCTCGCCTTCTGAGCTTAGAGCAAACGGCATACTTCCGTAGCGGTTGGGTATGTTGTTATGAATTGCATCGAATAGGTCGGTCGAAGAACAAACAACAATCGAAGCACCCGCCTCTAGCGTAGTTCCATCAGGAAGAGTGAACGGAGTAAGCCAGTTATCATCTCGCAAGCGCCAGCCTGATAAATCGCGCGTGGTGTTTCCGACGTTTCGAATTTCAAACCAGTCGCCGCTATTGGCTGTGGGAATCGAAGCATAGTTGATTTCGCTTACAATGATGTCTTCTGTGCAAGGCTCGTAAGCTTGTCCGGGTGAACCAAACATGCAGCCGGCGAACCAATTAGTAGCCAGCGATTCATCGATTGCATTTTCGATGTATTCCAGCGTTCGACCGCCACCATCAGCCACCATCGGCCAGGGAAGACTATCGAGGTACTGAACTTCTCGTATAACCGTGTCGCGATGATCGAGTAAGCGAATGGTTCCGCCGCTTGCCGGAAGGGAGAAATAAAAATTACCGATGACATTGTCTACATCGGGATGCATGGATTGAAACGAATTAAGATCGCGAGCAATGACGAGGTATTGATTCGGAGCTACAACTGTTCCTGTTGGAAATTCGAAGCGTGGCGTATTCACTCCGTTTGTAATGGACCAACCGGTAAGGTTTACCGTTCCATTTCCGGTATTGCGCAATTCAATCCAGTCACCGGCTACTTGCGTTTCATCATCGTTGTAATTGATTTCACTGATGTCGATTTCAAGCGGTTGAGCAATGCCCAGGAAGTGAGCGGTAATAACATCATCTGTCGAAAGATTGATGATCAGTGAATCGCTATGCCATTGCGATTGCAGTAACGTGTCGCTCAGCCAATAGTTGAAGACGTAGCCGGGATTGGCGATAGCCGTGAGTGTTACCGGTGCACCATTGAAATAGATTCCGCTCCAGGGAAGTTCATCAGGAATGATGGTGTTGATTTGAATTCGGCCGGCTTCCGGTGGATAAACGGCTAGCGTAATTTCTTGCTGCGACTCAAAGGCAAATTGATTTTGGATATGATTGCGCACTTGTTCGCCTCTGCATGCCAGTTGATCTCGGAAGATGGAGTGATTGTCGTTGAACCATTGCATGTATCCGGGAATGTTATTGGGGTCGGCCCATCGTGAATAGTAGGCAGGCATTTCAGGAAGAATCAAATCGTAGTGGTATTGCTCGATATCCAGCAAGCGTTGCGCACTGTACGAAGTGTTGAGTAAGTCGGCGAAACGATTGATGAAATGCAGTCGATAAGGTTGGTGCTGCATTAAATTGTACCACGCTGTCGTAAATGGATTCCCATTGGTATTTCCAAACAACCACTCGATGTGATTGGTGTAACAATCAGTCCATGAGTTGGGGCCTAATCCCAATTCCAAATCTTGCAGTGCAAATCGCCACTTATAGTCCGTAGCATTGGAGCGATATATTTTGATGTTGTTATAAGGCCAGTCTACATTGCTCATAAATGACTCACCAATGATGTAGTCGGTGTAGTTATTCAAATCGTAGTAATTTCCAATTTGAGTGATGTAGTCGGGTGAGTTAACATCCAGTTGAGAAATGACGCCCCAGTCATCCCAATAATTCTGAGGATCGCCATGCACACCCCTGAGAATTCCGCCGTAATAATAACTGAGCGAAAGGATGTCCATGTCATCGGTTTCAGCATTGTCCAGGATTTCATATTTCTCCGTATTGAATTTTTCTCTCAGTTCATAAAGGCCGTGATACTGACCATTTATATAAACTGATACGGGTCTCCAGGCAGAGAAGTAGTTGTGAGTTCCTTCGCTCATCATTCTCACTTGCGCAGCATCTTTGTAAGGAAGAGCGAGGTATTGATTACTTCCATTTCGCAAATAGAAGTCGCTGTATTGATTGCGATACGGGATGGTAGGAATTACCTGATGTTGCATGGGCCCCTCTCCGAAAATACCATCCGCCAGTTTAAGTCTGAATGAGCGTTGTGGTTGTGACCTGCTTCCACCGGCGCCGCCATCCATAATCATTCCGGTATATTGTGACATGAGTAGATTATGTGATGAGGTTGAATCGAAGTACTCCACATACCCCGATTTTAGCCAATCGCTGTAAGGATTGTCGAACATACCTTCCGCACCGTAAAGATTGTTGTCGGCGGTGGATATAGATAAAATAGGAGTCGTGTGATCTGCTCCGATGAAGTAGGTTGCGACTGCTGATTGTCCCGGTATGCGATTAACTTCAAAGGCACGCGCTTTAATTACCGTAGTTGTAGTTATTGAAATGGGAGCACCTGTATAGAGAATTGAATTGCTCTGTGGTTCACTTCCGTCCAGCGTATAGCGTATGACAGATTGTGGCCCGTTCGGATTCTGGATAGAGACAGATTGGGTGTTGAGGTAGAATCCTGCATCGAGAGTAAATGAAGGTGTTAGCGTGTATCCATCCGCAGGTTCGGAGTTGTTGTTTGATGCGCCCGGAGTTGGTGTGGCAAAGAGAACTTCGAGGTCCTGCCCATCAGTAAATTGACCAATACTGGCGTCTAGAGATAGTAGCTCTATCGTCAGTTCATCCGCCAGTTCGCCTGTTGGCGAGAAGAGATACACCGTTTCTCCCCCGCCTGAAAGTCCGAAATTGGTGTGGAAATATGAACCTGCAGTATTGATGAATTCAGAGCTCAGTTCTGAGTCAGAAGTTGTAGTGATTTGAATGCTTACATAATCATAATAGTTCGGGTCGGTATAAGCCACATCGAATGCAAGCGAGTCGATTGGTCCGGCTGATAGTCCGGCCGAAAGCAAATCTTCCGCTCGGTAAATGGTTTGCATGCGCGCGCTGAAATACCAGTTGCCATAAGGAGCGGGGTAACAGGTGTTGCAGTTTTGGGCGTTGTTTTCGCCGACTACTATATCATTGATTCGAAGCACAGGCCGCAGACCGGAAACTTCGCCGAATTGTGCTCCGCAGGCATAGTCGCCGCCATCGATGAATGAAGAGACAGATGCTACATAGTCCGTAGATGTCTGATTAAATATGGAGTTCGAAGTGTATCCGCCTGACCAGTATGAGCAGGTGTTTAATACGAGGTTGGAAACACCATCCCATTCAAAATTTTGTTGAGCCTCGTGATTGTTCCATCCTATTTGAGGGGTGAAAGCATTCGAAGTGTTAAAGGAGACAGCTGCCGGTGAGGTAAACCTGTTTTTACTGCTACAGAAAACGACGAGATACTCACCCGGTTGAAGCACGTACGTTGGAAAAACCCATTGCTGAGCGTTGGATGAATTATCGGTCAAGCTGTATCCTTCCAGATTGACAGCCTCTTGGCCTGCGTTGTATAGCTCAATCCAATCCTTGTATTCTCCATCTTCATCGAGCAGAGTGGATGCATTTTTATTGCTGCCCTCATTGATTACGATCTGCGCGTTGGCAGCAAAACATAATGAAACGATGAGCAGAATTGATAAGAGTCGTAAACGCATAGATATAGTGGTATCAGCGTTGAGGTGTTAACGCGGATGTAACAAATATAAGTGAAGCAAAGGCATACGATAGGATTGGTCAGAAGGCATGCTTATTTTTGCCCGCCTCATGGCCCCGTAGTTTAATGGATAGAATGGAGGATTCCGGTTCCTCAGATAGGGGTTCGAATCCCTTCGGGGTCACACTGATATAAGGCCGCCAAACAGGCGGTCTTATTTTTTTAGGTTCGTTTATTTTTCATCTTTATTTTGCAATCCATTAACCAATCAAGGTATGCCACTTAACTCCGTATTCGGCTGGTTTATTAAAAAGCGAATACACCAAATCGACCTGTTCATGAAGTACCCGGTCGAGGTGCAGGGAGAGTTATTTCGCAACCTGATTGATGAAGCGGCTCTAACGCGTTTCGGTGTAGATCATGGATTTTCATCCATAAAGTCAGTTGAGGATTTCAAGAAGGCTGTGCCTATTCGGAATTACGAAGCATTCAAACCGTATATCGAATTATTGCGAGAAGGCCAGCAGAATATTCTGTGGCCATCGAAGTTGAAGTGGTTCGCTAAAAGCAGTGGAACGACAGATGCTAAAAGCAAATTCATTCCGGTTACCACGGAAGCGCTTGAGCAATGTCATTACAAAGGTGGTAAGGATCTTTTGGCGCTTTACTACAATCAAAAACCGGATGCACGCGTCTACAGCGGAAAGCATCTTGTATTGGGAGGGTCATCGAAGATTAATCCGTTTAACGAAGAGGGATATACCGGCGATTTGTCAGCAATCATCATTCGCAATTTACCAGTATGGGCAGAGATCATGCGAACGCCCTCGCGCGACATTGCGTTGATGGATAATTGGGAGGAGAAGATTGAAATGATTGCCCGCACTACCATGGATGAAGATATCTATATGATGGCTGGTGTGCCTTCTTGGACGCTTGTGTTGTTGAAGCGCATTCTCGAGTTAAAGGGCGCAGAGAATATTAAAGAAGTATGGCCTAATCTTGAGTTATTCTGGCATGGCGGTGTGAGCTTTAAACCATACCGCGATCAGTTCAGTAAACTCATTCCTTCGTTGCAAATGAATTACGTTGAAACGTACAATGCCTCTGAAGGATTCTTTGGAATACAGGACCGTCTGAATGCTGATGATATGCTACTCATGCTTGACTATGGCATCTTCTACGAGTTTATGCCAATGAGTGAATATGGCAAAGAAAATCCGAAGACTGTGGGCCTTATGGATGTTGAGGTTGGCCAAAACTATGCGATAATCATAAGTACGAACGGAGGTTTATGGCGTTATCTCGTAGGCGACACTGTTCGCTTTACATCGACATTCCCTTTCCGAATTCAGGTAAGTGGTCGAACGCGTCATTACATTAATGCTTTCGGTGAAGAGTTGATTGTAGATAATGCCGACGAAGCCATTCGCTGCGCTTGCCTTGAAACAAATTCGTCTGTTGTTGATTACACTGCTGCTCCGGTTTATATGTCGGAAAAGTCGAGTGGTGCCCACCAGTGGCTCATCGAATTTCAACGCGAACCCAGCAGCATGCAGACCTTTGCGGAAGTGCTAGATCGCACACTTAAGTCGCTCAATACGGATTACGAAGCCAAGCGTGCATTCGATTTCATTTTGAAGATGCCCGATGTAAGAGCGGTTCCTTCGGGAACTTTTTATAACTGGCTTCGCGAGAAGAATAAGCTTGGAGGTCAGCATAAAGTTCCGCGCTTAAGCAACGAGCGTTCATTTGTAGAGGAGTTATTATCGCAAGTAGAACGTGGTGCTCAGAGTTCAATCACAGCATGAATCGGTTCTTATTCTTGATAGTCATTTTCTTGCTTTCCACTTTACCGGGATTGGCTCAACCATCTTTTCAATTAATTTCAGAACAACGCGTTGAGGGTAATCGAATGGTTGTCGATGAATTGGGAACAATTTATCTGATGAATTCAACGGGCATTGAAAGGCGCAATGCTGTTGGTGGTGGAGTTTTCCGAACCTCTGAAATACAGTGGGGAGAGTTTCATGATGTAGACGTTACAGATCCTCTGCGCCCCTTCATTCATTTTTCATCTTCTGGTAAGGTCGTCTTTTTTGACAATACACTCAGTGTGCAGGGATCTCCCATCGATTTGTTCGAGCATGGCTATGACAATATCGATTTTATGTGTGGCTCACGTGGTGATGGCTATTGGCTGTGGGATGGAAGAAATTCAGAGATCATCAGGGTGGATCGAAATTTCAATCGTATTCTCTCGACCGGTAATTTGAGTATCCTTCTCAAGAGTGAAATTCTTCCTCAGGCAATGATGGAAAGAGGTTCGTTTTTATATGTGTTGAATAGCGATAATACGCTTCATATATTCGACATGTTCGGTGCCTGGAAGAAGAGTCTGACAATAGGTGCGCTAGTAAATTGGGAAGCGGATTCAGGTGGGCTTTTTCTGTTTGGGGTGGATAAAAAGATGCGTATTGTGGACGCCAAATTGTGGCAGGTACAAGAGTTGGAGTTACCCGTTTCTGCAGGTAGTTTTTCGTTTCATTCTCCCTACCTGTATTCTCTCGAGAACGGTGTATTGCGAATGTTTAAGCTCGTTGAAACTACAAGAAACTAACAATTGCAACTTCTGTGGTTGAATTGTTTTACTTTCGAGGCGTATTCTATTTACCTACAACAAACCATGCATATTGCTATAGCCGGAAATATTGGTTCAGGCAAAACAACCCTGACCACTTTACTTGCAAAACATTACAAGTGGCAGCCTCATTTTGAAGAGGTAGACGATAATCCATATCTTATTGACTTCTACAAAGACATGCAGCGTTGGTCATTCAACTTGCAGGTGTTTTTCTTGAAGAGTCGTTTCCGTCAAATCATGGAGTTGAAGAAGAGCGGAAAGAAGATTGTGCAGGATCGCACCATCTATGAAGATGCTCAAATCTTCGCTCCAAACTTGCACGCGATGGGTTTGATGACTACACGTGATTTTGAAAATTATGTAGATCTATTTAACGTAATGGATGAATTCATTACGCCACCTGATTTGCTCATCTTCTTGCGAGCATCAGTGCCTGCGTTGGTTGACAATATCGGTAAGCGTGGTCGTGAATATGAAGAAGCTATTCGCCTTGACTATCTGACGCGTCTCAATGAACGTTACGAGGCATGGATCAGCACCTACAACAAAGGGAAAATGCTGGTGATTGATATCGACGACAACCGTTTCCATGAAAAGCCGGAAGACCTAGGGAAGATTATTGCCGGGATTGATGGGCAGTTGCATGGGCTTTTTAAGTAAGGACTGAATACTGGGTACTGAGGACTGAATAAAGAGCTCGAGAGAATAAACAAGAAAAGAGCGGTGATTTCAAAGTGTATAGCTTGAAATCACCGCTCTTTTAGTATCTACCACTCAGTCCCTAGTCCCTAGTCCTCAGTACCCAGTATTATTTCTTCCCTTGCAAACTCACCGTCATGATCACTTCATTCTTGATCATGTTGTCGCCTAGGTTGTCAAAGAATTTGTCTGAGCCATACTTCACATCAAATTGTGAGCGGTCGAATGCGAAGCCACCACCGACGTTGATACCGTCGCCATTGGGCGCTACAACCAAGGTACAATTTAAATCATGTGTAATTCCTTTGATGGTCAACTTACCGGTAACATCGTAATTGATTGCGTTCTTCTTTTTGCCTGAAGTGATTGTGTATACAGCTTCACCGAATTTACCGGCATCGAAGAAGTCAGCGCTCTTTAGATGGCCTTCGATTTTTGTCTTTTCGTTTCCGGTCAAATCAGTGTTTGTGAGTGTATTCATGTCAATCACAATTTCACCACCTGAAATTTCTCCGGCAGAAATATTTACAGTACCACGTTTTACGAGGATTGTTCCTTGGTGTTTTTTGCCAACGATGTTTTCGCCTCTCCAAGTGAGTGAAGAAGTAGCTACATCAATGATGTAGTTTCCATCGCCTGCAGCTTTCAAATTAGTGGCTTTGTCTGCAGGTTGAATGCTTACCATGGAAGTGTCTGTGATACCACTTTTCAACGCGAGTTTACAGCGCTGGTAATTGGCCTCATAAACAGAATCTTTACGATATTCTTTACACTTGGCATAGTCAGGACTGTTGGTGTCCTCCACGCTTGCACAGTTGCAGGCATCGAATTGAGTGAGGCCACCTTTCGCTGATTCTCCGCAAGATGCCATCAAAATAGAGGCGCCTATTGCGATAAAAGTTGTTTTTACGAAATTCATGTATTCAATTGTTTTTAGTGAGTAAGCGTATCCGTAGCAGTCATGTGGTAGGTGGCAGTATCAGCTGCTCCTTCCATATGTGTGCACTCTGTCTTCTTGTCTTTGCAGCAAGAAGCTCCTTCGCCATGCGTGCATTCCATTTTCTTACCATCAGCGCAGCAAGAATCTTTGCCATGTGCGTGTTCACCCAAAAGCGGAGCGAGTGTCAAACCAACGAGACAAGTCAACTTAATCAGGATGTTCATAGAAGGGCCTGATGTGTCTTTGAATGGATCGCCCACGGTGTCACCAACTACTGCTGCTTTATGTGGCTCAGACTTTTTGTAGAAGATTTCTTTTTTACCGTTTACTTCGATTTCAACGCCCTTCTCGAAAGACTTCTTGGCATTGTCCCAAGCACCACCGGCGTTGTTCTGGAAGATAGCCCACAATACACCGCTCACGGTAACACCGGCCATGTATGCACCGAGTGCTTCAGCGCCCATTACCAATCCGATGATAATTGGAGTAACGATAGTGATGACTCCTGGCAACATCATTTCGCGCAAGGCTGCACGTGTAGAAATTTCAACGCACTTGCTGTACTCCGGTTTGCCAGTACCTTCAAGAATACCCGGAATTTCGCGGAACTGGCGGCGTACTTCGTTTACCATGTCCATAGCAGCTTTTCCTACGGAGTTCATGGCAAGAGCAGAGAATACAACCGGAATCATACCTCCGATGAACAACGCTGCAAGCACTTTCGCATCGAAGATGTTGATACCGTTGATACCCGTGAACGTTACATAAGCTGCGAAAAGAGCAAGTGCTGTAAGAGCAGCAGAAGCGATAGCGAAACCTTTACCGATAGCGGCTGTTGTGTTACCTACTGAGTCGAGGATGTCTGTCTTCTCACGAACATCTGCAGGAAGTTCGCTCATTTCAGCAACACCACCCGCGTTGTCGGCGATAGGACCGAACGCATCGATAGCAAGCTGCATAGCGGTGTTGGCCATCATAGCTGAAGCGGCGATACCTACACCGTAGAAACCTGCCAACGCATAAGCGCCCCAAATGGCACCGGCGAAGAGAATTACAGGCATTGCTGTTGAAAGCATACCCATACCTAAACCGGCGATGATGTTGGTA
>Ga0315903_10010865_pt1 | contig 10789 bp, 8 predicted proteins | sample LakEriMetagenome_7_FD_203524 | JGI IMG/M metagenome (GOLD analysis project Ga0315903, IMG submission 203524) | Freshwater fungal communities from buoy surface, Lake Erie, Ohio, United States - Buoy 2 MA119 | ecosystem: Environmental > Aquatic > Freshwater > Lake | place: USA: Lake Erie, Ohio... | reverse complement strand
AGCAAAGCCCCACCTGTGTCTGGCAATACACTTAAGCCCTTATGAAGCACCTGCAATTAATCCGACTTCTCGTTGGTCGCGAATTAACTCTGCGATACAAGCGCAGCGTCATCGGCATTGGTTGGACGCTGCTAAACCCAATGCTCACCAGCTTCGTCTTATGGGTTGTCTTCTCTTTTGTCTTCGCAGGAAAACTCCCCGATGGTCAGCAATACGCACCGTATTTAATGGCCGGAATCGTCCTTAACTCATTTTTTAATCAAGGCTTAATGATCTCTGCCGAATCAATTGCCTCTAATTCAGGCGTACTCACAAAGATCTATGTACCACCACAAATCTTTCCAATCTCCGTAGCTCTCGCCGGACTCGTTAACTTCTTTATCGGTCTTATTCCTCTTGCAATAGTTGTCTACATCTCCGGCCAATCACTCGCGCTCACATTCCCGCTCGTCATCATCGTCGGCTTCTTTTTAGCGCTGCTGGTCGCTGGTCTTGGTTTATCTCTCTCACTTCTCTTTATTCGCTTTGATGACACAAAGAACATAGTGAACGTATCTCTTCTGATCCTCACCTACTTAACCCCAATTTTTTATCCAATCTCAGTTCTCAATGAACGCATGCAAAACATCGTCAAACTCAATCCACTCACAAGCTATCTCGACTGCTTCCGCTGGGCCTTTTCCAAGAACGCTGTAGCAACTATGAATGACTGGATTTACATGGGCGCCACCGGAATCCTCGCAATTCTCTTTGGCACATACATGTTCAAGAAGTTCTGGCCACGAACGGTGGCGATGCTCTAATGGCAACTATTGAGATTGTAAATGTCAGTTTTACTTACCGCGTACTCAAAAACCGTTCGATGTCGCTCAAAGAGCTCTTTAAAGATTTCATCTCAAGAAAAGTTCGCGTTGAGAATTACCAAGCCCTTAGAGATGTCTCATTCACTGTTGATTCTGGTGAAGTGATTGCAATCATCGGTAAAAACGGAGCAGGTAAATCCACTCTTCTAAAAATTCTTGCACGAGTATTGCCACCAACAACTGGTACGGCAAAGATTTCAGGATCAATCGCACCAATGATCGAACTCGGTGCAGGTTTTCACCCAGAAATGTCTGGTGCCGAAAACGTACTTTTATATTCAACTCTCATGGGACGCGATGTTGAAAAAACTCGCAGCCGCACAGAAGCAATCGGTGAGTGGGCCGGCGTAACGGATCACATGGATTTCCCACTCCGCACATTTTCTTCAGGCATGATCGCTCGCCTTGCATTTGCAACGGCCACAGATGAAAATACAAACGTACTTTTAATTGATGAAGTTCTCAGCGTTGGCGATGCTAATTTTCAGGCAAAATCAAGTGAGCGCATGCAAGAACTAATCGATGCAGGCGCTGCGGTTGTTCTCGTTTCACACGATATGAACGCTGTTCGAAAGCTCGCAAAGAAAGCTATTTGGCTTGAAAACGGCGTTGTAAAGATGTCAGGCCCAACAGAGCAGGTTGTCTCTGCCTACGAAAAGCAATAAATCATGCGCGTTCTGCATGTAATTGCTCGTCTAAACGTTGGCGGCACCGCTCGTTACATCACACGTTTAGCCGAAGAATTACCAAAACATAAAATTGAAACCTTAATTGCCACTGGCTTTGTACAAGGATCAGAACAAGAAGACCCATCAGCCAAAAAACTTAAAGTAATTCGTATTCCATCCCTTGGCCGTCAAATCAATCCAATCAAGGATCACTTTGCATTTAAGCAACTCTTAGAAATTGTCAAAGAAGTAAAGCCAGATATCTTGCACACGCACACATTTAAAGCTGGTTTTATCGGTCGCATCAAGACAAAAGAAATCAATAGAGCTGCTGGCAAGCAAGTTAAGTTTGTACATACTTTCCACGGTCATTTATTTGATGACCCCGAGTTCTCTGGGCTTAAGTCCTTAATCATCACTTCCTTCGAACGCCGATTTGCGATGCGCACGGATGCAATCGTCACAGTTGGTGCGCAAGTTGGAAAAGAATTACTAGAACGAGAAATCGGCCAACCTGAACAATTTACAAATATTCCACCAGGTGTTGAGCCACTGAAGATCCCGAAAGCAAAGCCACGCAAGAAAATCACAATTGGTTGGATTGCACGTGTGACTGGAGTGAAAAATCCTTTGCGTGCGCTAGAGATAGCAAAGCTATTTCCAGGTGCGCAATTTCTTATTGCAGGTGGTGGCGACATGCTCGCACAAGTTAAAGCACAAGCACCACGCAATACAAAAGTTCTCGGTTGGACAGATGCAGCAAAATTATTTGCGGATTCAGACGTCATCCTTTCAACCAGCGAAAATGAAGGAATGCCAATTGCGTTAATCGAAGCTCAACTCGCTTCTAAGCCTGTCGTTGCCACAAATGTTGGTGGGGTCGCAGAAGTTGTCATCAATAACAGGACTGGATTTATCACCCGTAAAAACACAGAAGATTTAGCCAAAGCTCTCGAAAAGCTCATTAATTCCAAAGCTCTGCGTATAACTCAAGGTAAAGCAGCTAAGGCTCACGCTGTAAAGGCATTCTCTGCTGAAAAGATGATTAAGGCCCACGTATCGCTCTACAAGAAGTTAGCAAAATAGGATTACATCCATGCGCGTACTAGTCACCGGCGGAGCCGGGTTCATCGGTTCTCATTTAGCCAATGCTTTAATTGCACGCGGAGATCAAGTAGTTGCACTCGATAATTTCTCTACTGGATCAACTGCCAACATAAAGCACATCACAAAGAACTTCGAAATTATCGATGGCGACATCAGAAATGCTGAACTAATCAACGACTCCATCAAAGATGTGGATCTCGTCTTTCACATGGCAGCGGCGCTTGGTGTAAACACAATTCTTGAGTCTCCACTTGAATCAATTTCAACAAACATCGCAGGCAGCGAAGTTGTTCTAAACGCCGCAGCAAATCACAAGAAGCGAATTTTGATTGCAAGCACATCGGAAATTTACGGCAAGAATCCAAAGCAACCGCTCAATGAAACTGATGACCGCGTTGTTGGTTCACCACAAAAGATTCGTTGGACTTACTCAGATGCAAAAGCGATTGAAGAAGCAATGGCATTTGCACTCAATCAAGAAAAGGGTTTGAAAGTTACAACTGCAAGACTATTTAACACAGTTGGTCCACGCCAATCAGCACACTACGGAATGGTGGTTCCACGCTTTGTTCGTTCGGCTCTTAAGAATGAACCGATAAGCATTTATGGTGATGGCACACAATCTCGCGTCTTTTGTCATGTACACGATGCAATCGAAGCGCTCCTTGCTCTCGTTGCCACAGACAAAACAATCAATGAGGTTTACAACGTGGGTGGCACTGGCGAAATCACTATTAAAGAATTAGCGGATCAGGTAATCAAAGAGACTAAATCACAATCTTCAATCGAATTTATTCCTTACGAAAAAGCTTACGCCCCAGGATTTGAAGATATGCAGCGCCGCGTGCCAGATATTTCAAAGATTAAACAAGAACTTAATTGGGCGCCAAAGAAGAATCTTTCACAGATAATCGCCGATGTGGCTGCCCACATCTCTAATTCCTAAAGCCCAGCAATGCCTTTAATGCTGCCAGTGCAATCAAATACATAAGCTGCACTTTCCTTTATCGCTGCTTCACTCACGACATCATGCTTTGTTACAACTATAGCGACGTCAAATCCCTTTAATTCACTACTGGATTGTTTGTTCCAGGAACCAACCACTGGATCGTGCCAAGAAACCTCTGCGCCTTGTCTCTTGAGTTCATCTATCACCAAAGCTGCCGGTGCTTCGCGAGTATCAGAAACGTTGGCTTTGTAAGAAACACCAACAACTACAACTTTCTTGCCCTTTAATGAGCCAATATCTTTTGCAACCCGTGAAACAACGTATGCCGGCATTCCTAAGTTCACTTGGTTGGCGCGCTTAATAAATTCTGCTGGGACGCCAACATTTTCAGCAACGTAGGCCAAGTAACTTGGGTCCACCGGAATGCAATGCCCGCCCACACCAGGACCCGGTTGGAAACTCATAAATCCAAATGGTTTTGTTGCTGCTGCATCCAGTACTTCACGAGTAGGAACATCTAGAGCATCGCTAATCTGAGCAAATTCATTAACTAAAGCAATATTTACTTGCCTAAAAGTATTTTCAAATAGTTTTGCAGCCTCTGCCACTTCAGGTGTTGAGACTTCAATGATTTCATCACAGAAGGACGAGTAGAACTTACGAGCCAATTTTGTTGCTTCAGGTGTTAAGCCAGCAAGTAACCGTGGCGTATTTTTCTGTGTCCACTTCTCGTTACCCGGATCTACACGCTCTGGCGATGATGCATACAAATGTCCCAGCCCTGAAGAATTTTCGATTACAGCAGCAATCTCATTTCTTAAGGTGCCTGGATAAGAGGTTGATTCATTAATCACCAAAACTGACTTCTTTACGTTTTCAATAATTGTTTTACATGCTGTATGAACCGCCGATAAATCAGGCTTTCGTGCGCCATCTAGAGGTGTTGGCACGGCGATCACAATTACTTCAGCATCGCCGATTGATGAAGCATCAGTTGTTCCTTTGAAATCCCCACTGATCTTTAAAGCAGAAATCACATCTGAATTAGTATCCAAACCAACCACTGAATGACTTGCACCCACTGCAGCCTGTGCGATGGAACGGCCAACGTAACCCAGGCCGATAATTGCGATTTTCATGAGCCAAAGAGTAACGCTGTCTTTCTCATTCTCTTTAGAAAAGCCTAAAGGCGGCCCCCGAAGGGACCGCCTTTAGTGTCTAAGGAAGTTATTACTTCTTTAGAAGAGCCTTCTGAAGGGCTGCAATCTGCTTGTTAATTGATGCGATCAAGGAAACGATTGCCTTGAGAACATCAGCGTTTGATACTCCACCGTCGCTTGAGACGATCTTGTACTGAATCAAGCTTGGCTTAGCGTAGTTAGCACTTGTTGTTGACTTAACTGGAACAACAACCTGAGCTACGTAGCTTCCTGCAGTTGTATCAACCTTGTATGTGTATGTCCACACACCTGTGTTACGAGTTGTGTTTGTGTCAGTTGATACAGGAGTTGCTACTGCAGTCATGCCACCAACAGCTACTGAGAATGTGCCGTATGTACCTGAACCAAGAGTTGTTCCTGTCCAAGTAGTTCCGCCAGCATAATCCTTCGCTGTGATAGTAAGTGTTGCAATATCACCAGTCTGGTACTGCGCCTTATCGAATGAAGCTGTGTATGTATTAACAGCTCCACCGCAATGTGCAGAAACAGTGTTTGATGTAATTGAGCTCAACGCTGCATTTGTAATCTTCACTGCGAGATTCTGTGTTCCATAATCTAGGCAGTTGTAGTACAACTCACCGTAGAGGTTGTTGTATGCATCTTGAATACCAACAGAGGCTGACTTTGCAGACACTGCTGTGATTCGAGTTGTAACAGATGCTGTTGTGAGTGAGAAGCTGCTGTCTGTAGCAGAAACTTCATTTCCTGCTGAGTCTTTAGCTACGAAGCGCAATTGTCCATCATTCGATGTGCTTGTTGCTGCTTCAGCATTTCCTGACTTGTAGTGAGTCAATTCAACAGTTGCAATGTCTCCCAAAATCTTGAATGACTTTGTTGCGAAGACAACTCCACCAATTGTGAATGTACATGTTGTTGACAACGGTGCGTTCGCTGTTGGTTGAGTAATTGCGTATGTGCCATAACCCGCAAACGCTGTATCAATCTTGTAACCGCCAGTTGTACCGCCGATGGTTGCATTGTTTGTACATGAGATCACTAGGTTTGATGTAGTTGTGTATGGATAACCCTGTGGGTTGTTCGCATTCACTGTGATATATGCAGTTGCCGCATTGGCAAAAGCGGTTGTCTCATCTTGGCTGTTGGTCATTTGGCCAGCAGCTGAAGAAGTAGATGTTGAGTATGTACCGTCTGCACGACCTTCTGCAATTTGAGCTAAAGTAAGGTACTTAGCATCTGCAGTAACTAGCTGTGCGTATGAAGTAGCAGCCGAAACTCCGCTACCGCAAGCAGCAATTACAGAAATAAAGTGGCTGTTGCCAGCTGTTGAGCCTGCTGCAACGGTTGAATCTGTATCTCCAGCGTATGCATCAATACGGACGGTACCGACACCAGTTGTTTTGATCTTGATGTAGCGTGAGTCGTCAGCTGATCCACCAGCTGCCCAGACGCTGAGTACGAATGTCTTTGGTGATGATCCAACATAACCAGCATCGCCACCTGTAAATTCAGCCGGACCAGTAATACGTAGTTCACCAGCAGATAGATCGTCTGCAGCTAGTTCCTTATTTAGATCAAACTGGCTAGTTCCACCTACTGCGATAACGCGTGGAGTGGATGATGATGTTGTTGTACCTGCATCGCAAACCTGTGCGTACTCGACGCCAGCTCCGGCTGTCATCATGGATAGAGTGACACCAGTGTTTGCAGCAGCCTGACGAGCGGCTAATGCGCTTTCTAACGTATATGAAGTCGCAAACGCTGGAGCTACTGATGTAAGAACACCAAGTCCCAGTGATGCTACTGCTACAAGCGCTACGCGCTTGAAGTTTGTCTTTGTAGACATGTTTTTCCTTTCGTTAGTCAGATTCAGGAATTTCCTGGATCTGGCTCGAAGATCTTTCGATCTTCTAATTCCGTTTCTTTTATGACGAACACGTGTAGCGCCATAACCGAATCGGAAAGTTAGTTAGTGCCCTCTTCTGCCGCTTGAATCATTGCCATGGTCTGAGCCATAACTGCAACTGATTCCAGTTGAGCCATAGAGATATCCATCTGGTCATTGAACTCTTCAACGGTGATGCCAGATGATTTCTTTGTAGAAACCTTTTGTGTTGGCTCGACAACAACAGGGGCAGCAGGTGTTACTGCTTCCTCTTGGACTGTTGTTGGAGTTGAGATTGCAAGGTCTGAAACTTGAACATTTCCTTCATTGCCAGTTAACGAGTTAAAGCCAAGGAATGCGGTGACAACAAGAAGGAGAGAGAGTGCAACCTTGGAAGACTTCTGTGCAATCTCTGCTGCCTTCTTATAAGAGGTTGAGAGCATGTCGAGTGCTGTAAGGCCACGCTCTTCATCGATAACGAGTTCACTAAGAACGCGGCGAAGGGATGCACGAGCACGTGAGACTGTGTGACGAACTGCAGACTCTTTAATACCGAGTTCGGATGCAATCTCAGATGTGGAGCGACCTTCCATCTCCCACATGACGAGTGCTGCGCGCTCAGCAGGGGATAACATCGCAAGTGCTTGACGAATAATTGCTGCATCTTCTGCAGCTGAGATAGCAGATGAGTGATCGCCATCTACTTGCCATGCAGCCTCAACTTCTGCAGTGGCATCATCTAGAACTACGAGGTTTGGACGACGTCCCTCCAGACGGAAAAGATCAATGCAAAGATTTTCAATTGTTCGGTGAAGATAAGAAAGCGCGTGATCTGTTGACTCTAGTTCTGGAGCAGCCAACATGAATTTAATTAGCGCATCTTGTGTGATTTCTTCAGCCTTAGCGGAATCCTTGAGTACGCGATTAGCGTGGGCAAGAAGCTCTGAACGGTGCTCTGTGTAGAAAGCACCGAGCTCAGCAACGGTCCACACACGTGGTCCTTGCGCTTGAGCCTTCTTCTTAATAGCCACTTGGATTTCCTTAACCGGTTTTGTATTACAGAGCCAGCCGTCGCTGTCTCTATCTGCTACTACGCATTGACTGGTCATTTGTCGCGCTCTCAGGACAAAACGGACATTTCGCTAGGAGGTACTCGAAGCCTGGTGGCTTCACAGGCTTAAGTGTAGATGACTGGTCATAACTTTCTGACCATATATATAGGTGTGGCGGGATTAAGGGCTACTGATTCCAGGCAAGCCAAAGGGCGGCCCCTCCAGTTAAGGAGGAACCGCCCTGTGGGTCTTTAGAAGTGAATTACTTCTTTAGAAGAGCCTTCTGAAGGGCTGCAATCTGCTTGTTGATTGATGCGATCAAGGAAACGATTGCCTTGAGAACATCAGCGTTTGATACTCCACCGTCACTTGAGACGATTTTGTATTGCAGAAGTGAAGCCTTGTTGTAGTTAGCACTTGTTGTTGATTCCACTGGAACAACAACCTGAGCTACGTAGCTTCCTGTAGTTGTATCAACCTTGTATGAGTATGTCCATACACCCGTGTTACGAGTTGTGTTGATATCGGTTGATACTGGAGCTGCTACTGCAGTCATGCCACCAACAGCTACTGAGAATGTGCCGTATGTACCTGAACCAAGAGTCGTTCCTGTCCAAGTAGTTCCGCCATCATAATCCTTTACTGTGATAGTAAGTGTTGCAATATCACCAGTCTGGTACTGCGCCTTATCGAATGCAGCTGTGTATGTATTAGCAGCTCCACCGCAATGTGCAGAAACAGTGTTTGATGTAATTGAGTTCAACGCAGCATTTGTCATCTTCACTGCGAGATCCTGTGTTCCGTAATCAAGACAGTTATAGCGAGCTACACCGTATAGATTATCGTATGAATCATTAGCTCCAACTGAACCGCTGCCAACTGCAGTAATGGTATTGATTTTTACTGTAGTTGAAGCTGTTGTAAGTGCTGGTGTTGCATTCTGTGTAAGTTCGTTACCCGCTGAATCAAGTACGTAGTAAAGAAGTTGACCATCATTGGTTAATGATGATGCACCTTCTGCATTACCTGACTTGTAGTGAACGAGCTTAATTGATGCAGCATCACCAAGGATATTGATCGTCTTTGTTGCAAAGACAACGCCATCGATTGAGACAGTACATGTTGTAGTAAGTGGAGCATTTGCTGTTGGTTGTGTAATTGCCCATGTTTGAAAACCAACGAATGAAGTTTGAACAAAGTAACCACCTGTTGTTGCTTCGATAGTTGCCTTATTTGTACACTGCACAACTGCATTTGATGAAGTTGCATATGGGTAGCCTTGTGCATTATTAGCGTTAACTGCAAGGTATGCAGTTCCTGCATTTGCAAAGGTTGTCTCTTCATCTTGGCTGTTTGTCATTACGCCAGCAGCATTGTTTGTACGAGCTTCTGTTGCAGGCCATACGCCAGTTGAGCGACCTGTTGCAACCTGTGCAAGAGTTAGAAATTGTGAATCAAGTGAAACAACCTGTGAGTATGAAGTTGCAGCAGTTACACCGGTACCGCAAGCAGCTACACCTACGATAAACAAGCTGTAAACCTTAACTCCTGAGTTTGCTGTCAGTGAAGTATCAACATCAGATGCAAAAGCATCGATGCGCACATTTCCCGTACCAGTGATTTTTATGTTGGCATAGAAAGCATCATTATCAGTATTGCTGGCGGATAGTGCAGAAACAGTGAATTTTGTTGGAGTTGTTCCAACATATCCAAGAGTTCCACCTGTGAATTCAGCTGGACCTGTGATGCGAAGTTCACCGGTAGTTATTGTATCTGCTTGAAGTTCTCTTACGACTTTGAATGCACTGGATCCACCAACTGCAACTGTGCGTGGGGTGGTAGAAACCGCTGGTGCACCTGCGTCGCAAACACCTGCATACGGAATATTCGCTCCCGCAGCTGCAAGGCTAACTGTTAAGCCGACATCTGTCGTAGCAGCGGTAATACCGCTTTCCAATGTGTATGCCACAGCAAACGCTGGAGCTACTGATGTAAGAACACCAAGTCCCAGTGATGCTACTGCTACAAGCGCTACGCGCTTGAAGTTTGTCTTTGTAGACATGTTTTTCCTTTCGTTAGTCAGATTCAGGAATTTCCTGGATCTGGCTCGAAGATCTTTCGATCTTCTAATTCCGTTTCTTTTATGACGAACACGTGTAGCGCCATAACCGAATCGGAAAGTTAGTTAGTGCCCTCTTCTGCCGCTTGAATCATTGCCATGGTCTGAGCCATAACTGCAACTGATTCCAGTTGAGCCATAGAGATATCCATCTGGTCATTGAACTCTTCAACGGTGATGCCAGATGATTTCTTTGTAGAAACCTTTTGTGTTGGCTCGACAACAACAGGGGCAGCAGGTGTTACTGCTTCCTCTTGGACTGTTGTTGGAGTTGAGATTGCAAGGTCTGAAACTTGAACATTTCCTTCATTGCCAGTTAACGAGTTAAAGCCAAGGAATGCGGTGACAACAAGAAGGAGAGAGAGTGCAACCTTGGAAGACTTCTGTGCAATCTCTGCTGCCTTCTTATAAGAGGTTGAGAGCATGTCGAGTGCTGTAAGGCCACGCTCTTCATCGATAACGAGTTCACTAAGAACGCGGCGAAGGGATGCACGAGCACGTGAGACTGTGTGACGAACTGCAGACTCTTTAATACCGAGTTCGGATGCAATCTCAGATGTGGAGCGACCTTCCATCTCCCACATGACGAGTGCTGCGCGCTCAGCAGGGGATAGTTTTGTTAAAGCGAGTTTGATGATTGCAGCGTCTTCGGCTGCAGAGATTGATTCATCGGCAGGGATGTAGTTTTCAACAGCGATTTCTGCAAGGCGTTCTGCAGAAGTATCTGAATCAATAGCAACAAGGTTTGGACGGCTACCGCGAGCGCGGATCACATTAAGTGAAAGGTTGTTGATGGTCGCGCGCATGTAAGCAAGTGCGCGCTCTTTTGTATCTAGTTCTGGAGCAGCAAGAATAAATTTGATGAAAGCTTCTTGTACTACTTCATTAGCTTCTGAGTCGCTGCGAAGCATGCGACGAGCTTGAGAAACAAGAGAGGTACGGAACTCGGAATAAAGGGACGCAAGATC
>Ga0315903_10010864_pt1 | contig 10790 bp, 16 predicted proteins | sample LakEriMetagenome_7_FD_203524 | JGI IMG/M metagenome (GOLD analysis project Ga0315903, IMG submission 203524) | Freshwater fungal communities from buoy surface, Lake Erie, Ohio, United States - Buoy 2 MA119 | ecosystem: Environmental > Aquatic > Freshwater > Lake | place: USA: Lake Erie, Ohio... | reverse complement strand
ATCATTTCCTTTTCAGTATATTTGATTCCATACTGATTTAACATCCACAATGCTCTATGGGTTACATCCATATAATGAAGTGAACCATTTAAAGTAAATTCTTCATTTTTATTTTTACGAGCCCAATCATTATCTTGTGGAAGATAATAGGGTTGTTTACCATCACCCAATTTACCTAAGTCGTGATGTAGTGCTGCGAACAATAATTCTTCAACTTCAAAATCTATAAATCCACCATTCTCTTTGAATTGCTTCATCATACCCATTGAGTTTTTACATACGTTCATAACGTGGTCAATATAACCACCCACATAAGCGGAGTGGAAATGAAGTTTGCCGGATGCGGGTGCAATTGTTAATTCAACACCTAATTCATTTTCAGAATACATATGAAGTAATTGTTCCATACGTTCGGGTTGTTTAGCAAATGCTTTCCTAATAAAATTTAAGAACTTATCATAGTTCTCTTGTAGTTGGGTTTCAGTATAATTTCTCATAACACAAATATACGAATTTATTTTTTAATTTCCAAATTCTATTCTAAATCTTCACCTGTTAATACTTTATAAAGAATTTCTAATTCTTCTTCGGATGCACAATATCCCAATCCTTCAGTTCCTAATAGTTCTACAAAGAACGTTCCGGGTGCCAATCCCATATCTTTTAATATACCAATCTCATCCGTTGAATTTGATGTTAAGCGTGGTGCATATTCATCACCTCTACTTCGTGGAAGGGGTAGTGTATAATAGTAAACCTCTTCATCTGATTCACTACTATATTCACCTTCTTCATCATCTACACTCATCACATCACCAACTACATGCTTATACCACTTCTGTCTCTTAAATGTTTCATCGGTTAGTGGAGTTAATGGTAATTTTATTTCTTTACTTCTCATTATTCTAATACGATTTTTGTAAAAATTGTTTTTTTAGAAATACTATGTTTTGCTTTCAATACCAATGTATCACCAACCATATCCATAATAGGAGCTATCATATTATTTATCACACCATCCTTTCCACTATATGATACTGAATTTGTGGTTGGAACTAATTCATCTTTAGATGCTATCATTGGTGGTAACTTTACAATAGTAAATTGACCTGTAAAATAATTTATATAACTTTTAGTGATATAGGCTGTTGTATCTCCTTTTCGTAACCACCAATATAAATTACTTTCCCATTCTACTCTTTGTGGCGGATATGGTTCTTTTCCATTTACTAACAACCTACCTGTTACTCTATGTGATTGTGAACCACCTAATGTTATTAGTTTTAAATGGTAGTATCCGTTTTGGTCTAAAGGCAGTGATTGATTACCACTTCTTGTTAATACAGAATCTATTGTTAATGAATAGTTTTGAATGGGTATATTATCATCTTCTTTTGAACACCCAATTACAAATAAAAATGTTAAGGGGATTAAAATGTATTTCATTATAATAGTTTTTCCAAAATGCTTTCCCAATTAGGATACTCATTCCAAGTTTCAGTTTCATAAGCCCAACCGAATCGTAACAACTCTCCTCTAAATTCTTCTGCTCCGTTTTTCAATCTATCATCAATTAGATAATCACCCATTAGTAAATCCTTGCGGTGGGTAACGAACATTTTCTTGTGGAAAAGATTTCCAAAGTGAGTTTCAATCCAATATCTTTTATCAGTAGCGGAATCAGGGTTTCCCCACGGAGCGGCGGTAGCGATGAACAACTCATACTTACCACTTTCTGCTAATTTCTTAACGGCCTCAATAGCCCCTTCAATTGGAGGAGGGTTTCTGAAGATACCCGGAATATGGTCTGGACATTTTCTGAATTTTTCTCTTAAATGAGGGTTGTTTTCGAAGAACTTATCGAATTCTTTACTCAAATCAACCAACACACCGTCCATATCGATGTAAACTATTTTTTTCATTTCTTTCATATTACTCTCATCATTTATTACATAGTAAAGATCAGAAAAATTATCCACATTTCCAAACTTTTTGAAGTCTATTTTCAAAATCGAAGCAAAAAATAAGCCATTGGTTTTCAATGGCTTATATGTTTTTTATAATTAATTGATTATCAATACTATATTAATTTGCTGATATTTGGATAAAAACCTCCTCCTCAACCGGTGTATAATCGACTAGTATTTGGGTAGGATTTACCTCCCCCAATTCAATCTTCTCCTGCTCTTCATATTTCTCCAATACCCTTTTAACGATACCTGAACGAATACAATCTGCATTTGAGAACTCTATCTGATAGATACCTTCAACTCCACCCAATCGTTTCCATACATCGTAAAACCCACTTTTTTGATAAGCAGGTATTCCATTAGAACGATACTTATCACATTGTGAAAGGTCACCCTCTATAATCAATTTTGAAGTATCTGATATACGAGTTATTAGGGTTTTCAATTGAAGTGGTGATGCGTTTTGCGCCTCATCTAAAATGATATATGAATTTTCGATATTAATACCTCTTAAAAAGTTTAATACCTTAAATTCAATTGCACCCTTTTCTATTAATTTTTTTGTTTCAAACTCTCCTATAATTTTGTATAAAATATATAAAGATGATTCATTATGAACTTCCATCTTCTCCATTAAATCTCCAGGCAAATGCCCTAATTTATCTTCACCACCCACATCAACTGTTGGGTTGATTATTATTAATTTTTCTATATCAGAACCTTTATTTAACAACATCTCTAATCCCTTTTGAATTGATATGTATGTCTTTCCCGCACCTGCTAAAGCATGAGCCATAATAATGTTACTATCTTCTCTTTCTATTGCTTTATAAAATCTTTTTTGATTTTTAGTTTTGAATTTAACTTTACTCACCACTTTTGGAGTTGTATGAGTTTTTGGAATTTCGGTTATATCCGAACTTACTACCACCATTTTTTTTCTGCTCATATTATTTACTTTTTTTTAAAGTGTGTAAACAATAACTAAGATGGTCATACAATTGAAAATTGCTTTGTAACTTTTTTAAAGTTTCTTCTTTTTCGCTTGTCCATCGTTTTAATGTAACTTTCTATTTCAGAACATAGCTCATAATATTCTATGGTAATGCACAATTGTAACAACATTTCGAGCGCACATTTATACTCATTCTGATGTAGTATTGAAACCGCATCGGAGTCTCTGAATTTAATCAATAAGATGTAAGGCTTTTTAGTAGTGTGGGCTCTTTTAATTTTTGCGAATGTTTGTTCAATAAATTCCAATCCGTATTTTGATAAATACTTGTTGATGATTGGGTTGGATGAATTAAAATATTTCTTCCATCCAACTATCATATATGGTTTTGTTTTGGAACTACCCATACTGAACAATTTTGTTTCATAAAACAATTTGTAACTTTATTATAAGTATTCTAATTGTATAAAATAGGTTCTATTGTTTTTTGTATAATCAACGAATTATATATACTTTCAATAGTCCCGCCAAGTAATTTGTGGACTTCAACTATCAATTTAACACTATTTATTTTGTATTTATTTTCAAATTTCTCAGAGCCCTGCCAGTGGGAATATGAATTTTTAGGATTGGTTCTAATCTCATCATACGATAAATTATAATATGAAATCAATCGTTCCAATAAATGCTCACACAATATATGAGAAGTTAATGATTTATTACTAGCCAATTCAGAATTATGTTTGGACACAATATCTTCATTATCTAAAAATAATTTTCTTAGGGTTTTATAAGAATCTATATAATAGTTCAACAACCCATTGTTACCCTTCCATCTGATTAGATTTGTTGATATACTATTTTTTGAATTCGTATTCCACTCAGGTATTAAATTTACTATATTAAACTCATTTAATAATTTTAAACTATCGTTTACTGATTTTGGTATATCGTTTTTGATTAGTTGATCAAATGAAACAAATATAATAGGATTCGTATTGAATTCAATTGGTGAATATAAAAACATATCACCATCTATAGTTGCGTAATCATCCGTTCTGGTTTCCCAAATATGGATTTTTAAATCATCGAATAAAATATATTCAATGTTATCGGTATTATGAGTTTCATCAAAATATTCTCCAATCCTAACTATGGCATCGGTTGTTCCATATAATACCGTCTCATATCCTAAATCTTTTGCTAAATGAACGGATAGATAAAACATATCATACACATATTGATTATGTGGATGTTGTGGATTTCTATTTGCTAGACTCCAAACTAATTTCATAACTTATGTAGTTTAAATTACCTTTGATTATAACGTGTATTGTTGCCCCCACCCATATTATCTCTACCATTATTGTAGCCGCCGCCATAAGAAGAACCACCTCCACTACCTACGCTTGATCCACCACCTCCGCCACCTGTAGATGGTGTGGATGGTGTTGTAGTATTTGATGTTGAATTTGATGGTTGTTTTATCGTTATTATTTTTACATTAAATGGACCCGATACTTCTTTGAATCTTACAAATAATCTTGCATATTGTGACATCCCAGGTTGTGCAATCTGAGCTTTTGGAACATCCATATATCCCACTCTGGCTGTTTTAGCATCATCAAATATTTCAAATAAACCATTACCTAAATAGTTACCTATAAATTTATCCCCTTCATTAATTCTATAAAGTTCTCGAGAAGTTGTATTTCGCGTTTCTCTTACAGCTCGTGGTTCTCTATTTAAATTTTTAACCCTTCGATATTCCCATTGGTATGCTTGTATATTTTCTTCAACAATTTCTACAGTTGCCACATCTGTAACTAAACTTTTTGGTTTTGGTATTTCTGGTAAAGTATATTGAGATAATTGTTTAGCTGATAGAACTCCATTTGTTTCTATTTCATCTAATCCAACTGGAGATACTACCCAATCTATATATTTAACAAGTGATATATAATCATATGAACCATCTGCTAATACAAAAACATTTTTTGTTACGTTAATTTTTTTACTATTTTCGGTAACCTTTAAATTTGCTATAATTGAAGCAATATCATTTAGGTTATATTTAACTAAAAATTCAGATTGAAATGTAGATTTTATAAAGTATGGATTTGATTCATTATAAGAAGTAATCAACTCTGTATAATAACTAGGAGATGTATAAATCGTATCATCAATTGAAATTAGAAATCTAAAGCTTGTATCAGGAACTATCACCAATGGATCAAATGTTGGTATATCGAAATCCAACTTATTTGTATCAAAATTACCCTCTAATGTAATAGTATCTAAAGCAGTCTTTTTATAATTGCTTGTAGTTGGATAGGTGTTTTGTTGTTGTTCTAAAATTATATATTCCATACGAATAAATATAACTTATTCGTAATATTGGATTTTAACACCTGCTTCGTTAAACATTTGTAAACTCCTCTTACCACTCTCTTCCCATTTAGGCCCTTTAGCGCCAACTTCACCAACCTCACAAACGATAGTTGTAATTCCGGCATTTATAATACCTCTACAACAATCTGCACAAGGAATTCCACAAGTTAGATACATTGTAGTTCCTTTAGTAGAAACTCCGATTCGGGCTGCGTTGTAGATAGCATTACGTTCGGCATGTTCGAACCAAAAGTATTTCTCAGGTCTTTCTTGTCTTTCGGATATATCATCGCTTATTCCTCTCGGAAATGAGTTATAGCCGGTAGATACAATTTCGTTATCTTCCCCAACTATAACTGCTCCGATTTGAGTTCTTTCATCTTTAGATTTCAATTTAACCTGATGAGCTATGTTACGGAAGTATTCTTTCCAATTCATATAAAATCTATTTCATTTGTAGATTTATCCCAATCAAAGGTTAATGGATTCTGAGTGAATTCATATCTCTCATCTAAAACGGATGCGTTAATGAAATGAGTATCTCCGTTGGTAGTGTATCCATATCCACTATGGATGTGTCCACATATATGAATCTTTGGTTTAAATCCTAGGATTCTATTTGTAAGTAATTCGCATCCCAAACTTTCACTTCTACCAACTACCTTATCAACATAACCCCAAGCAGGTCCGTGAGTAATTAAGATATCAGTATCATCATCAATCATATTCCACTTTTGTTGTAACTCAACTCCGTTGCGTGGAAGATTAAAAGCCCAATTATAAAATTCAGGCTGCCAGGGAGAACCCCATATTTTTATTCCATCAATTGTAACCCAATTATCTTCTAAATAATTAATCCATTTATATGAGTTAATAATTTGAGATATTTCTTCAGCTCTTATTTGAAAACCAAAATCGTGATTTCCTGCTATGAATATTTTTGTATTGTAATTATCAACCGATTCAAACCATTCACAAAATTCGTTAATATCTACATTACTACCTCTATTACTAATATCACCTGCATGGATTAGTATATCTCCACCTGGAAGATATCCATTCAGTTCCATATGTTTAGTATGGGTATCTGATATTGTTGTAATTCTTACTTTGCCCATTTTCCTCTTTGAACGATTTGAGCAATCACACCATATACGGATAAATCCTCATATGTATCTTGAATAGGTTCACCAACCTCATCGGGCTGTCCTAATACTACCAATTGTTTTAAACGTTGAACCTTATCGTTAATTCTAAACCATAAACCAGTTAGGGATAACTTAACATCATCTTTAGTTTCCAATGCAGTTCCTACGGAAATGTTACCAGGTCCATAATTTCTTTGTTTCTTACAAAATGTAACATACATTTCATCTAAAATGTTTTTAAATTCTTCGCAAGTTTGAGGATAGGTTCTTTCACAAAACTCTATCGCTGTCTCTTCTTTTGGTGTGATTTCTGACATAAATTGTGTTTAAATAGTTTTATTAGTTCCCAAATATACGAATAAATTTTCACATATCCAAACAAAACAAACTATATTTTTATTTTTGAAAAATATTGGTCAAAAAACAGCTTTTTGGAAAAGTAGCGCAATATATATTTTCGTATGATGATATACTAAACTTCAGTCACCTAATAAAGTTGGAAGGCTGTTGGACCAGGTAAATACATTTTTGTACAAGTTTTAACGCAGCAGTACACGGGGACAGGGACACAGTACATAAGAAAGACAACAAGAAAATATTAAATAAAAAATTAATACAAGACTACTAAAGATCTACAAACGAACCATCCACATTTTCAACAACCTTATAAACTCTTTGAGTTGGGTCATCATTGAACAATTCATCTTTTTTGGATATTGCCTCTTCTAAAGTATCGAATTCATCAATAGTATCATTACCATTTAATTTCAATACCCATATCTGTCTTTTTGCCCAATTTGCATCTCCCATATTTACATCGGATGGGACTAATTGTTTTTGAACTACAAATTTTTTCATATTATTGTATTTTAGCGGTTTCTTTAAACCTACCATCTAATTTCCACATTATCTTATTCGATATATCTCTTGCCCTATCATCTTGTTCTGAAAAATGTAGATAAAGAAAAAATATCTGAAATGATAATGCAAACATAACCCAAACTAAAGCCAAACACACTAATGTGTTTAGAAGTCCGTGATATAACTTATTTAGAATGGGTTTCATTTTATTTTTTTAGTTTAACTTTCCAATACACACCACCTTTGATATATGGAGTAAACACACCATTAGTTCCATCGATTGTTGTATTGTTGACACCCACACCTAAATTGTATATCTTATCGGATTTAGAATTAATTAATAATCCAGCCCCTATAAAATTTACAAAATCACCTCTATTAAATCCACCCTCTAAACCAACAAACACTTTTCGTTTAAAAGGTTCGGGTATTTTAAGAGTATCTACTATTGGTGTTATTTTAGTTGTGTATTTTCTACCTATTAATTTGTTTTGTGAAATTGTATCGGTTATTGTAATAGAACCCTGTTGTTTATCAAACTTATATGTGTTTACAAATACGTTCTTACTATTCAAATAGTTGTTTACAATAAAGCTTGTATCTACTAATGCTTGAATTGTATCGTGAACTGCAAATGGTATTAGTTTTTCAACTTCTATCGGCACTTCAACTTCATATGGAACTTCTACTTCAATCGTATCGTGTATTGGAGTTAGATATTCATTACCAACTTTAATTTGCTTCTCAACAATTTTAGTTCGTTTAGGCATAACACCAAACGGATCAAAAGATACTAATGATAGTATAATCACTAATATTAAAATGATAATATTTTTTAACTCTAAATGTTTTTTCATATTACTTAACTAAAAATAATACAGTCATTATTAATGCAATACCAGAACCCGCTTTATAAACAGCTGTCTTAAACTTTTGAACTTTAAGTTCTTTTAATAGTTTATCTGACTTTTCTCTTTCCAAAGAAAATTGTTGGTCTTTCTTATCTATAATAACATTTAAGTTAGTGATTTTTTCATCTTTCAAACTATCCTTTTGTTTATATAGGTCAATTTGCAGATTCTTCTCATCTAACATTTTATATACTTCCTTTAATTCAATTTTAGCACCATCCCCACTAAGAATATCCTTAATGACTAGACGTGCTGTCGGAACTTTTAAGGGTACTATCGAGTCTTGCTTCACCGGCGTTTGATTCGTAACGGTCTGAGAAAAACTTGAGAAGGTCGTGAATAGTATAATCACTAACAGCATTAACTTTTTCATTTGTTTGTGTTTTAATTAGGTTTATGTTTTTGTTGATTGTTGTTACTCTGGTTTCCACTACATTAATTTCATCATCTACTTTGGCAATATGAGTATCAAGTACTTTGTTTGCAGTTTCAACTGAATCTATTTCATTTTGTAAAGAATCAATTTTTCGGTTATACGCTTCCACATCAGTACGAATACTATTGTTAGTAAAAATATTATAACCTACCAAAATAATAAGAATAACTAATATGATATTTTTTAAAATGTTCATAATGTATTTTTTTGTTTATGTATATAAATATAGTTTTGTATAATTTAAAGAACTTTCATCAACTTATTGGGAAAATCCTATTTTTCTTTATTTTTTAACATTTATGTCGATATATATATTAAAATAATATAATATATGATACATTTACTTATAACTCTTATCTTAATATGTGGTTCATTGGGAGCTACTATTTCTAAAACAACAAAGGATTATGGATTCAGAAAGCAACGTCAACATACTGAACCATTAAAGTTGGATTAAAAGATCATCTTTGAACCAATTTGGAAATTGTTCAATAAAGTAAATTTAGGTTCAAATGTCATAGCCCCTCTATAAGATACTCCTAATCCAAATCTTTTACTAATTTTGTAATCATATCCTAACCCAATAATTGCACCAGGCGTTCTACTTACTGAACTAGCTCCTGTCATTGTATTCCAAGCTATTGGGGATTGCATTACGAATACTTGTGGAGTTAGAGTTACCTTTCTATTATATTGAAATGGTTTCATCCAAAATCCAACTGCGGATGCACTTAGAGATACATCATATCCACCACCACCCACTCTCTGCATCATAAGGGTTATAATACCAACATTATATCCCATCGTTCCCCATTTAGGATGTGGTTTGATGTAGGTGTATCCATTAAGATTCATTAGAGTTCCTTTAAGGTAAGCAAATGTAGTTCCATATGAATGTATTGCGTTTAATTTACCATCCTCAAAATCCATCTTAGTAATACCACCACTTAGGGCGAATTGGTCCATAGTGCTCCAAATCAATGCGGTAGCTGAATATGATTTATCACCCATTAGAGATGAACGAGATACACCTACACTCATCATTACAGCGTATCTACCTTCGTTATCTTCAGTTCCCGCCAAATCAGATGCTAACATCATTGGGTTTGCTACCGATTTCTTTTTTTCCTCTTTTTTCTTTTCTTCCTTCTTCTCCTCTTTCTTTTCTTCTTTAGATTCTTCCTTCTTCTCCTCTTTTTTCTCCTCTGACTTTGATTCTTCTTTCTTTTCTTCAGATTTGCTTTCAGACTTAGATTCCTCTTTTGATTCAGACTTGCTTTCAGACTTGCTTTCCGATTTTGTTTCAGATTTGGTCTCCGTTTTGGTTTCGGTTTTTGTTTCCGATGATGAAGATGAACTGCTTGATGAAGATGATGAAGAACTACTGCTAGAACCTCCAGAAGCACTGCTTCCTGATGAGGAAGATGTTGGTGGTGGTGTAGAACTAGCGGATGAAGATGCTGCTCCAGAAGCGGCTCCAGATGCTGCCCCACTTGCAGCTCCAGATGCCGCAGAACTTGCGGCTCCACTAGCTGCAGAACTTGCAGCAGAAGATGCGGCTGAACTAGCTGCTTGAGTTGCTGCTGCCGATGCCGCTTGAGATGTTGCCTGTGCTACTGCATTAGTTACCGTTTGTTGAACTACTTGATTTGTAGGACATCCCATTGTTGAGTATGCCGTATAAGTTGCGGTTATCCAAAGTTGAACCGCACCTGCCATTACTTCTTGTGGTGAGAATACTCTGACCTGACTGTAAAACGATACCGTTGCAAACCCATTTACCATTGTTGTAGTGGCTACTTTAATTTCACCAGTACATTTATCCTTATAAGTTTGGGTATAGGTTTGCCCTATCGCCGTTTGAGCGAATGAACATATAACAATTATCAGTAAAGGAAGTATCCATTTTTTCATTTAGAAGTTTACACCCAATCCAAAAGTTTTTGTATCGATTATCGGGTCATAATCAAACTTTATTGTTAAATTTTTGAAATCATGTAACGCTCCTATTTTAACAGTTGTAAATCTATCTCTATATTTTGGAAAAGTAATATATCCAATATCATCCTTACCTCTCCACTTCACATCTTCAGTCACACTACCAATCATCATGTGGAT
>Ga0315903_10010861_pt1 | contig 10791 bp, 9 predicted proteins | sample LakEriMetagenome_7_FD_203524 | JGI IMG/M metagenome (GOLD analysis project Ga0315903, IMG submission 203524) | Freshwater fungal communities from buoy surface, Lake Erie, Ohio, United States - Buoy 2 MA119 | ecosystem: Environmental > Aquatic > Freshwater > Lake | place: USA: Lake Erie, Ohio... | reverse complement strand
ATTATCAGTAATCCTGCCATAATCTTTTTCCATGAATGAGATAGGAAGCATCAATCTGTGATAACCGCAGCCGCTGAACTTTTGTGTTAGTGTTAAGATTTTCATATTGATATATACGCAAAAAGAAGGCCGCCTGTAGAAACAAGCAGCCGTGTAAACCTTAACCTAAAAACACACCTAAAAGTCTTTAAGCATATCGCGAAGCCTGTTAATTATTTCATCCGCACTTTTGCGCATCTTTATTTCAGTCATGTCGAACATACCTTCAACTGAGAAGCCTCTGAACGTGCCGTCTTTTACCTTCGCCCACGTTTCATCATTATTGACCTTTGCACCTAGAAACCAAGTTCCATCCGGTAAGTCCTCAAACTGCTTCATCTTTGGGATGCCTTTGCTTTCGTCTGCAATCCAAGACTGAAAGAATGTAACACCTTCTATCGGTTTCATATGCATTTCGTTTGCGCTTTGCTGAAAGCCTTTTGCATAAAACTTGAGTGCAATTGTTTCAATAGTTTTGCGATCAAAAAAGACAAAATATTCACCTGTCTCATCGCGCCTGTATATTTTCATATCCGGCACCATTGCAGGGCCGACAACGATACGTTCATCTTCATTCACTACTGAGAAGCTAAACTTCTTTTCTTTATCTATTTGCTCTAATTTTCTTTGCGCCCACTCTATGCCAGCATCACCGCCCCACGCTAACCACATAAGCCGCCCGCATCCGTCCCCTAATTCCTTTTGACTGTTTTGCCTGTGCCTTTCAAATGCAGCCATTCGGGCAATAGTATCGCGACTGATCGGCTCACCGTTTGCCAGTTGGTTAGCACGTGCCTTACCTACAGGAGTGCCACACGACCCCCATCCGTTTTCATCCGCCCACCTCAAAGCAACCTTTGCATTTTCGGATGCAGCCTTTGGATAATCGGAATAAGTTTCCTGCATATCCTGTTCCTGCATATTTCTATTATCCCACATTGAATTACAGATAGCAATCGCTTGTTCGTTATCCTTTCCTTCGTTTACAACGTATTCAATGCAACGCGGAATGAACTCTTCTTTCGTTTCCGCTTCGCCCGGCTCAACAAATATCTGTTTGCTAAATGCAAAGAAGTTTTCACCGATTGCAGGTATATCCACTAAGGCAACAGCGTTGACCTCTTGCACCGCCGTTTCATCTTCTTTGATTGTCAGTTTAAATATTGGTAAATTTTCCATGTTATCCTATCCTTGCATTACGCTGCAAGTATGCGTTTCTTTGATCGTTATTTTGAATGTCTGAATTTAATACATAGGCACGCATCGCGTTATTACCTAAGTTGTTAATTGCTTGAGCGTTTAAAGCTTGTCCTTGTACGGCGGGAGAAAGTGCCGGTGCCATTGGTGCGGCTGTTTGCATAGCAGAAGGAGGAGTAGGTGCTTGACCGCCTCCGCCTTGTCCAGGTATTTTTACCTTTGCTATTTCTCTAATATTTTTAATACCCGCAGCAATAGCCAATGCTGCATTAATAGGTGCTAACACAGGCCCTACAAATGGAATACCTATAGATGATTCATATGCTTTTTGTGCTGATGAAAGCATCGATATAGTTGCAGAAGCGATTGCCATTGCTTTGCCTACCGCAGTATTTCTTCCTACTAAATCTGATGCATTAGCTAATGTCTGAGCTACCGCATCGATTGATTCCATAACCGCATGCCTTTCCTCTTCAGCTATCTTCTTTCTTGCTTCACTATTTGCCTTTTGAAATGCAGTTCTTTCCTCTTCACTTTTAAATACAAGTTGACTTTCAAGCTTCTGCCTTTCATCTATCTTTGCTAACCTTTCATCAAATGATAAATCTTGATCTGCACTTTCGGTTAGTAATTTAGCTGCATCCTCTTCCGCTTTCTTTAAAGCAAAATCCTTATCGACTTTATCAAGTTCAGCTTGTTCGTTTTTCCTGAGCAGTATAAGAAGCTGCAAATTGTTAGGATATTGCTTCAGCGTTTCTTCACGCTCCTTTGCATACTTATCGATTATAGCTTGTCTCGCTTTATCTTGTTCTGATATCGACTGCTCCTCTTGGTTTTTGCTGATCAGTTCATTTATCCTTTTGAGATATTCTTGCCTTGCCTTCTCGTTTAAATCATCATACTTCTTATTTATAGCTGCTACATCCTTGTTGTATATTTCAGTTAATGCAGACGCATCCTTTTTACCTTTTTCAATGACCGCCTTTTCTTGCTCGTATTTAGTTTTTAAATCATATAAATCCCTTTCGCGGCTGCTTAGATTCGATCTGTATAAATCCTCTTGTGCTTTCTTCTGTGCTGCTATAGCCGCTTCATTATCCTTTTTGATCTGATCATTTGTCTTTTTATTATCAGCGGTCTTTTTCTCGTTGCCTTTTTTATTGATATCATTTATCTGTATTTGATATCCTGCAGCCTGGTTTTTCAATTCTAATAAAGCATCTTGTTGCGCTTTTATATCAGCATCGCCATCAGCTTTTGTTTGCTCAGGATCAAATACCAATGAAGCCAGACCGCCTGTAAACTTATTATAAAGATCAAAGTTTTTGCCTACAGCCTGCCCAATTAAATCAATACCTTTTAACAATGCAGATATAGGTGCTGTAACAAATGCTATTATACCTTGTAGAATATCTTTATTCCTTTGAGCCGCTGCAATCTGAGCCTTCTGAGTAGCTATGCTATTCTTAATATTTATTTCAGCAGCCTTTATTGCTTGATTGGTTTGATCAAGCTTAAGCTTTAAAATATCCTTCTCACTCTTACCTTGCAGCTTTAAAATATTCTCTTGCTTACCGATTGCATCTAACTTTCCTTTCTGTGTCTCTAAATTGTCTTTTGACTGTTTATTCAATCTCTCTTGTTCATCACTTACACCGCTAACCGCACCTTTAATATCATCCCAATATGCGACAATCGTACCCAATGCGATGACAAGTAAACCGATACCAGTCGCACCTATAGCACCTTTTAAAGCTTGAAATGCTGCAACACCTGATGTCTTTATCGTGTCAAATGTTGTTTTGATCATAGGCCCGAACTCAGTCAGATTCTGTATCGCATCACCTACTGACAATGCAGCCGTTACCTTTGCAAGTGCTTTCTCTGTTTCTTCAGATGCAAGTCCTGTCAATTCTAATGCACCCTGCAGACCGCCAACCGTTGCATTCAAAGCGGATACAGTTGCAGCCGCAGCATCTACCTTGTTATTGTACTCTTCTGTCTTTTGATTAATGCCATCTTGTAATGACAGAAGTTTCTTTTGCGCTACCTGAGCCTGTTCACTACCTTCGCCAAAGGTGTCGACCATATCCTGAAACTGCTTTTCAGTTTCTGATAAAGCTGTTTTTAAATCCTTTATCGACTTAAATTCTATATCTACACTTGCACCGATAACCGTATTAGCCATAGTTAAAATATTTTATAAGTTCCACCTGAACTAATTCATTGTTAGTATAATCGTAATCTGAAATTTTATTTAATCGAAACAGCACCCCATCGATAAAGATCGGCTTTGCAAAGTCAAGCTGTGCGATGTCAATAGGCTTCAGATATACAAAGCATTTAAGTATCTTGCTATCCTTGTCTGCTATCTCACCGATGTATTCACTCCAGTACCTGTTAAATAAATTACCTGAAGGATAGTTAGTAGTTGAAAAGTAAACCTCACTAGGTGCGCCATAGTTAAGATCCTGATTAGGATTAATCGGATCGTCTAAATGACCTGCATATCCGTATGCAGTTTTGGCATAATCTCCTAATGACGTTTTTATATTCCAACTATTTGCACTAAGCTTTTTGCTAAATAAGATCCTTATGTTTGAATCCATCCTGTCTTCCGCTGCTAACTCATTTGACTTTTTGTAAATAGGAACTACATATTTATCATTGTTTTCATATTTAACCAATGGTGAACCTGCAAATATTATCTCTGTTGTTTGTTTGTCGTTTGAGAACTGAAAACCAGTATCGAACTGAATAGAACCATAACTTATATTAAATTTTTTTCTATAACCTTCGTTATAAAAATCTGAATCATCTTTGTACTTGTATTCAAATATTCTTGCATTTAAGTTGCCCATAGGTACGATCTGCCAGCTTTTATCCCTTGCCACCTTGTAAGTCCAATCAATATCAGAACCGCTCATGTAATCAATGTAAGGCACAATGTTAAGCGTCTTCTCATTCTCTTTATCTTCATAAACGTAAAGGTTAAACATCTTAATAACAGACGCTAAAAAGTCCTTTTGGAATATACCTTTAGGTATGCTATCGTTTACGTAAAGTTGTGAACTATATTGAGCAAGTACAGGTATGCGAGTTGTAGTCAAAATAGTTATATTGCCAGTATAATACATATCAGCACCTATTGTAAGGTCCGCAAACCTTACTGAAATAGTATCGCCAACAGATAAACCTACATTCTCAATATTAAGCGTATGAGTACCTATTGCTCCGAATGTTATTTCTTTAATAGTCGTGCTTCCTTTTCTTATTTGAATCCTTGCATCATTTGTAAAGCCATCATAACTCTCTACATTTATTTCAACAGTTATATTTGCATTGATACCTGTCGATCCTCCTAAAGTGAAAGTTTTACTATCTGATGTAGTAAAAACTCCTAAATCACCAAAAACAAAAGGTATTGTATAAGTGCGACCTGTAAACGTCTGATTCTCATCTGCGTTCCTATCTAATGCAATAGGATCGTTATTCGTTAACTCTTTCGCATTGTGCGGAATGATTAAAGACTTGAAATAACTTGTATTTAAAAATGTTGACGTGTAAGTATAACCAGCCGCCTGAAATATTTTATCAATATATTCCTTCACGTAAAATGCAGGGCGCAAAGTACCTACATTGTAATCACCTTGATTAGCTACTATATCTGTTTCACGATATAAGCCGTAATCTATTAACGGATAAAAGTAACCGCTGCCAGGTGTGTTATCCCAACTTGCAGATATGTTTTCGTGTGTATAAGCGTGATCGTATGCACTAAAATCTAGATCTTCTAATTTCTTATTACTGATCTCTGCCATTAACCCCGAAAGCTCACCAAACAAAGCACCTTCGTATTCTAACATCTCGCCTTCTTTGATTATGCCTGTCAGTCTGAATACACCACGCAAAACCAATAAACCATTTAACCTTAACTCCGCCCTGCTTGTTTGTGCTACATTAAAAGCAGCACCGATGTTAGGCTGACCAGGTGAAACAGGGTTGCGACTGCCCATTTCATAAATATGCCCAAAAATAGAATGATTGGCAGCGGTGCCTGGAAGTACTATCTGCTTACTGAATGATGTCTCCCTACTCGCAAAGCTATTGATGTCATCGATTGCGAATGTAAGCTGTACGCTTATCTGATCGTTAATATCCGCCTTCTGCCCTTCTATAAATAGTTCGTACATATTAACGGAATTGTGTATTTGTTTTGTCGCTGAATTCTATATTCACAGTAAGGAAGTCGGCTTTGTTTATGCGATCATCTTTGAACTCATAGTTTGTATCTGTAATCATAACTGGGTAAAACTCTGCATTCTCAGTTGAATAGTAATAAACCTGCGGACTCGAAACAAGTTCAGCTAACCAATCGTACTCACCCGTACTAAGGATGTCAGATGTTAGCTGCATCTTTTCAGAGTATTCGCCTGCATAAACCTTTTTACTTTCGTTGTAAACATTACCGATCTTCTCAACCATGTTATTACTAGAAAGTTTCCATTTAAGCTGCTCGAATGATTTTCTTTCAGTATCTTTTGTCAGCTTGCCGTGAACAAAAGTAAAGCTATCGTAACCGCCGAAAGCATTAAGAAATACCAAAGTATGCGTATCGTACTTAGCGCACTTCTTTTCAAAGTTTAAGACGCTTGTAAAGCCGCTTGCAGTTGAAAATAGAGATACATCCTTTGCAGATTCGGGAGGCACAAAGCCGAAAACAAAGACCTTTTCAGTATTTGCATATGATTTGTCAACATAATTACTTGTGCCTGTTCTTGTAATTACAAAATCAAACTCATTGCTCCCGCTACCTGAATCAATGTTAGCTGTTAATACAACCGGCTCGCCTGCATACCATTTAATGCCTGGTCTGTTAGTTAGAAACACATTGCCTGAAATATCGCTTGCTTTACGATCCCATTGCGTACGCGGGTAATTGTTGTATGCCTTATAGGTGCCGGATGAAATGTTTGCCGTTGTAACCCCTCCCGAAACTTCGCCGTACCTTACATCGTAATCAGTAAAGAATACATCAGATCCTAATTCTACAGGTGTATTGAATTCATCGATATCTATTTGCGGAAAATCGGTACTGCTAAGCGAAGCCCTCACAATATTGTGAACATCCAAAACCCCTACTTTATTTGAGCCGTACGGTGAATTCTTTACACGTGTAACTAAGTTGCCTGCTTTGTAAATATCAAAGACATACTGAAAGCCTGCAACCGCTTTGTTTGTCGATTCGACTACGTGCCACAATTCAGAATGTGCTGAAGCGTAACCGCTCGGACTTTGATGTATTGTAATACTCATAATTTATTTTTTCGGTATAAACACGCCGTTTCCTTTTAATTGTTCATTAAGCCTTTCTAAATTAACCACAAGGCTCACCCCTAAGGCTTGAGACATTTTTTGTCCAAAGTCCGCAAATGTGGTATCAAAAGCATTCTGCCAAAAATTGGTTGCTGATAAGCCTTTGCGTTTAATATTGCGGGCCACTAACCACGCAGCTGACTGAAGCGGCATTCTACCCGCTTTCCTTTCCCTGCCTACCGCACCATATCTGCTGACATCTGTCACTTGAGCCGTTAGATTATTGTCAACAATCCACTTCTTAATTGCGTCAACGTGCTTTCTTGATGGGTTTAAAAATTTAAAAGCGTAAGGTGAAGATGAATTCTTGCTGCCTGGTCCTAATCCCCTCACCCCTTGATCTACAAACTTGTAGTAATCATTCGCTAAGAAGTTCACCACATACCCACCACCCGAAGGTGCGATTTCAAATGTCATGCTTTCCTCAAGTGACCCGGTACTGATCGAATCATTCTCATTTAAATTCCTTACCGCTGCCGTTAAGAACTCACCGATATACTCAGCAAGCATAGCCTCCATTACACCCAATTCCTTAAAGCCTTGTGGAAACTGCACAACCTGACCACTGCCATTTACGTTGACAGTATAGGAACTGCTCCCTTCGACACCGCCCGATGATATGAATGCTGCTTGCGCTTGTGCAATAGTTGGCATATCAATAAATACCATAAAATGAAAAATCCCGACCTGAAAAGATCGGGAGTAAACTCTAAACTAATGACAAAGCAAATATACTTTATTTTCGCTTTCTTAATTCCTCCATTTGTGCCTTTTCCATCTTACCCTTCATCTTAAGATAGGCAAGATCGTTAATAAACTGAAGCACCGGCAACTCATATGCCTGATCTAATGTGATACGTTCATGTTCAGCTACAAGTACTGCGGAATAAGTCCATCCATAATGTCGCTGAAAGACTGCTTCAATGTTGTCACCTGGTCCCTGGTCATCGCTCCTTTCAACTCCTGCTCCGAAGAGGATAGGAAATAGCTTGTCCAATTCACGAATACTTTGCAAAAAAAAACACAGGCATTGTAAGCAAAGACAAAAGGCACATCCTTCATATCGTTCGCATACTCAGAATGCTTTGCGGCATCGTACTTCATATCTCTGTAAAACCACAATATTTTGCGGGAAGGCATCACACAAGATGCCATAATCATGTGTAAATTGTTTATAATACCTTCTTGACTAAATGTCTTTCCCTCTATATACCTCGCAGCGGGTAGCTTCTGAATATCCCAACAAAGCCTGTAATGCCTTCCGTTTACTTTTATGTAAGATATCGGCTTTCCGACCTCGGGCATATTGAATATGTCATCATACTCTTTTAACGCATTTAGAGGCATACTATCGACCTCCTCCTCGCTTTTGTCTGTGACGATGCTTATAACCTTTGTCAGCTTGTCTAAGCGTGTCCATTTGTCCTCTAATAGGATCGGGTATATCTGCTGATATTGCCCGACTGTGATCTTGTTCCAGTTCATAAAAAAGAATATTTAACTTGTCCACCGCTATCTTGTACGTACATCGACCACGCCAAAGCTAAGGCATTGACGCAATCATCATGCAGACCTGGAGGCGCTGTGTACTTTACACCTGTTCCCGTCATCTGATATTCAAAGCTTTCAAGTTCGGCTCTGATCGTACCTTCAGGATAGATAACCTTCCTTTGATGTATCGCAGCTGCTAAGCCTTCCATCAGCTGCTGTTTGCTTGTGCTTGTATATTTGAACGAATGCACGTCACCGCGCTCTCTTTGTATATCCTCCGTTATAGGATCGCCAACCCCTGTGCTATCTATCTTTATGGCGGCACGTGGCAGCCTTCTGATTATCTCCTTTGTCTCATTCCAGGGCCGTTGAAAACGATCGAAATAGCAAACCACACCAAACCGATCCAAACCAATAATAACCGACCAGTCAAAGGACTTCGCAAGATCAATCCCGAAGCACACAGCATGTTCGTTCGACATTTGCCCGGTGCATATACGAATGTAATCTAATCCAAAAGGGTTGGCAACGTTGTCATTAAATTCTGCTAAGTATTCTTGCTTAAATGCAAGTTCTGGAAGGTCACGCTGTGCTGCCTCGATCTCTGAAGGGTCAATATGTGGATTGCTAATGGTCGGCATCTGCCAGCTCATCCAGTCCTGCTCACCTGTCTGCCCTCGCATCCATAGCTTGTAGAAATCATTCTTACCTTTCGGAGTAGACATAAACCACGCATCCCCTTTCAAATCGGTAAGGGTGGGCCTGATTGCCTCTGTCCAGGACTGCCATAGGTTGCGATTGAACGCAGCCTCATCCACAATGGCAAGCTTGTACTTTCTTGACCTACCTGCAAGAGGATTCTCTAAAGACCAGAACTCTATGATGCCACCTGTGACAAGCTCTATAAACTGATTGTCATGCTTCTTCTTTATGATAGGATTCAGAGCAGTAAGAAGCTCTTTATACGTTCCCTCAAGCAGTTTGTAAGTAGGAGCAAAGTAAGCGACAGGATGTTTTTTAATAACGTAATGAGAAAGCAGATAGCCAGCAAGTACCGACTTTCCCCACCTTCTCCCACAGTCTAAAACATTAAATCGTTTCCGATCAGATAATACCGAGGTCTGAACCTGCGTTAGTATCGGAAGCGTTATGTCGATGTCCATAATGCACGTTGATGTTTATTTCACCCGTATGGTCTTGCTGTTCCTTCGGCTTACCCATTGCCCTCGTGATGATCGTTTCAATGTTGTAAAGACTACCCTTCTCGATGCTCTTCCTGATCGCACCGGCAACAGCTTTCTCTAATACCGTTGCTTTCGGATTCTCGAATACTTCCTTTAGTTCGTTTATGTCCATTGACAGCAAAGCCATTAACGTATCGTTGATCTCTGAAAGCTTATACCCCTGCTCTTTGAGTAGAGATACGAACTTGCGAGGTCTTCCGTTCGGATTACCGCTTTCGCCAGGACTGAATTTTATGCCATCATTCGGAAAAGCCATAGTCTGTTATTCGTCTGTTTTTAACCATTGATTATAAATTTCAGTTGCTATTTGTGCGGTCATTACTGGAGGAACGGACATACCAATTAAATACTTTGGTTCTAATTTTTTAAAGTTGTAATCAAGTGGATATGTTCCGCATATTTTTATTAATTCATCTGAAATTTGATTTGGGAAGTTATAATGAGTTATTTTTGCCCCTTCTGTGGCTGTTATTGTTGGGCAAATTGAATTTTTATGTAGTTTATATGTATTAAAAAAGCTTCCTTTAGGGTGTGCTGTACTAAAACTATTTCCTTTTTTTGTTAATACCCACCACTTTTTGTAAGCTTCCGATAATTCGTTTCCTATTGAATTAATATTCTTTTTTTCAATTTCCTGAATAGTTATCGGCTTTTCATTAAAATTTAATTGCAACTTAGGAAAATTCAAATCATTCCTTTGACAGATAAAAAACACCCTTTCACGTTTTTGAGGCACTCCCATACTTGCAGCATTAAGCAAAAATAATTGAACCTTATATCCTGCTGCTTCAAATTCTCTTTTTATCCTGTGAACGTATGCCTTTGCATTGCCTTGAATTAATCCTTTTACATTTTCAGCTATAACAACTTTTGGTTGTAACTTTTTTGCAAGACGTATATAATCAAAAAACAAATCATCTAATCTTTGCTCTGCTTGTCCTTCTCTAAATACTTTTGTTTTTCCCCAGTCTTTTTCACGATTGCCTGCCATACTAAATGAACTACAAGGTGGTGAGCCATCTAAAATATCAAGGTTATATAAATCTTCAGGAAATTCTTTCCTATCTGCAAAACCTCTTATATCTTCAACAAATAAGTATTTCGGATTGTGATTAGTTTTATAAACATCTGCAACTTCAGGGTCTATTTCAACACCTCCCAAATGTTCAAACCCTGCTAACTTGTAACCCATTGTAGAACCACCACCACAAATAAAAGTACCGAACACTTTTAACCCGTGACTTTTAGGATAGCCATCTTTAAGATACCACTTATATGCAAATCTATGTTTACTCATTGCCTAATAATTTCCATACTGCCTGTTCAGGTGTTGCAGCTATTTTACTAAGTTGCTCCCTTACTAATTGATATTCATCTTCAGTATATTTTAATTTGATTATCATTTCAGTATCTAAAGCATCAATATCAATTTCTTCATTTTTAT
>Ga0315903_10010860_pt1 | contig 10792 bp, 32 predicted proteins | sample LakEriMetagenome_7_FD_203524 | JGI IMG/M metagenome (GOLD analysis project Ga0315903, IMG submission 203524) | Freshwater fungal communities from buoy surface, Lake Erie, Ohio, United States - Buoy 2 MA119 | ecosystem: Environmental > Aquatic > Freshwater > Lake | place: USA: Lake Erie, Ohio... | reverse complement strand
ATGGTACTCTCCATAGACTCGACCCTACCATCGTCATTGCCGCATATGTTGCGAATGAACTGCCGATAGTTGCATGCAGATGTGACATCGCACATGGTAAAGTTGCGGTCAATCACGTGGTCTTTCCACACGTACCCACCTAGGTCTAGGTAGTCGATAGACTTCACCTCATCCTTAGTCACCTGCACAGCACAGTTCCTGTAGTACAGGTACGATGCATCCTTGGTATCCTCAATAAAGAAGATGTCGATGGTTGATATCATGGACAGGAACTCCTCCTTGAAGAAGCGAGTGTTGTCAGCGAAGTAGTTGTACACCGCAATGTCATCCAACTCCAGCAGGTGCTTCAGCACGAAGTCCTTTATCTCCTTCTCAGAGGTGTGGTCAATGAGGTTATTGGTAACCTTCACGAAGATGTAGTTTTTCCCACCCTCAGGGCAGAACTTATAGAACCCATTGTCCTCAAGGAACTGCTTGAATAGGATGTGTATGATACGGATGACTCCCTTGTCGCTCTTGACCCAGAATGTCTGCTTGGAGTTCTCTTCCTCCACCTTGTTCAAGACTGCTTCGATAGTAGCCGTATCCAATTGGGAGTCCTGTAGTTGAATACGTATTTCTTTTTTTGATACGCCCCTCCTAAGTTTCGCCTTGATAGAGTTGATTCGCTCCTCATCCTCGTAGTACTTGGTGCCAAAGTTGGCAGTGTGCCGGTACGCTGAGTCAATCGTGGTAGCAATCTCCCTCACTGAGAAGTCTTCAGATGCGTACTGGTTCAGCACGTAGGATGCAAGGCTCTTGTTGATTCCAAAGTCATTGAACGCCATCGCTAGGATGTACACGTTGTGGTTACGTTGCCCCTCCATCATTGGGTACTTCTTAGTCCACCACTTGACAAGGATTTCAACCACCTTGTTCTCGTCTGTAATAGGGATGGTAGGACTGTCCTTCACCTTGCTCACCTCAGTGTACTCAGGCTCCTCAATCACGTCCCATATAGATGAGTTCTCATTCACGTGGATCAGTGGGTCATAAGACTCGTAGCACACACGAGATACGTTCTTAGATGTCTTATCAAAGTACTGGCTGTTGAAGTACTTCTCTAGGCTGTTGAAGTAGTTGATGTGGTTGTCAGCATCCGCAGGGATTTTCACCAACACCTTCAGTCCGTTGCCTGATGGGGAGATGAATACGGAGTAGACATACTTGTTTTTGCATAGGTTCTCCTTGTCCTCAAGCAAGTCCTTTGACTTGGTGTACCCATCAAAGTCCAAGCATATCAGACCACTGTGCTCCACCAGATATGCATCTGCTCGCTTGGTAAACTTACCACTGAAGCATACCGCTGGAAGCTTCTTCTTTAGTTCATTACGCTCAGGCTTTCGCTTCTCTGCCCTGATCTTTTTTACCAGTTCTTTGGAAGCACCTGACTTAATTCTCCCCAGAATCACACCAACATTCCTGTAGAATGGAGTGCTAGTGTCCTTAATACTCTGGAAAATGGTCACTTGATGTACGATAGATGTCATTAATATGTCGCGTAAGTAATTGATAATTAGATTAATGTCGATTATGTCGATTCTTAAACCTTTTGATAGTCATAAAAAAATAATAATATATAAGTAATTATATATATATATAGGGAAGAAGAAAATCGTCATGCGTCATAGAAAAAAAAGAGGGGGAGTTCCCCTCTCCTTTTAGAAGTCTAGTTCGTCCGTTGGTTCGAACTTCTTTTCCTCCTGCTTCTGAGGTACAAAGGTATCCAACTCCACGTAGAACTTACCTACTCCGTTCTTCTTAACCTCAAGATTTACCCAGCCATTCTTCTGGTGTTTGTTGATGAATGCTGTGGCCTCATCCGCCTTTAGAGAAAGTTTAACTACTAGGAAATCTTTTGCGTTTTCGTTTCTCTTTGCGATGAATCCATCTGCGAAAATTTTTTCTTGCTTTTGCATTTTGTTAAAGGGTTTCGTTTATAAAATAGTTTTCAATATCGTCCGTTGGATTTGCTCCAAAGAACTTGTAGTACACTTCCATTGCTCGTTCAACCTTAGCCTCTCCGCCCTTGATGAACTCCTCAGATGGTCTGAACAGACCCAGTTGCTGGGATTCCTTGTCAATAACGTAGAAATACAGAGGCTTTCCAAACAACTCTTGGTAAATGTAGCACTGCGAATCGTAGTTGTAGGACTTCGCAGACCACTTGAACTTGTTGATGTCAGAGGTAGTCTTCAAGTCTATGATTGAATCGCTTGTAACGATGTCAGCCTTAGCCTTCCAGTTCAATCCCTTAATCTGTCCAATGATTGGCTCCTCGTATAGGTTCCCCTCTCTGTAGATGTCATCGTAGAACAGGATGTTTGATGTCATTACACCAGCAAGCTGGTGTATTTCATCGTACTCCTTAGTCAAAAGAGCAAACGAAAGGCCGCTATCCTCCAAGAACTTCTTGTACTCCTTTGTATTCCTAGTACTCACGTCCACGTGTGGCACGTTTTGAGCCTTCTCTGGCTCGAGAATTAGTTGATGGAATAGTCTACCCTCATGAAAGTGTTTTGAGTCCTCTGAGCGGGCTCTAAATAGCCTAGGATTATTAAGCAAGGAGTAGATGTCTGAGTTGGAAAGGTAGTACTTGCCCTTTCCATTGTAATACTCATCATCATTCCGTAGTTCATCGATTACTGACTGCATATCTTGGCTAGTTCTTTCTTAAGTTCAGCAGAGATCTTATACTTCACACCAAGCCTCTTTACTAGGGCGTCAATACCCTGCTCCTTGTTAGCCTGAACAAACCCAACAGCCTTCTTCCAGTTGTCAGTGTCCTTCTTGAGTTCAATCAACACCTCAGGTGTCTTCACTGGCTCAGGTGCTTTCGTTGGCTCTGCCTCAGGGAGATCTTCTCCGGCATAGATGTAGATGCCTAGACCAAACATCGCAAGGTTCTTCACTAGGCAACGCATCATCGTCTTGTTGATGTCGAACGTGGTCGCTGCCTCCACCTGCTTGTCTCCGTACTTGGTAGAGTAGGTGTACGCCTGCTTCTTCATGGACTTGTTCTTGCCATCCATCACTGGCAACCACATCTCTAGGGTCTGACCCTCGATGGTCACTGAGGTGTGGCACATGAACCCAAGGGCATCATCGTACTCCGTAGGTAGCAGAGTGTAGGATGCATCTGGGCATTCCTTCTTGGTCACTGACCATGCCCATGCCCATGATAGGTAGGTGAGTCCGTCCTTCTTTTCAACGTATTCATTCACGTTGATCTTTGATAGTCTTTCGAATACTGTCATTTGATTTTATTGATTATTTGTTTGTAGTCTGAATCGTTTGATATTTTTTCTTCCATTACCTTGATGCCATGTAGGATCGTTGATATGGTCATCTCGAGTCCCTCGTCAATCAAGTACCTTTTAATCTGAGTGTGAGATATGTTCCTCCTGTTGCACAGGTAGAACAACATCTGTCTTGCATCCACCACATCAGTACGCTTAATCTTTGAGAAGATTTCCTCCTTGGGAATCTTGTACAATCCAACTATTCGTTCTACATAGTCATTGAATATTTCATTTTTCATTTTAAAGATTACTTATTAGTACAATATAAATTAGAAATAGTGCAACCATTACACCGAAACTTAGCACGTCCATCATGATTTTCTCTCTCTTGGGAGCATCATTGTAGTGCCTACCAAAGATTAGTTTGGTGAACAGAATGTTGGCCGCCACCACCGCAAAGGCGATAGCAACCATGGCTATAGCATGGCTCATAGTTTGTCCAGAATAGTCTCGATTACGCACTCCTCGAATGCCCTTGTTGGCACCACATTAATAGACTTGTTAGTCTCACTATCCCACTTTGAAAGTTGAATAGTCCCTAGAATGTTGACAGATGTCTCACCATACGGAGGTGTGTCCCAGTCTCCATCCACACTCTCGGTAACTACTTCGTAACTACCTACCCAAAAATAGTCTTCCTCATCAAGGGAGAACTCTATCTCCTCATTGATAAATACTTCGCTTGATTCCATATTGAATTAGATTTTGAATAAAGTTATTAAACATTTAGAATATAATCAATACTTTAATGCAATTAATTTTGTTCTGTCTATATCGTAGAACCTACTGGAGACCCTCTCGATTGCCTCCCACTTTGTGCTTGCATTCAATGAGCATAGCACCTTACCTTGGTAGAATACATTGTAACTATTCATCCTTCAGCCTCGCTGCTGATCCATACCTCACCTCTCTTGGGCATGGATAAGTTTCAAATAGTTTCTCAACAGCCTTGATGAACTTAGCCTTGTCATTCTCTGCAAGGTACAGGACTCTGTCGTTGAGTCCATGCACCATGTCGTACATCTTTAGTCTTTCTTCTAGTGTCATTGTAGTTTTAGATTTGTGAATTCAATAATCTTATCAATCCAGTCCCCATCCCATACATGATTCTCGTAGGTGTTGCAGAACTCGTTAGTCAACTCGATACCCAAGTCATATAGTCCACCGAATCCTTCTCTATCTAGGATCCGCTCCAGTCTAGGTGGCATCGTTTCGTTGTCAATCATCGCATGGATTGTGCAGACAATCTCATGGTGAGTCTCTGCCCACTCTCTGAATCCAGTCTTAAACACCTTGGTCTGTGCCAACTGATTGAGGATACTGGATACCAGTAACACCTCCTGCTTACTTACATTCTCTGCGTTGTACAACGCATCCATTACTGCTTGGTAGGTGTGGTCTAAGTCCATGCCCTCCGGAATTTTTAGTTTCATAGTTGTATAGTTGTTTGGTCGCTAAAATTTGATAGGATAATCTTCTTAGGATATGCATCCTCCAAGGCTATGATGTAGTCCTCAATAAAATAATTCATCTCCTCGTGTTGCAGTGCCATTGGCTCTACAATCTTTCTAACATTCTCTTCAGTCAGTGTGGTGTAAAGGGTACACTGGTCATCTTCCCATGTCCCAATCTTTAATTTAAATACATTCATTTTAAACAGGATTTTAATATTTCAAAACATAATTCACTAGGTATTTTACTTCTCTCGTAGGCGTTCTTCAACCCTTGAGTACCAGTACTGCTCCCCCTAGGGGCAGAGACGTGGCAACTATCTCCGTTCTTACAGGTAGGCTTGGGGATCCATGCACTACTATTCGTCCAGATATCTGTCGGCTTCATCCTCTCGTCCCCATACTGGCAGTAGGTGACTGAGTTCCTCTTGAGCTGCTCCATGATTGGCATCTTTCTCAGCATCCCCCTTGGGTTCTCGATGAACCAGTAGGTGGGATTGTAGTAGTTGATGATTTCAATTGTCTTCTCTACCAGTAGGATACCAAGTCTAGCACTATCAGTCTTGGGAGTCTTGTCGTGATTCCAGTTCCTACCAATTGCGGCAACGCTGAACCCAGTGCATGGTGGTGATGCCCAAATAATATCGGGTTTGAAAGGTACTCTGCTTACATCAAAATCCAAAATACTTACTGGATAATTGATACCATCAAACTCAATTAGGTCAGATGAAAATACATTCATGCCTAACTTCTCAGCCTCCTTACCTATGGATCTGCTACCTGCAAATAGTTCTAGTACATTCATATTGATATTAGTATGTTGTTGTTTTGATATGCGTATACCTTGTTACTTGGGTAAGCCTCAATGAGTGCATCGATTAGGTCATCATTCGTGTACTCCTCACCAAACTTTCGCTCTCTCATTACGATTGGAGTAATGACATCTATAATTTGAATCCCAGTTAAGTCTGTGAATAGGGTAAAGTTCTCTTCATCCCATGCCGTGGTGTTGATTTCAAATGCTTTCATCATCTATTAAGTTTGAAAATTGTGCAACTATAAATTGTTCGTAGGTCAATCGCCTTCTGTCTTCCTTTGGGATACTCTTGTACGCATCCCTCAATTGGTCACCAAACTTGGTAACAAATTCATACATCAGTTTTAGTTCGTTCATTTTAGGTCTTCATTATATTCCCATACACCAGTCTTCAAGGAGTTGGCAATCTCTTCTGCATACATGTACTCGTAAGTCTTCTTGCCGACCTTGACATGGTAGGTCTGCCGACCCTCTACCTTATCCGCCTCTTGGATAATTACTTTTTTCTCTGATCCCCACAGCAGTAGGATGAATAATATTATTTGCATTTTGCTTTCCAGTTTTGTACAATTTTATGTGCCTCGTATAATGCATCGGCACACTCGCCATTCTTTTCCATTATCCACTCGTAGATTTCCTCCACCAGTAGTTCCTCATTTGCTTTCACTTTGCGTAACTCATTACGCAAGTGGTCGATTTCTAGTCCTTCTATCGTTCTCATTAGTTCTCTGATAGGTTGAATGTATCACTCGAAAAATCCTCCATCATTCCGATAAGCCTCTGTGTTGCTAGTAGCATGATGATGTTGTAGTCCACACATTTGTGCATCATCTCGCTAATCTCACTTACCTTTTCAAGTTCACCGCTCGCCACCAATGTCATGATTGCCGCCAACTGGGACGCGTACTTGTGTTGTTCTACTTCCAATGCATCTGCTAGGGAGTTCGTGTTGTGGTTAAATTTCATTTTCTTTCTAGGTCTTCTGTGAAATAATTTATTGAGTCCCATATAGCCTCCATGACGTGGTCATTTGTCAATGACTTGTACAGGATATCCTGTGCCGTATCATCATCGCAATTCCAGTCAGTCTTTACATCATCGATGTGCCATAGGTTGGCTACAAAGTAGCCGTTTCTTTCTAGGATCTTCTTAGCATCCTCAATTCTTAGATTCTCTTTTGCGTACTCCAATACTTCTTGCTTGGCAGTATCGCTTGTAGGTGTAAATTTCATTTGTAGGATTCGTATATGGTTTCTAAATCTCTTTTGCTTTGTACATAGGGGAACTGTTCTAGCCACTCCTCCAATGGGGGTAATTCGCCCTCCATTAGGCATTCAATCTCATATATAAATGATTCGTAATCGAAGTGGTAAAGTCCCTCCAGATATTCGTAGCATTCGTCATTCTCGCCACCACTATCAATCGTGTACCGACCTGCAAAGTCATTTCCAGACTCGTTGTAATCATTCTCGCAGTCAACTCCATACTTTTCGTGGAGCATTTTAAGAAAGCCATTGCATGGACTCCATGCAGTTTGAATAGTCATGATTATTTGTTCATCATCTAAGAACAAATCATTCATGTCAATCTCAACATCCCATTTGCATCCCCATTTCTCGGGATTACCACCGACTAGTACTTGGAACATTTGTCCACCCTCTTGTAGGATTTTTTTAATGGTGGGAACTCCGTTCCCCCATACATTGATTTGATTGTTGCACCAGTTAGGCATAGATTTATTTAGTTAGTTCGTTAATTTCTTTCTCATCCACCACTGACTCCGATATGAAATCGAATCCATGTTTCTTTCTTAACTTCTCCAATGCTTCAAAGCATGCATCGTAAGTTTCCTCGCTATCAAAGATTGCCACCAGTTCGGCATGCACATCTGTTTCAAAATATACCTTTACCATTGTCTCATTGCTAGTTTATAGTTCTCATTACTTCTCAGTGCATCACTGCACTTTCTTCTTAGGTCTGAATCCGTTATCTGAAATCCTTTCCATGTCCCTAGGCTACCACCATAGGTAGATACTTCTATCAAGGTGTTGTCATTCTTAGCGTACTCCAACACATCTTCTTTCTTGTCTCCAAATACATCATATACTCTGAGTACACCCACTTGTCCGTATCTATCTACACTACAATTCTTGTGGTAGTCCACTACCATTTGTTCAATTAGATTCTTCATAGATTAAATTATTTACTTGTTTGTCAATTAATTCCCAATTCAATTCGTAGTATTCCTCTGCATCCTTGTTAGAGAACCAACTCGGTACGAATTCATCATCTTTAAATGATCCCCATATTTCTCCATTCTCTACATGAACACTAACTTCGTAGTGCCCATGTGATTTTTCAATTGTGATTTTCATAGTATTGTTGTTCCAATTATTTTAACTCGATTTTGATTTTTGTGCATCCATGCACACCAGTTATCTAGGTGTGATTCGTTTTTGAATTCCTTGATTCGTGTATAATAAGTCCCATATACACCTTTCATGTCGATTGCTACTCGCATAGTTGTGGATATTTATTTACCAATACTGAAAACCTATCTGACTTTACCTTGATAATAATTTCAAATCCTTTACTATCAATACCTATGCATTCGTAGAATTCTAAATTTTTTCTACCTTTTACTCGGGCTTTACATCCCAACTTTTCAGCCAACCTATTAAAGTCTTCCATAGTTTATCTGTTTAAATACTCGTTTAATTCATTAATTGAATAAAGAAACATTTCTTGCCCCTCTTCAAAATCAAATACTATATATTCAACAGGTTGACCAAATGCACTCGCAATAGTAACATTATCTAATGCCAAGTACACATACCCTGTATTGACATTGAATCCCTCTTCCATTATTTCTTCCCCTCCGAAATGATTTGCGTAAGCATCCCAAATGATTGATTTTGACTTAGCGTCTAAGTAGCCGAATGAATTTTTCATAGTTTTTTTTTGGTTTAAATTAAAGTTTGAGGCCATGAGGGGGAACGATCCCCTCTTTACTCCAAGATGGCCTATTCCTCATCTATGTAGAGGATTGTTATTTCTGTTTTAGATAGAAATGCTTCCGATTGTTTCAATGCTTCCTCGAATGAATTGTATAGTACTTTGGTAATCGGAATACCATTTTTGTGGGTAATCATGTATAATGGTCTCATTTTATTTAATTGTTTAAGATGTTAATCCCTAGCATATATCCAAGGATAAAAATTGGAATGAATGCTATAATTGTGTAGATGATTTTACCTAGCGTTTTCATTTGTTTGGTCTTATTATGGTTGATACTATTTCTCTACCTGCATTGATTAAAGAATCTGCTTGTCTTGTGGTCATCCCATAGTCTTGACCTATGGACTTCGCTCCATTACCCATTTCTTCATTTAGGTATAGGAACTTGATTGCAAGGTCAAGTCCCCATTTGTTGATTGCTTTTTTTGTTTTGTTAGTTACCATGATTTTTCTTTTTTAGTAGTTAGAAATCCGATTGCAAAGATTAGGGCAGTCCCTGTGAAGATGATGATTAAGTCTAAAATCATTTTTCGTCTTGGATTAAGTAAATAATACAGGTGATAAATAATGAACTACCAGCAAAGATAAATCTGGCGTTACTAGTCCATTGGCTTAGGTCAATACTCCATGTAACAAAAAAGCATATTGTTAGCAAAGAGACGCATACAATTAAGAGATTGATTAGAAAGTTTTTCATAGTTTTATTTGTTTACATTAAAAATAGGTAAGGATTAAAACATCCGTCCACATATCTTACTTGGCATTCGAATCCGTACCATTTGGTCTTAAGAAATGATACATCTTTTTTACCAATTGTATTTTCGATGTATTTATACTTTGGATGAAACCAAACGTCATTTACATCAACATCATTTTCCAAGCAAATTTTTGTTAGGATTGCTTTTGCCGTTCTTAAATCAGTAATTCGTTTCATAGTTTTATTTGGTTAAGACTGCCTTTCGGCAGTTTCGACTATTTAAGTCTCTTCAGTTAACCTATTAGTAAAGTATTGATTTTTCAATCTGCTCAACTTCCCTTTTTGGTAATTCATATCTTGCATCGCAATACCTATCCCATGCAATTTCACATTGTCTATCAAACTTTGCAGTCAACTTCTCATTGCATTCATCATAGCAAAGATTACGCAAATCATTTACGCTATTGTAGGCAATTAGGAATTTTACTGCTTTGTTTACCTGCTTTTGGTGTTTCTTGTTTACTGCTGTGATTGTCATATTGTTTTTGTTTTGTTGTGATTGATGTTTCAAAGATGTGCGATTAATATTTCATAAGCAAGGGATGTATCAAAAATATTTCAATTATTTTTTAATCTTTTGTGTAAGTCATTGATAATCAGCGAGAAAATTTTGCAAAAGAATTAGAATAAAATTAGACTGAGATTGAAAGGAGGGGAGATAAAGCAAAAAGTCCTGATCCCTTTGTAGTATTTTTTCTTACAGCTGGTAAGCAGTTTCTATTTATTGACCGGCGGTCAATTCTATTTATTGACCGATAGTCAAGTTTCCATGGAGCAAAAGATCCGCATGGCATGGAGGGGACATGGGACAAGGTAGGGGATAGGGGACGCGTGAAACGTAGGGCACTATGCATCTAGATGCAAAGAGGAAAAAGCCAAAATATCCGAGCGAAGCCGAGCGACTGCCTACCCCCCTATGCGAAAAAAAATCAGTTTCCGTTCTGGGGCACGTTGCGTAATTTGGTGGTATTACCCCCACAGTGATATCATCTAAATAGTTATATTTGTGCATGTACGATGGACTAACAATTAAGAATGGGCGTTTGATTAACAACCGTCCAACGGGTATCACAGGTATCCAAGAGGCTGCTCAGATTAAGAGTGACCTGAAGAAAGCGAAGAAACTTGAGATGTATTCCGAGGCTATTTCGCTAGGTATCCAGAAAGCAGAAAATGTCGAAAATATCAGAGAGATGTTTTTGAAGTAATAGTTTTTTGGGTTTACAAGAGAGGGGACTTTTAATGGTCCCCTTTCTTTTTACCCTGTATGTCAGAAAATCTGTCATAGCATGTACGATTTTATGTCGTGTAACTTACTGATTATCAATTTACTGATAGATTATGTCGATTTTTAAACTGATTCTAGATTCATAAATAAAAAGAGAGAGAGAGAAATATATATATATAT
>Ga0315903_10010859_pt1 | contig 10792 bp, 3 predicted proteins | sample LakEriMetagenome_7_FD_203524 | JGI IMG/M metagenome (GOLD analysis project Ga0315903, IMG submission 203524) | Freshwater fungal communities from buoy surface, Lake Erie, Ohio, United States - Buoy 2 MA119 | ecosystem: Environmental > Aquatic > Freshwater > Lake | place: USA: Lake Erie, Ohio... | reverse complement strand
ATCAAGAAGTACATGGGTAGTAATACACTTCCATTCTATCATCCAGGTAAAGACGGTAAAACAAATGCAATGAAAGTTGCTGTTGCTTTACAAGGAGACTTCTATCACTTACTTAAACTTAAGCATCTAGATGGTGAAGCTATTGATACAATCCAGAGACTTAACCAAATGATTAAGGATGAAAAATGGTTAGATACAGATAATAACAGAAAGTCTATTACAATGACTGCTGTACGTATCCCAGTACAAGGTCTTAACTCTATGGAGTTCATGGAAGTCTATGAGTTTTTAGATCCATCAGCAGGCTCTATTATTATTGTACCAACAGAAATTGTTGCAAAATCAGGTGGTGACTTTGACGTAGATAAGTTAACTACATTCATGCCTAACATCAATTCTGAAACGGGTGAAGTAATTACATCTAACTTAAGTAGAGAAGAATTCTTTGCTGCATACAATAAAGCAACTGATGCAGAAAAGAAAGAGATACTTAAGCAACAAAAGAAAGCTGTAGAGAATAGTTTCATTGAGAACATTAGATCTATTCTTGAGATTCCTGAAAATTACGCAACCTTAGTTAAACCAAATGATACCGCTTTGTTACAAGAACTTTCACAGAAACTTGAAGATAAAGTAAGTGACTTTGATAAATATGAAAAAGTAAATGGTGAAGAGGTAAATATAAGTGGCAAAGGTAAAAAGATGATTAGCCCAACTACTGTACTTGAACAAAGATACAATGTGGCTAAACACGGTCATAACATTGTTGGTAAAGCAGTACTTGGTATTGCTGCTAGTGAGAATGCTATGAACCCTGTCTTTAACCAAGCCGGTGTTGTTTTACCTAAAAAATATAAAGCCTCAGAATTTAAAGAAGACTTAAATAAGTATGTAGAGTTTGGTCAACCTATTTATGATATGAGATTATTCTTACCTCATAATGAAACTAAAACAGGTAACATTTCACTTTCTAAAATCTATGACAAAACTGGAGTAGATAGAATTGCTGATGTGGTTTCACAAGGTATGAATGGTTGGGTGGATGTAGAAAAAGATGAATGGATATTCTATATTCAAGGTAACTATGAGCTTGCACCAACTATGCTCTATTTAATTAGAGCTGGTGTACCTAGAGAGTTTGCAGTTAAGTTTGTGTCATCTCCTTTAATTAGAGAATATGCAGAGGAGCTGAGAAAAATTAGTGGTCCATTTGCAGATGCAATGGGAGTTTCAGCAACAAAAAAATCATATGAAAGATATGAAGCTACAAAAAGAGTTATTAATAGACACATGCTTAACTATTTTAATGCTTCTGTTGTTCCTGTACTTCAACGTAATGATGATCTAACAGTATATTACAAAACATATGTACCGGGTCAGGGAATGGTGGACATTCCTACAAAAATGAAATATGCAGAACTTAGAAGTAACATTGATGATTTTACTTATGATCTAAATTATGTTTCATCTGTAACAATTGATCTTGATGGTAAAGAAAGAGAAGTTTATGTTAAACCTTCTGTTGACAATAAACTGTTCTATAATTCTTCATCTAAAGCTAATGAAAGATATGAAACATCCGGTTACTCATTAGAGTTAATGGATAATCTTATTGATTCATATTCTAAAACAGGTACTGTTGATCAAAATCAAATCATTCCTGCAATGGGTATGCTTTTACACTTTAGTGAAATTCAAAAGCAAATCCAGGGTATTGGAATGATGAAAAGAAGATCAAAACCAGATACTACATTATTTAGAAATATTCAGGAGATCATTTTAAGAGACTTGGATATTGACTCATTAGATACTTTAAGTAAGGTTGATAAGGCTTCAAAAGATAGAATCTTTAATGAAAGTATTACAAGTTCACTAGGAGATAAGAAACTTATAGTTGATGTTGTTTCACAAATGCTACCACTTAGAAATGGTGAAGCAACTAATAATTTTATAAAATATGCTTTAAATGATAAAGATTCAAGAAAAAATATAAATAAAAGATTTGGTACTACTAATGATAGCTTAGTAAATTTTGTTAGTTCATTTAAGAATGACATTAGTAACTTTATCTTACAGAACTACTTATCTAACTTTATAGATGCTAATGGTAGTATTGTAAAGATACCTACTGAGTTTAAGGAAATGCCAGTTAAACTATCTAATAATCTTTCAACTGATGTTGAGATTAAAGATGGTGTAGTGTATGTAAACTCTCAGAATCTAAGAGAAGACTTTAAAAATAAAGCATATTTAGATACTGCAGAAGGCTCAAGAAGCTATGCTCAAAGACCGGGACTTGAACCATTTAAAACAGAACAAGATCCATTTGCATCTGAAGAGGCATATATCAAGTATGCTATATTCAGAAGCTACATGCAAACTAAAGGATATACAGGACTTGAATTAAATAAGATTGCATTGTTAAACTCATTTAACTACAATGCACTTATGAGAAACAATGATTACTCTTATACTAATGAGGTAATGGATGTAATCCAGAAGTATCCTAATCTTGCTATTGATTATCCTATCTTAGAACAAATCAGTATTCATTCTACTTCTAAGTCTACAGAGTTTAATGTACTTACTCTTACTGACAGAGATGTAATTGATGCAGCTACTAAAGATACTTATGCTAGAAACATTAGAGCTCTAGGTAATGAAAGTGTACAAAAAGTTGCAGACCCAGCAGAAAACTTAAGAATCAGTAGACTATTCCACATGCTTCCATTGGTTGCAATTTATCAACATGGTGTAGGTTCTACTCTATATGGATTTGATCAAGTACTTCCACAGGACATGGTGCAGTCTGCAATGCAAAATGCATCTAACTTATTTAAGTTAAACTATTGGAATACTAAAGCATTAGCACATGTATTTAAGACAACAGTAAATACTGAGGAAAGACAGTTTAAAAACTTTATAGTAACAGAAGCTGAGTTTAATCAAATGCCTGAGCTTCGTGCAGTAGCAGCTGAAGAAGATCCATTTGAGGCTATTGAGAATGCACCAGTTGCTCCTCAACCAGTAAAGATGACTTTAACTAATTATACAAATCATTCTGGTGGTGCACTTGGTGCAGATACTGAGTGGGATGTAATTGGTAAAAATTTTGGTATGACAGACAATAAGCATTATTGGATGAATAACAAAACACCAAATGGAAATACAGAAATTACTGCTGATGATGCAATTGAAGGTCAAGAAAAAGTAACCCAAGCCGCTAGAGCAATGGGTAGAATTGAACCTACTCATCAAGTGAGAGATGAAAGACTTATCAGAAACTGGTCACAAGTTAAATATTCTGATGCTGTATTTGCAGTAACAACAATGTTAAATGTTGGTGCTGAAATGAACTACGGTAAGAAGGCTAAGATTAGACAAGGCAAAGGTGGTACAGGTTATGCTATTGAAATGGCTATACAAGCTGGTAAACCAGTTTATGTTTTTGATCAAGTACGTAACGCATGGTTTAAAAATATTGATGGTAAATGGTCAGAGTCTGAAGTTCCAACACTTACACAAAACTTTGCAGGTATAGGTACAAGAGAAATTAATGAAGCAGGTAAAAAAGCTATTAGAGATGTTTATGCTAAAACACTTGAGCAACAGAAACCTATTAGAGTTACTGAAACTACTAATCCATTTAAAAAATCTATAATACAACAAAAAGTTTATCATGTTGATAGAAGAAAAGGTTTAACTGAAGAAACACTGATAGATGATGGAAGTAATGTTTTTGTAACTGGAGCATTTTTCACAACTGAAAAAGAATATGCTGAAGCTTATGCTAAAGCTATAAATGGAGAAATATATGAAGCTTACGTAGATGTACAGAATCCTATAGTCACCGAAGACAAACAGTATATTGAAAGAATGGGTAGAAAACCAGAGGAACTTCCCTCTTCTGCAGATTCTGTAATACATGAATCAAATGATCCTAGTGCTGATAAATATGGTAAAGTAGGAATTGAAATTGTAGTGTATAAACCTGAACAAATAAAATTAATAACTAATCAATCTACTGTACAAGAACAAATTGATTCTCTTTATCAACAACAAAAAACATTAGCATATAATAATCCAAATCCATCCCCACTTATAAGAAATCAAATTAGAGAAATTTCAAATCAAATTGCAACTCTAAAACAATCTGTACAACCTACTCAACAAGTTAAAACAACTGATGATTACAGATACTTTGGTAGCATGTATACCATTAAGTTACAGGATGGTGTTGGTGTAGATGTTGAAGGTTACAAAGGTAAAGCTGCTGCTAAACAAAAGCTTCTTGATGCTTATAATGCTGATCCAAATGTGGACCCTCAGAATGGTAGACCATTTAGAGAAACTCCTACTCAGTTAGAAGTACAAGCTCAAAACTCAGGAAATAAATTTGTATTTGCAGATGGTATAGCAATTGATGTTCCATTTACACTTAATGCAGAACAACAAGCCGCATTGTACAAACTGGAAGATTTTTATAACAACCCTGCTAAGTATCAAAATGAGATTACATTATCTGGTTATGCTGGTACAGGTAAGACTACTATCTTAGGTGTATTTGATAAGTACCTTAAGAATAAAACTTATGTAAAACCTATTTACACTTCACCTACTCACCGTGCAAATGCTGTGACTAAGATGAAGAATCCAAAAGCTAATGTACTTACTCTACATAAGTTATTTGGTCTTAATCCAATGCTTAATCTTGAAAGTGATCAGTTAGATATCAGAGATGTTAAAACTGAATCAGTTAAAGAACCTAAGATTAAAAGAGGAGATACAATCATTGTAGATGAATCTTCTATGGTAACTAATGAACTCTATGATTTAATTCAAGAGTTTAAAGATACAATGAATCTTAGAATCATTTTTGCGGGAGATAGAGGTCAGCTTGGTCCAGTTCAAAATGATACTAAGCTACAATCTAAAGTATTTGACAATCCACAGAATCAAGCACAGCTCACTAAAGTTGAAAGAACTGGAGACAATCCTATTTTATTAAACTCTACAAGAGCAAGAGAAGGACAAGACTTTACTTACATTACTGATGAAATAAATGGTAATGGTGTAGAGTTCTTTGATACTCCTGATAGATTAAACCAAATCATTGGTCAAAATCTAAAAGAGATGATGGAGTCTGGTAACATGCTTTACTTTAGAATCCTTTCTTCATTGAATAAAGATGTAGCTAAAATTAATGTACAGGCTAGACAAATTCTATTTGGTGAGGAAGCTAAGAAATCTCCATATATTAAAGGAGACATCTTAATGGGATATGATAACATTGGAGAAGACATGCTGATTAATTCAGGTGATTATGTTGTTGAAGATGTATCTGAAGAAAAAGATCTTGTAGTAAATGTTCCAAAAGCTAGTTTAAATCAATACGGTGATCTTGTTCTTGATCCAGGAAAAGATGTTATAGTTAAAGGTTATAGAGTAACTATTAAAGATATTCTTAATCCGGATAATATATTCTCGCTTAATTTACCATCAGAAGGCAATGACGCAGAACTTGTTGAAATTGCTAGCAGATTACTTGAACTCAAAGGTTTCTATTCAAGAGTAAATGGAAGAGCAAGAGGTAGACTATTCGGTGCTATTTCAGCAGTAAGTGAAGATATTGTATTTAATACAGACATTAAAGACAATGGAAGATTCCTTGCTAAGAAAGCACTTGATTACGGCTATGCTCACACAATCCACAAATCTCAAGGAGGAACGTACAACAAAGTACTCATCTTTGACGATAGCATTTCAAGCCTTGCATCTAATCTAGCTGACAAAAGAAAGCTTGGAATGGACGGTCAAAAATCAATCAAAGATCAATTGAAATATGTCGCAATTTCAAGAGCTAGTGAGTATGCATATGTTTACAATCCAAAAGACACTGCGGTAGGGGGATATGATTTCAGAGGTGAAACACCACAGCCTATTACTGAAGAAGACTATGACACAGCAGCTGTGGCAACATTCTCATTTGCTACGGTAGAAGAGAAACCTACTCCTGCAGTGCCAACTAAGGGAGAGATTGAATTAAGATCTGATAATGTAGATAAAGTATTTAGTGGTAATAAAACTATTACAAACAGAACTAGTTTGATTAATGATGGTAAATATTCCATTAAAGGTTCTACTGATGTTGTAGAAATTAAATATATAGGTAAATCAACAATCAACGGTAATCAAGTTACGATCACTAATGAGAAAACTGGTAAGGTATCTACAAGAACTCTAGATCAATTAGCAAAAGCTGAAGGTTTCAAAGATGCTGCAGATTTTAAAGCTAACAATAAGTTTAGCACTAATTATCTTAACGGTACTCAGAGTAGATATCTTTATCAAATAACTCCAGTATTTGCGGTATCTGCAGATGCTGAGGCTGCAATGGGTAGAATTAATCCTGAGACAAGTACAGACCTACAAGAATTTAGAGATGCTGTTGCACAAAACAATAACATCTTCCCAGCTAAATTTACTTCAGCTGCAGGTAGAGTTTATGTTCTTAACTCAGATGGATTATATAACTTAGTAGACCCATTAAGTGGTACTACATTAATGAAGAACATTGATTTGACTACAGGTGAGATGGGTGTTCCAAGTAATGTAAATGTTCCAGCAACTAATGCTTACAAAAATGAGTTACTAAAACAGATTCAAACCTACATAAAAGATTTTAACTTAGAAGAGATATTAGGCCAATATGGTTATGATGTCAAAGACTTGATTGAGAAAGTACAAAATGCTGAGACCCAAGATCAAGTAGATGAAGTTGCTGCATTAATAAATGAAAAGATTTGTAAATCATGAGAATAGATAGATGTCCTATAGAAACAGATTCAGAATGGCAAAGAATTCTCTCTGAAACCGGTGGTGACAGAGTAGAAGCCCGCAAAAGATGGGAGGCTGAAGAATTTGATAAAGATGACAAGAGAAATGAGTATAAAGAAATTGAAGAGTCTGGTGCAGAGGTGACTAAAGCTGAACCTACTAGAGCTGAAATGGAAGATGACAAAGTCACAAGACTTGTTGAAAATATACGCATCTATCTAGAAAAGAAAATTAAAGTTCTTGAGAGAAGTAAAGTTTTTAAACAGAAAGAGAAAATCAAAGAGACTAAAGATTTGATTAATATCTTAGAGAACCTGGATGGTATTAACAGCATTAATGAGTTTGTCAAAGATGCATTTAATAAATCCAAGCAAGCTCATAAGCACTTTAATTTTGTGATTAACAAAATCCAGAATGATGAGTTAACTAGAAAAGAAGCTATTCAGGAACTTATAGCTATGCAAGATTTTGCAAATAGATATAGTATCATTGATGAGATTCAAAAGTCTGATGTACTTAAGTTCTTTTCTACTCCTGTTAATGTTGATCAAATGATTAACCAAGATGAAAATGAACTTACTCCACAAGAGATGCTATCATTTACTAAGACAGTAAGAGATAACATTAAGACTAAGTTTGTTGCTGAAGGTATTCCGTTAATGGCAGATTTCTTATTGGATTATAAACCAATGGATGTTGATGAGAAAATTAAAAAGGAAGTTTATCAGCTCCAACAAAAAATTGAAACAATTAAAAATAATCCAAAAAATTCTCAAGAGTTTATTGAGAAGAAAACTAATGAACTTCAAGAAAGAATTAATACTATTCTAAACTTTACCCTGGATAAAAAATCCATGATTGAAGTTCTTGAAAAAGCTAATAAAGATACTAGTGTATTTGATTACTTAACTGCTCCATTAATTAGTTCTCCTGATAGTGCTCTAGGCTTATTTGCACGTGCTGTAAAGACAGAAATGGAAACGGCAAGGTTAGAAGATATTGACTTTAGAAAACGTGCTGCAAAAGCCTTTAATGAATATAAAGCAAGTGTTGGGTCTATGCTTAGAGATAACCCTGCTAAATTTAATGAAGGTTTGTATGAGGAGATTAGTGTTCCAAGAACAGATCCCGAGACCGGAGAATATATTAGAACTAAAGACGGTAGAATTATCTTAGATAAGAGAATGGCTTTTGTACAAAAGTATGACCAGTCTTTATTCCATAAAGAGAAGGCAAGATTCTTTGAATCTATTGGTAAAAGACCAACCAATCCTACTGATGCACGTGAGTGGTATATAAAAATTAATCAGTGGTTTGATGCTAATACGGTAGCAAAACCCCAGGAACAGATTGATGAAGTACTTAAGCAAAAAGAACTTGAAAGAAATAGAGGTCTTTTAACTGAAGATGAGTATCAACAGTGGAGAAAAGAAAATCTAAAACTTGATGAGTCAGATAGAATTATAGGTTATAGATATGGTAAATCTGGTGAACTTGTACAACCATCTGAAAAATATATCAATGCTAAATGGTCTGCTCTCTATGATAAGAATGGTAAACCACTTAATCCTAAAGGTAAGTATCATGAGTTTCTTGTAACTGAATATTTAAAGTCCCAAGAAAATTTACCTGATATTCAAAAATTAGGATACATTCTTCCATCTATTGAAAAGACAAATGGAGAACGTTTGTTTGCTAAAGGTATTGTTGATCTTACTAAGAATACATTAAGTGAAACATTTAATGTTAAAGCATATGATATTGAGTATGGTGTTGACTTAGGACTTGGAGAAGAAGGTAATAAATTCTTACCTGTATATTTTGTGCAACCAATGAATCCGGATGATGTAAGTCTTAACTTAATGCGCTCTGTATTAATGTTTGGGTCTATGTCAAATAACTATAATGCTCTTAATAATATTTACTCTGAGATAAGTTTATTTAAAGAGATTATTGGTGAAAGAGAAATTGCTGAAACTAATGCTAAAGGTATTCCAATCATTGACTCTATTGCTAATAGACTAGGTTATGATAGATACTTAAAAACTCATGGTACCAACTATTCTGCAAAAAGAGTTAATGACTTTATAGACATGGTAGTCTTTGGAGAATCAAAAGCAAGATGGGAAATTGCCGGAATTGCAATTGATAAAGTAATAGACAAGTTGATGAACTTCTCATCTATATCTACACTTTCTTTAGACTTACTGAAAGGTATGAATAACAACCTACAGGGTAATATTCAATTATTAATTGAAGCTGCCTCAGGTGAATTCTTTGATATAAAAAATTGGGGAAAAGGAAAGAAAGATTACTGGGCAAATATTCCAGGCATGCTTTCTGACTTTAGTAAATTTACTCCTGAAAGTTTATTTGGTCAAATTGTAGAACAATACGACCCTATGCAGGGAGAATACAAAGACCAATTTGGTAAAGTAGTTACAGCAAGTGTTGCTAATAAACTATTCTCAACAGATACTATATTCTTTAACCTTCACTTTGGTGAACATGAGATTCAAGTATCTACTTTGTTTGCTATGCTTAACAGTAGAATGGTAACTGATAATGAATCAGGTGAAGAGATTTCTTTAATGGATGCCTATAAAAAATATGGCGTTGATCAGATAAAAAGCAAGACCAGTTTTACTGAAGAGATGAGATTGGATGTGCAGAATAAAATTCATGCACTAAATAAAAGACTCCACGGTATCTATAATAACTTTGATAAGTCTGTGGCGCAAAAGTATACTCTTGGTAGATTGGGCTTTATGTATAGAAAATTCTTAATCCCTTCTTACACTAGAAGATTTAAAAAGTTAGGTATGGACCAAGAACTTGGTTCAATGACTGAAGGATTCTATAGAACATTCTGGAATGCATTTGCTAAAGATATCCTTACATTTAAATCAGGTATCATGTCTCAATGGAGTACTCTTTCAGATTTTGAAAAAGCACAAGTAAGAAGAACCCTAACTGAAATAGGATTTATTTTAGCTTTGTCAGCACTAATTTGGGGATTACTACTTATGGTAGATGATGATGATGAAGAGGAAATGAAAAAAAGTTATTTATATAACTTTATGTTTTATCAGGCTATCAGGTTACGAAGTGAAACACAACAGTACTTACCTGGTTTTGGTTTTAAAGATGCGTACAGGATTGTAAAATCCCCTACAGCAATGACTAATACAGTTGACCACTTTATTAAGTTTATTGATCAGTTTTTATTTACATGGGATGAAGAGAAATTATCTTATCAAAGAAGAGCTGGTGTATGGGAAAAAGGAGATAATAAATCTTGGGCTTATTTCTTAAAATTAATTGGATACACTGGAAATAATATTACTCCTGAACAGGCAGTTAAGAATTTCCAAATGGTACTGAATAAATAAAAAAAGGGGGAGCTTAATACTCCCCCTCTTCTTTATTGATAAATTCTACAGCTTCATTAGCATCTTTAAACTTGATGATTTCAAATTTACTTTCATCAAAGTTATATCTAACTACTTGTAGTTTTGTAATTGCATTATGTAAACAACACTTTTTACATACCATGCACATTCCTTTATTAGATTTAATCTGATACTTTCTACGGTTAGGAGCATACTTTGATAAAGGCTTTTCTATTTTACACTCAAAGCACTTTAGTGTCTCCATCTTCATCAGTTTCATCAAATAATTGATGGTTTTCTTCAAACCATTCTCTGGCTTCTTTTTTTGTTTGCATAGGTAGACATCCACATATCATACTTTCTGCTCCCGCTAAGTAAGCCTCTACCATTAATTTCTTAAACTGTTGTGGACTCATTTTACTTCAATGAATTTAGATAAGTCAGGTCTAAAATAACCAGGTCCTTTTAGAATTTTACCATCTTCACGGAGTACAGGCTTGCCATCATCCCCTAATTTACTCATATTGCTGGCTTGTATTTCATTAAATACATCTTCTATGATA
>Ga0315903_10010858_pt1 | contig 10792 bp, 13 predicted proteins | sample LakEriMetagenome_7_FD_203524 | JGI IMG/M metagenome (GOLD analysis project Ga0315903, IMG submission 203524) | Freshwater fungal communities from buoy surface, Lake Erie, Ohio, United States - Buoy 2 MA119 | ecosystem: Environmental > Aquatic > Freshwater > Lake | place: USA: Lake Erie, Ohio... | reverse complement strand
TGGTTGGTTTTCCAATTCGTCAATTTGAAATGACTGATGGTAAAGAAAGAACATGGATTGATGAGAACGCAGTTGAAGATTATCGTAAAGAAGGTTACGCCACAACTGGTTTGAACCGTATGAGTTATTGTCCACCAGAATGGATTAGTGGTAAAACAAATGGTGGTGTTCTATTATTGGATGACTGGAATCGTGCTGATATGAGGTTCATTCAAGCTGTAATGGAACTGATTGACCGTCAACAATATATCAGCTGGAAGTTGCCTAAGGATTGGCATATTATTCTTACAAGCAATCCTGATAATGGAGATTATTTAGTTAATAGTATTGACAACGCCCAGAAAACAAGGTTCATTAGTGTTGATTTGAGATTCGATCTTAAATGTTGGGGTAAGTGGGCTGAGGAAAATAAGCTAGATGGTCGTTGTATTAACTTTTTGTTGATGCATCCAGAACTAGTTACTAAGGAAGTTAATAGTAGAAGTGTTAGTATGTTCTTTAATAGTATTAGTTCACTTAAATCGTTTGAAGAATCGTTACCACTAATTCAAATGATTGGAGAAGGTTCAGTTGGTAGTGAGTTTAGTACTTTGTTTACAATGTTTATTAATAACAAATTGGATAAGATGATTTCGCCAGAAAATATCTTGAACCAAGATGAACAATACGTACTTAATACACTTAAAGGTCTAGTAGGTAAAGATAAAGATTATCGTGCCGATATTGCCGCTACACTCGGAACACGTGTTGCTAACTATTTAGAATATTTTGCTAAAGAAAATACTATTGAAAAACCACTTATTGAACGTATCAGTAAAATTGTAACTGAAAAAATATTCGCTACTGATGTGTGTTATAATATGGTTAAGTCAATTTATAACAGCAATCCAGGTAAATTTAAACTGATGATGCTGAATAAGGAATTAGTTAAATACATTACTAAATAATTGATGTTGAGGCTTAGCCAGCCTGGGCGAGCGAAAGCTCGCCCTTTTTTTATATTTATATTAATAAAGCTTGGAAGCCCAGAGATTTTTCCATATTTTTTATATACACTAATAAATAAATTAGTTACTTATGAGTACTGATAAGAGAGAAGTAGGAGTAGTAAGGTTATTGACGTTGAGTGACTGTGATTATTGCATGTGGTTAAAGAGTGAATTAGACGAGAACGGAATAACCTATATCAATATTGATGCTGATCAACATCCTGATTTAGCTGATGATGTAGAAAATAGATATAGAACAGATACATACCCAATTGTATTCATTGATTTAGGTGTTAAAATGATTACTATCGTCCCAGAAACAGAGTTGGAGACATCAGATACTTTACGTACATTTGATACAATACCTCAATTAGTAGGTATTATAAAACAATATATATGAGATATAAACAACCAGTAGAGAATAAATTAGATCAACTTGAAAATATGCTTAACGGTTTTGGAGCACAATTTTCAAATCCTAATTTCACTATCAATATTGCTAAGGAAATGCTTAGCCAATTAAAAGATAAAGTTGAAGAAATTCGTACATTAATTAATGCCGAACAATAAAAATTTATGATATCACCAGAAATGATCCAATCTAATTGGACTAAGTTTTTGAATAATATTGACACCTATATCTCAGGTGAACGAGGACAGAAACTTAAAGACTTCTACCTCAAACATGAAGAACGCTTCGTAATGATGCCTGCGTCTCATAAACCACAATATCATAACTGCTTTCCAGGTGGTTATGTTGATCATGTAAACCGAGTTGTAGACGCTGCTTTACAGTTAGACGCTGTATGGCGTAACTTTGGAATGGTAGATACTTATACAACTGAGGAACTCGTATTCTCAGCTATTAATCATGACTTAGGAAAATTTGGTGATGAACAAAACGCCTCATACATTGAACAAACAGATCAATGGAGACGAGACAAACTAAACGAAACTTATATGTTTAATGATCGTTTAGAATATATGACCGTTCCAGATCGTGGTTTGTATTTGTTAATGAGTAATGGTATTGAATATACTAAAAATGAATTTCTAGCTATTAGAAATCATGATGGTTTATATGAGGAATCAAATAAAGCTTACTTAATGGGCTTTACACCAGAGACAAAACCAAGGACTTCTATTATGTATGTTGTTCATCAAGCTGATTTATTAGCTGCTAGAATTGAATTTGAAGTTGAGTGGTTACCAAAGTTACTTGGTGAAAAAAAACAAGTTGAAAAACCTAAAACCAACAATTTTAGTTTAAATAAAAATACATCGGCTACTAAACAGAAAGCCCTTAAAAAAATGGCTAATCCGGCTTTAGCTGAATTAATGAAAAATATATGACACTAGGAATTATTTCAATTGCACTTTGGATATTTACAATATTCGGATATATCATTTGGAACTTAAATCAAAAAGTAATCAAATTAGAACAGATTGCTACTAAACAAAAAGTTATTATTGATAGTATATCTGCTATTGTTGATGAATCAAATAAACAACTTAATCAAGTTGATTTAACAGAAGCATTTAAATCAGATGATCAGATTGGTTTCTTCTTCCGTAATTTACAAAATATTCAAGACTCATTAAACCATTATTTAAGAAATTAAAATGAGTGAAGAAGTATTATTAACTAAGAAGGGGACTGTACGTAAACGCAAACCAAAACAATCAATAAATTATTTCACTCAGGAAACTGAAGATGCTATTATTGAGTATTTGAAGTTAAGAAGTCCTAAAAAACGAAATAAAATTTTCAATGAAAAGATTAACTATGCATTTCATAAGTTAACTGAAAATATCATTCATACATTTAAATTTTATTATACAGAAGTAGATACAATACCTGAATTACAACATGAGGTTGTAGCGTTTTTATTAGAGAAATTACATTTATATGATCAAAGTAAAGGAAAAGCTTATTCTTATTTCGGTACTATTGCTAAACGCTATCTTATTTTATACAATAATGCGAATTATAAGAAACTAAAAGATAAAGCGCCTGTTGACGCTGTTGATGAAGATAAGACAATATTAACTGATTTAGTAAAAACTAGTGAAACATTTCATGATTTAGAACCTATATCATTCATGAAACAATTTACTAAGTATGTTGATCATAATATGTTTATTTTATTTCCTAAACAACGTGACGCTCAAATAGCAGACGCTATAGTTGAGTTATTTAGAAAAAGTGAAAATTTAGATATTTTTAATAAGAAGGCATTATACATTTATATAAAAGAAATGACTGACGCTTCTACTCCTCAGATTACTAAGATCATTAAGCGTTTAAAAGTTATATATGTTCGTAAGTATAATGAGTTTTATGAACATGGACGCATTACAATGGCGTTATAACTCTTTTCACCTTCCATATTTATATAAAACATAATATGGATTTTAATCAAGTTATATTTAAAGACAAAACCTTTTCAAGCTTACTTGAAGATATATACAAGAACGCTAACCGTAAAGAAAAGGAAATTAAATCATTAATCGACCAGCTCAAACCAATGATTCAAGAGCCGGGCGATGCAATGATGCTTGTTCCATTACTTAAAGAGTATATGGAAATAGCTGTTAAGAATGATGAAGCCTTAATTAAAATGGCAGGTATTGTTCAACGTGCTATGGGTAATACTCCTAGTGATGGTGATGGAGGTATATTAAGTGAGCGTGATAAAGAATTATTGTTCCAAGAAATTAGCGGTGTTAAAATTGAAGAACCTAAACAATTAGAAAATAAATAATGGGAACAGGTGTTACTATAAAAACTGGTGGTGGAGGAGGAAAACGTAGATCCTCAAGCGCTTCATCTACAGTTGGTAACTCATACTATACTAAAAATCAAAATACTTATAAGTATGGTATTGTGACTGAGATAAACGGAACTGATAAAAATATAGCTTATACACCATTAGAAGATAGAACAAAAACAGCTGGTGGAAAAAAAGGTGTAGCCTATCCTTTTTATGGTAAAAATCAAAATGTACCTGAAATTGGTAGTATTGTTCCTTTAGTTAGTGGTCCTTCTTTGCAAGAGGATTTTAGTAATGATCTTTCAAGTCAATATAATAGAACAACATATTATTTAGATCCTGTTAATTTCCAAGGTACTGTTAACGCTAATGTTAGTGTGTTTGATAATTCAAATGAAAATACAGATAATTATCAAAATAATGATTTAGGATTTGGCCCTAATGGTAAAAAACCTTCAAGAAAAATTTCATATACAGAAGCAGGATACGCTACAGCTTACCCAGAACTTCCATTCACTGATCCTCCACCTCCTCCAGATGAATTATCTTATAAAGCAGCAGTTGCTTATTTAAAAACTAAATATGGTGATGATTTAGGTAAAGCTGTATTCGCTGTTTTAATAGCTGAAGCAGCTAAAAATAAAGAAAGAACAGCATTTAGATCAGCAGGAGGACATAACTACGCTGGTGTGCAGACAGATAATGCTAGATGGGGTGCCCCAGGTATAGTAGGTCAATATAGTCGTGTTGATAGTGGTAATGTAAGAAGATCTTTTGCTATATTTGAAAATGATCAAACATTTTTAGATTTCACAGCTAATAGACTACAAGCGAAAGGATTCAGTGGAGTTAATGGTGATATTTGGACAACAATTTATATAAACAAATGGTGGAGTCCAGCTGCTAAAGCTAGCTATACAAAAGGAACTGAAACATATAATAATAAATTAGCCATATTTAACACAGCATCATCTAAATTTGATCAATTCTCAGTTTAATTATTATGTCTAATCAAAAACAATATAAACGAGACTCAAAACCAGGTGATTATCAGATCACAGGTGAGAATTCTAATGGTATTAATATATCTAAAGATGGTAATACTTATCTTTTCACTGGTAATAATGAGGAACAATTACAAGGATTAAGAGATGGTACTTTATCAACTGACAATAATTTACTACAAATAAATGATCCTAATAATGCTTCCTCATTTATTGGAATGTATAAAATTGGAGGATCAAATATTAATTTAGGTAATCCAAATCAACAATCTTTAAACATAACTACTAAACCACAGAATAATCAAAATGTAGTAACACCTATACCAACACCTATGTCTGATTGTGATGATTTTGTTGATGCTGTATTAGTTGGAGGATTAGATAATAGAGTTGGTGATTATAATATTCAAAAACAACGAGATTTATTTAAAGAAGGATTTGGAAAAAATAAAAAAGTAGAAATATTCCGTTTTAATAATGGAAAAGATGCTATTAAATTTATAACAATACACCCTAAAACAGCTGTAATAATGTTTAGTGCTGGGTGTAAATATGCTGAAGATATATCTAAAATACCAGGTATAAATAAAGAAAAAATATATATAGTTGAGCCGTATGGAGCATCAGAAAAAATTAAAAATATAGTTCAAACAGCTGTTAATAACGGTGTTCCTCGCTTTAATGTTTTTGCTGGTAGTTCTATAGCAACAGGAAAAGATATTATCAATAATCCCTCTTTAACAAACCCAGATAAAAAATCAAATATTTCTCATTGGGATGCTCTTAAAATAGTTGGTAAAATAATGGATGAAAAAATAAAATGTAATAAATTACCTGCTAATGAACCAACTCCAACTCCAACCCCTACACCAACCCCCACACCAACAGTAATTGATACTAATGTATATGAAGATATTCAAGAAGCTAATTTTACAGATCTACCTGAAGATGAAGGATTTCAATTATTAGTTAATACTGAATTAGAAAAATATGAAACTGCTAATGAAGATGAAGCTAATAAACCTGCTCTCCCAACTAATGAAACTACAGCTCAAGTACTAATCAAAACAAAAGGCGGCTCAGGTAATGGAAATGAAATTCCAACTATATTAGGTTCTCAATTAAATATAATACCAGGTAAAGTAGGAGCAAGTGCATATCCTGGTCCTAAAGATTTTGTAGATGCTGGTTATAAAAATGCTTATATACCTTTTAATGCTTTAATTGGTGTAGCTAAAGGAGGAAGAGATAAATATACATATAATGGTACTAAAGGATGGCATTTATTACATCCAGAAGTAGCTCGTCAATATTTAGCTTTTAAAAATTTTGCTGACTCTCAAAATATCAAATTTACTCTATCATCAGCTTATAGAGATTATGCGCATCAAGTGAGCTTAGGCTCAGGTAGTACAGTTGCTAAACCAGGCTCATCTCCTCATGGGTGGGGAGGAGCTATAGATATCTCAGAATTATATAGATCAGTTTCAGGAAAGAAAGGAAGCCCAGCTAATAACGCAGTCGCTAGAAATACTTCTTTATATAAATGGTTCGCTGCTAATGCTCCTAAATTTGGTTTTTATAATCCATATAGATTAGCTGATGGATCTGGAGTTGATGAGGTATGGCATTGGGAATATTGGGGATTCTATGTAAAATAATAAAATATATTAAACTTTGGTAGACGCACAACAATATACAGGAGAACAAATTCAATTATCATCAGGACGACTTATATTTAATTCTCGCTCTGATAGTATTTTCATCAGTTCAAGACAATATATCAACTTATCAGCAGGAGAAAAAGTAACTATTGATGTTGGTGTTGAAGATAGTGATAATGAAATTAATATGTTTTTAGTTAATGCTCCTAGAATACAGTTTGGATTAGATATAAATGGCAAACCTGAACCAATAACCAAAGCAGATGAGTTAGAAAATATCTTAAATCAGTTAATGGATGCCATTTCACTTTATAGTGATATGGTTCAATCAGCTGCTATTGTACCTGGCCCACTTATGGCTGCTATGTTAGCACCAGCAACAGCTATGTTAAAAAGTAAATTATCAATAGTAAGACTTAATATGTCTAATTTTAAATCAACTAAATCATTTACAATATAATGGCTAGTTCTTTACTCAATAAAAATAAAAATCAAGTAGATAACGCTGCTCAACAACAAAAACAAAAAGTTGATGATCTCCAACAAAATATAGAGAATCAAACTAGTGATCCTACAGCTGCTAAAGGAGCTATTGTTGGTGCTATAGTGGTATTATTAAATAAATTTATTAATGTTGAAAAAGTAGCCAACTCTATAATTAGTAGATTAATTAAAAGAACAAAAAGAAGTTTAAATAATAAAGGACGTGTTGATGTTAAAAATGGAGTAGTTGTTATTTTCTATCCTAAATTTACTGGTGATTATTCTTCATATAAAAGAGAATTTGAACGAAAAAAACAAAATTTACGATCACTTGTTAAAACACTTAAAACTATTATTGATAGTTTACTTGTCACTCTTAAAGTAATTAGAGCTGCCTTAGCTGTCCTTCAGATACAATTAAAACTAAAAAAGAAAAAATTACTAGTGACTGCTGCTGCTTCAGGTCCTGATTTAGCTAGTCCATCACCATCTAAACCAATAGCAGCTCAATATCCTATTCAAAAAGAATTAGATGATCAATTATTTAAAGATTTAGAGGATAAAATTAATAATTACATTTTGTTAATAACATTAGTTCAATCTGTATTAAAAATAATTCAAAAAACATTAGCGTCATTAAAAATCAAAGTAGAACAATTAAGTTTTAATATAAATGTTGATCCTAATTTCTCACCAACAACAATTCCTACTGATGATGAAGAACAAAATAATAGTGACTCAACTGAATATAGTGATGGAAAACGAAAATACTTAATCAAGATTGAAACAACACCATCAGGCGCTTTACAAGCAATTGCTTATGACGCGTTTAGTAAATTAAAAATAACTCAAACAGCTCCTAGTAAAACACGCAAAGCTGATGAATTAATTGAAGAACTTAAACAAATATTAGGATAATAAAATATTTATAGACATGAAAGCTGATACATTTATTAAATTATTACGCAAGGTTATACGCGAAGAAGTACAAGCTGTTGTTAGGGAAGAGCTAGGACTTTTGCTTGAGACGCCAGCCTCTAAGCCAGTTGTGGCAGAGACCAAGAAAACAACTGTAAAAAATTCCATGGTCGAATCTATAAGACCTGCCAAACCTACACAGCCATCTAAGCCTATGACTTTTACTAATAATAATATATTAAATGATATATTAAATGAAACAAGACAAACTAGTGAATGGCAATCATTAGGTAATATGGATTCATCAATGGCTCAAGGTTTTAATGGACCAATGATGAATGAAGTTCAAGTAGTAAATAGTGTTGATCAAATGCTAGCTAACACTAGACCAGCAGGAGATATCAACGCTGTTAGAATTGACACAGTTCCTGATTTTAGTGCGTTAATGAGTAAAATGAAACAAGAAGGACAAATTTAATGTTAAAAAGACCAACATATAAACTTAATCCACAAGATGTAGGACAACCTAAAGGTATAGGTATTAATGTTCTTTTTAATAATGGAACTAATGTTTTTAATCAAACATACACAACTAAAGAACAAGTTAAATCTAATCTAATAAACTATATACTAACAGATAAAGGTGAGAGATTTTTTGATCCATTATTTGGTGGAAATTTAAGAGCATCTTTATTTGAACCAGATACAACATTTGATACTGTAGCTGCTAGGTTAGAACAAGAAATATTAGCTTATGTACCTAATATTCTTATTAGAGATATAATAATCAGAAGACTATCAGATCAAAATGTGGTGAATATAGTGTTAGAATATTCTATCAATAATCAAAATGACAATTTAGTTTTAAATGTATCAACAACCGATTTAAGTAAATAATAATGGCAAACGTACCAGACATAAAATATTACGATAAAGATTTTAGTACCTTAAAACAGGACTTAATTAATTATGCTAGAACATACTTTCAAAATAGCTATATGGACTTTAGTCCTTCAGCTCCAGGTAATATGTTTATGGAAATGGCAGCGTACGTCGGGGATATTCTGTCGTTTTATACTGACACTCAACTCCAAGAAACATTACTTTTATACGCTCAGGAGAGGAAAAATATCATTGCGTTAGCTTATGCTTTAGGGTATAGGCCTAAAATAACAACAGCGTCCTCTGTATTATTAGATGTTTATCAATTAATACCAAGTGATGGTGCTCCTAATTACTTACCTGATTTTAGATATACTGTTAGAATAAATAAAAATTCATCCATTAAATCAACATCTAATCCTAATATAACATTTTTAACTCAAGATAGTGTTGACTTTAAATTTTCATCTTCATTTGATCCAACAGAAATAACAGTATATTCTTATTTTACAAGTACTACTAATCCACAATATTATTTACTTAAAAAACAAGTAGAAGCAATATCTGGACAAATAAAAACAACTACTTTTACTTTTGGTAATCCTGAACAATTTCCTACTGTTACCATTAATGATCAAAATATTATTGAGGTATTACAAATAAATGATAGTGAAAATCATACATGGTATGAGGTACCTTATTTAGCTCAAGATACAGTATTTGATGAATCTCTTAACCTACCAGTAAACGAACCTAATTATTATAATGATGATGATAGCGCTCGTTTCTTATTACGTACTAAAAAAGTAGATAGACGTTTTGTCACTCGTTTTGATGATGATAATAATTTAATACTTGAATTTGGTAGTGGTGTTACTTCATCCCCAGATGAAGTTATTATTCCAAATCCTGATAATGTTGGTATAGGGCTAGTTGATGGTATAAGTAAATTAGATATGGCTTATGATCCATCTAATTTTATGTACACTAACCAATATGGAGTCGCTCCTGCTAATACTACTTTAACAGTTCAATATCTAGTGGGAGGAGGTATAACATCTAATTTACCAACTGATGATATTAATTTAAATAATATTATTAATTATAATATTGATACTTATAATTTAAATCCTTCCACAGTAACAACTGTTGAAAATTCAATCAGATTTAACAATCCAGAACCATCATCAGGTGGCGGCCCAGGTGAAACAACAGAAGAAATTCGTTTACAAGCATTAGCTAATTTTCCAACTCAAAATAGAAATGTAACTAAAGCTGACTATTTAATTCGTACTTTATCTATGCCAGCTAAATTTGGTTATATAGCTAAAGCTTATGTGACTCAAGATTATTTAGTGGCTAATGATATTGATAAACAAAATTTCTTAAATAATAACCCATTAGCACTTTCAGTTTATATTTTATCAAATAATATTGATGGTAAAATAACTAGAGCATCTAATGTTGTAAAACAAAACTTAAAAACATACTTATCATATAATAAAATGATGAGTGATGCCATCATAATTAAAGATGCTTACTATACTAATATAAAAGTTAATTTTGACATCTCAATACTACCAGCATATAACTCACAAGATGTATTAACTGGTTGTATCAATATTCTAAAAGATTATTTCGCTATATCTAAATGGCAAATTAATCAACCAATTATTTATTCAGACATTTATAATTTAATTGGTTCAGTTAAGGGTGTTCAATCAGTAATTAAAGTAGATATTGAAAACTTAGCTGGTGGTAATTACTCACCTTACTCATATGATATTAAAGCAGCAACTAAACAAGGTGTTGTTTATCCTTCATTAGATCCAATGATTTTTGAAGTGAGATATCCAGACAGTGATATTTATGGCCGCGTTGTAACTTATTAAAATTTGAAATATGGATTTAAATAAATTAAAAGGACATATTCCTGATTCAGTGATTACCCAAATTCCAGAAGTAATGACTAAGTTTAAAATTGATACAGCTGTTAAGTTGTCTCACTTTTTAGCTCAATGTGGTCATGAAAGTGGTGGTTTTAAAGTTGTTAACGAAAATTTAAATTATGGAGCCAA
>Ga0315903_10010857_pt1 | contig 10793 bp, 10 predicted proteins | sample LakEriMetagenome_7_FD_203524 | JGI IMG/M metagenome (GOLD analysis project Ga0315903, IMG submission 203524) | Freshwater fungal communities from buoy surface, Lake Erie, Ohio, United States - Buoy 2 MA119 | ecosystem: Environmental > Aquatic > Freshwater > Lake | place: USA: Lake Erie, Ohio... | reverse complement strand
CATAATTTTATTTTCGGGTTCTTTAATATGTTTTTCTTTAATTTTTTTCATAGTTTCAGCAGGTATAACATTATCCCCCGAACCTAAAAAATTACATTCTAACTCTTGTGAAATCTTTCTCTTATCAAACTTTAATTTTTTGGCCATAGCCTCAAACCAAGAACTATAAGGTTTATACCCTTCGTTTTCTATTTTTTGTTTTATTTCTTCAAAGTTTCTTTCACTAACTTTTATATCACCATAATCAATTGTAATATCTGCATCTATGTAATCACCTCTATTTAACATATAATGAACAATATCATCACATTTAATTAGTCGTAAATCTTTAGAGTATCTTGGATCTCTAAACCAATACATTTCAGTTATTCTAAAGTCATTCATTCCTTTAACTGCCTGACTGTAAATAGAATAATAAATTGGGTCAAATCCGTTTGGTGTTGATATTACAATAACTTTACCTCCTGTTGAAAGGGATGCCATACATGCAGACCAAAAGTCTTCATCTGCATTTATATATGCCGCCTCATCAAAAATAAGTATTGTTGGTGTATAACCACGTAAGGCATCTTTTGATGTTGCAACCGCCTTAACCTCACAACCATTAGTTAATTTAAAGTGTCTTTGTGAGTTTTTTTCGGAAGAAAATCCAACCCCCATCCATTTTGGCCATTGGTCAACAAATGCACGGACTTTATTTGCCATCTCAACGGCAGTATCCATTTTGTTTGCAATGATTAGGATTTTTTCGGGTTTTTTCTTGTTTGCAAATACCAACCTTTTCGATGCCCATGCAGATGTTACTGTAGATACTCCGGCTTGTCGGTATTTTAGTGCTATATTTTCCTCACAAGTGTCATAATCTTTTACAAGAGTTACTTGATCATTAAATAACTCTAAAGGTACGTACTGTGATTGTGTGTTGTCGTAAGTTTGTAAATAGGTTTTTAATGCGTAAGGAGTATCATTTACACATTTGGCATATTCTAATAAGGCTTGTTCCTTTGATAACGACATTCATTAGGTTTATCTTTTATTTAAATTTTTTAATAAATCTCTTTTACTAAATTCAGGATAAAGATGTTTTTCAACTAAACTCATAATATTCTCTTCAAGTTTTTTTACTTGATCTTCTTGTTCTTTTGTTTCTGTTTTCTTTGTTTTTCTTGTTGGTAATCCTTTGTGTTTTGTTTTTGCGAAATCTTTAACATCTTTTTGTTTCATCTCTTTTGCCGCTTCACCTGCCTTACCTTTTTTAGGGGTATCTCCTTTTTGCATTCCTCTTACAATACCAAAAAATTGTTGTTGTTTTTTTGACATTGCTTTTTCTTTAACTTCTTTTTTCTCACCTACTTTTTCTTCTTCACCAATCTCAACATTTACACCTTTATCTGTGTATTGTTTTATTTGTTCCGGGGGAGTTCCAACTTTCATTTTTACTGAACCTTTTTGTTCTTTAACTACCTTCTTATAAAGTAAATTTAGTTGGTCATTAGACATATTTTCTAATGTTGACATAGAAATACCTTCGTGTAATAATCTTGCAATTTTAGGGTTAATGTGTTTCATCGCTTACTAAATTTTTCTCCCATTTTAATACGACATCTCTTTCGTATAATTTATTTTCTACACTTTCAACACTATCTCCGTATTGAAATACTAATCTTTTTCTTTTGTGAATTAAAATATCATCACTATCAGATCTTTCCCAAGCTAAAGCAATAACTCCTTCAATGGCGTCATACACACCAAAAAAATCTGAGTTTTGAATTAACGTTAAATTTATTTCTGAATTTTTTAAAACACCTACCTTTCTTATATATTCAACATTAGGTGGTAGTGGTTTACCTGCCGCTGGCTCTGCATCCCAATCTTCACCCCAAACATCATCAATATCAGAAAAGATAAATTCGTAAATATTATCTCCCCTGTAGTTAGGACCCAATTCATTTACATAAACTAAATTCATATAATTCTACCTCTTGGTGTTACTTTAACTTGTCTACCGTTTTTAGTGAATAATAAATTTTCTTGACTTGTTTTACCAACAAATTTATAGTTTTCGTTTAATAATGATACCCCTAAATCCATTTGTTTTTTTGATTCACTCATATTAATAACTTCATTTTTAATTTTTAAAGTTTTAATTTTTTGGTTCAAGTATTCTTTTTTAATTTTTTCTTCTAAAACTGGTTTTTCAGATTTTTTAACATCAAAGTAACTCATAAGTAATCTTTCAACCTTAGACTCAGCAACTGGAGGTTGTGCTGGGACTTCACCCATTGCAGGTTCTTCCATTCCTGGTTCCATACCTGGTTCAGCACCCATTTCAGGTTCTTCCATATCCATACCTTCCATATCTAAATCACCTTCTCCTTCTTCACCATAAGATTCATATTGTTCTAATTTGTCCAAAATATCATCTCTATCTTCATCGTCAAGTTTAGTTAAATCAATTGCCGATAATATTGAATTTACAACATATTTAATGTCTTGAGAATCTAAACCTTTTTCTTTATCAAACATTCTAATTTTTTGACTCAATCTTCCCGTTAATTTTTGTATAGTTTTAAGACCAACAGGACCCATTTCTTCTTCATCTTCTCCCATGTCAGGTTCTTCCATACCTGGTTCAGCACCCATACCAGCATCAGCTCCCATACCAGCATCAGCTCCCATACCAGCATCAGCTCCCATACCAGCATCAGTACCCATACCCGCTGGTGGTTCAGCTCCCGCCGGTGGCATATCCATTCCTGCCGGTGGTTCAGCACCTGCTGGTGGCATATCCATACCCGCTGGTGGTTCAGCTCCCGCCGGTGGCATATCCATACCCGCTGGTGGTTGAGCTCCCGCCGGTGGCATATCCATACCCGCTGGTGGTTCAGCTCCCGCCGGTGGCATATCCATACCCGCTGGTGGGACATCCATTCCCGCTGCTGGTGGTTCTGCTCCCGCAGGAGGAGTTGCGGATTTTTTATTTTTTAATACAAATTTTTGTTCACCAATTAAAGGAATTTCTTCTTGATATCCTGTAAGTCTATTTGATTCTTTTACGATTAAATTTAATCTTTTTAATGCCTCTGAATATGATCTGTAATATTTTCTACTTTTCATATTATCCAAATATTCCATTGGTGCTTCATTTAACGATTTTTTAATAATATAACCGTTTTTTTCTTTTACTATTCCGTAAGTGTATCCGTCAGATATTGTTTTATGATATTGTAATGAATTAGTCTCCTCTTCTTTAATTGGATTTAAAGTTTCGTTATATCTAGCAATCTCCATGATGCGTTTGATTTTATCAATTCCTCCTAATTTTTCACTCCCTAAAGGTCTTAAATCTCCCATGTTTTGTTTTTTACTTTTTTTATTAATATAAAAATTAAGGCAAAAGCCTACATATAAATATATCGTTATATAAGAATTTATTGTTTATTCAATATTTTCTTGTTCTAACGATAATTTTTTATCTACAAACTTGTTTTTAAAGTTTTCAAGTTTTGCAATATATCCGTTTCTTCTTAAAAATTTAAATACTAAATTCTCATAGGAATACTCACCTTCCTTTTGTAATCCACAAGTTCTGTATTTTCTAAGTTTTTCTCTATACTTTTTTACAAGTTTAACCGCATCATCAATATCCTCATCTTCGGCGTTTTCTAAAACACCATCAATAATATCCATCCATTGATTTGATTTACTAATTAATTTTTTCTTATCTACTTTAAAATTTTCTTTTTCTGGTTTTTTTAACCATTCGTTATTTAGTATTGAATATATACCTTGAATGCTATTTTCCTCATTAGAATCCTGAACAAAAAGTTCCGTTTCGTATCCTTTAATTCTTATATCGTGAGCAGCATTGAATACTGTCTTTTTTAATCTAAAAAGTTCTTCAGTTAATTTTTTATTTTCCGATTCATTTAAATCAATTAAAACGTGTATATCAAAATCGGAAAACTCACTCCAATTATACCCAACAAGAGATCCAACAAAAATTATATCTTGGATGAAAAGATCTGTATCTAAATATTCTATAAAAAGATTGGCAACTTTTAATAATCTTTCCCTTATTTCGGGTTTTAATTTTACTTTTTTAGGGTCTTCAGGATTATCCCATAAATCAGGGTTAAAAGTTTCTTGTAAATAAAAACTATTGATAATTTTTTCGGTACTCGCCATGTATATAAATATGGCGTGAAAATTATTTATCTAATTTTTTATATTTGTAAGTTTTTGCAATTGATGTGTTAAAAAACTTACCTTGCGAATCGGATAATCTTAATTGAGCAAAAATATTATGAGGAACATCATCATATTCGTATTTTATACCATTTTTAAATTCAACAACCAATTTTTTAGACTCTGTGTCATATTCAGTTGTTTTTAAATTACTTGAATCAATTTCACAAATAATTTTGGTCCCTAATATTTCAGTTTTTTTAATAGCCATAATCGTTTTTTTTACATTATATCATATAAAAATAAAAAATCCACCATTTGGTGGATTAAAAACTAAAATAAGAACAGTTTATTTTAAACCTTTAATTTTATCTCTCAATTTGATTGCATTCTCAAAATCCTGTTTTTTTACACATTCATCTAGTTCTTTATTAAGTTTTATAAGTTCTTCTCTATTTTTTTCTAAATTTTTAATTTTGTCCCTTAACTCTACTGCCTCCTCAAAATTTTGCTCATCAACAGCAATGTTTAATTTTTGTTTCAATAAAGACACTTCGTCTTGTTTATTAAGGTCCCCACGTTTATTTGTAATGTAGGTAAATGTGATACTTCCATCTTCAGACTTATAGTTTTTTCTTTCCCATTTATCACCATTTAAAAATGGATCTGACGACCATAGTTCGTTAAATAATTTTTCAAAATTTCTACTAAACATAATTTTATTTTTTTTATAAGTTTATTTTGGTATGATTTTACACCAATTAAATGCCAAACAAATAAAGTATGACAAAATGTCAGTATATATGACAAAATTACAAAAACATAAAAAACATTGATTATTATATGTTATTATATTAAACTTTAACTAAATAAAAAATTAAAATTTTAAACAATGATTGAATCTTACGACGACATGGATAAATCAAAAAATAAACAACCTGAAACAAAATCAAAAACACCCGTTTTAGATAATTTCTCAAGAGACTTAATTAAATTGGCAGAAGAGGGTAAGTTGGACCCTGTTGTTGGTAGAGAAAATGAAATTAATAGAATTGCTCAAATTCTTTCAAGAAGAAAAAAAAATAACCCCATAATACTTGGAGAACCCGGTTGTGGTAAAACGGCAATTGTTGAAGGTTTAGCCAAAAAAATATTTGAGGGAGATTGTCCGCAAAACTTATCGGGTAAAAGAATTGTTTCGTTAGATATGACATCAATTGTTGCGGGAACAAAATATAGAGGTCAGTTTGAAGAAAGGATGAAAGTTATCATGGAAGAGTTGTATAATAATCCTGACATTATAATTTTTATTGATGAAATACATACTATGATTGGTGCTGGTAATTCTTCAGGATCAATGGATGCGTCTAACATCTTTAAACCCGCATTATCAAGAGGAGAACTTCAATGTATTGGAGCAACAACATTAGAAGAATATAGAAAAAATATTGAAAAGGACGGAGCACTTGAAAGAAGATTTCAGAAAGTTATGGTTGACCCGTCAACTAAAGAAGAAACATTACAGATTCTTCAAAATTCAAAAGATAGATATGAAGACCACCATAAGGTAACATATAGTGATGAAATTTTAAAACTATGTGTTGAGCTAGCGGACCGTTATATTACAGATAGAGAGTTCCCTGATAAGGCATTTGACATTGTTGATGAGGTTGGTGCAAGATCTCAAGTAGAAATTAAATTACCTGAAATTATTGAAGACTTAAAACGTCAAGCTCAAGAAATAAAAGAAGAGAAAGTTAGAGTCATTAATAGTCAAAGATACGAAGAGGCTGCAAATCTTAGAGATAAGGAAAGAAAAGTCCTAAATGATTTAGAAAGAGAAAAGGCCGAATTTGAAAAAAATAGAAATCTGTTTAAAAGAGAAGTGACCGAAGATGTTGTTTATGATGTTGCATCTTTAATGACAAAAATACCGATCTCAAAAATTTCAACCGACGAAACAGAACAATTAAAAACTTTAAAAGATACTTTATGTACTAAGGTTATTGGTCAAGACGACGCAGTTGCAAAAATATCAAGATCAATCCAAAGAAATAAAGTAGGTTTGAATGACCCAAAGAGACCAATATTCAGTGGATTACTTATTGGTAATTCAGGTGTTGGTAAAACTGAGTTGGCAAAACAATTAGCAAAACATATGTTCAATACCGAAGATGCACTTATTAGATTGGATATGAGTGAATTTTCAGATAAGATTGCAACATCTAAATTAACAGGAACATCGCCAGGTTATGTTGGTTATGAAGACGGTTCACCATTCTTAAATAAAATTAAAAATAAACCATATTCTGTTATTCTATTAGATGAAATAGAAAAAGCTCACCCTGAAATATTCAACGTATTTTTACAAATGTTAGATGAAGGATTTTTAACTGATGGGCACGGAAGAAAAATTAATTTTAAAAATTGCATTATTTTAATGACATCAAATGTTGGGACAAAGGTGGTTCAAGATTTTGGGACAGGTGTTGGGTTTTCTACAAGCTCTAAAAGTGAAAGAAAAGAAGAAGAAATTAAATCTGTTTTAGAAAAAGAATTATTCAAGAAGTTTGCCCCTGAGTTCATAAATCGTTTTGATGAAATAATTTACTTCAAAGACTTAAATGAAGATGATTTACTAAAAATTGTAGAATTAGAACTTGAAAAGGTTTATTCAAGAATTGAAAGTATTGAATATGAAGTTGAGGTAGATGACACTCTTAAAAAACATATTATTACTGTTGGAACTGACACAAGGTTTGGTGCTAGAATACTTAAAAGAACCATTCAAAAGTGGGTAGATGATGCGGTTACAGATAAAATCATATCAGACAACCCTGAAAAAGGATCTAAATTTATTTTATCATATAATGAAAAAGATAAAAAAACCGATGTCAAAGTAAAAAAACCAACAAAAAAGAAAAAACCAACTTTGTAGATTAAAAAAGTTTTCGTAAGTTTGTGTTATAACATTAAAACTTATGAAAACTTTTTTATTATTATTTTTTTTACTAATCTATTCACTTACTTTAGGTCAAAAAGATTTAGATCTTGTTGCAAAATATTACGACTCAATTTACCTTTCAGAAGTTTATAATAGAAATTGGAAACCAAAAAATGACAATGGATTATTACCTGTTGCTAATCTACAATTAGAGTATTTAAAAACCAAAAAAAATATGTTTTTATCTCATAAACACGGAGATAATAAATATTATAATTTATTTGACCGATTCAGTGAGACTGTAAACAAAAATAAAAAATTAAGTAAAAGATATACACAATATGGCGAAGTATTGTGTAGGGTAGGTCAATTTGACAAATTAAACGAAAAAGAAATTGCCAAATTAATTTTTGATAGTTTTATGGGGTCTCCGTCACACAAAAAAGAAATCACAGCAAGTAAATTTAACTATGTGTTTGTTTTTGGTTATTCTGTGGATAAAGAAATTATATGTGTTGGTGTAGTTGCTGACTAAGCTATTGTGGTTGGTTACATATAACCGTTTTAACCTTTCTACCGATCCAACTTTCACCTTTCATTTTTTTCCGTTTTGTTTTAAATCCGGTCCATCTCCATCTCAATTTTCTTTTTATTTCTGTAATCTCTTCTTCACCATAAAAATCAGCACTGTACCATTGACTCTCTGATTTTACTTCTACTTTTGGCTCAACTTTTTCTTCACCTGGTGTCTCACTTTTGTCTTCAGGTGTTGTTTTTGTTTGTGGTTGAGTGACTTCAGGAGTTTCAGGTTCCATTAATTCAAAATTAAATGCAGCATCAACATTTATAATAGTATATTTAAATTTGTCGTAATCAGATTTTTTAGCAAGTGGCGCACCACACTCATCTCTTTTAACCAGTTTACCATTAATAGTATATTCGGTTTTATCAGGTGGTGCCGCAGGACTCATTGGATTTTCCCCTTTAGGAATATAATACCCTAAATTCAATGGTGGATTTGGTCCTGAAGTGCCATCTCCGTTTGAACCCTCATAATTCAAATTAATAATTGGTTTTCCGGTACACCAAGCCATTTTATTTTTTTCTATTAGTTCTTTAATGATATAATTTTTTGCATTTTCAGCTCTTCTCCTTGAAAGTTCTAAAAATGTTAATTTTGATGCATCACAAGTGGTTCCTTTAGAGTTTCTAAATCTACTGGCACTTGATGTGAAATTAACTGAATTAACACAACCTCTCCAAGTAAATTTAATTTTACCTTTCATCATTTTTGAAATCAATTTTTTATTGTCGACTGTTTCAGGAATATTGGCCAAAACATCAAGTATTGGTTGAATAATTTCACTATTAATTTTATCTTTAGTTTTGGCATCCACGTTATAACAATTATCAACATAAATATTGTTGTTGCCGCTACCAGACACACCGAAATCGGCTCCCATCATAGGTATTCCTTCAGTTTGTGTTGGTTCTTCTACTGTTTTTGTTGGTTCTGTTACAGTTTTTGTCGGGTCTGTTTCTTTTACAATGTCTTCAGGTTGTATTTCTTCCGTGTCGTCATATCTTTTTAATATGACCCTCTCAACCCAATCATTAAATTTTACATAAGTAATAATGTCAGCAGCATATGCTGGATCTTTTTCTTTAATTTCTTCCCATATTGCCGTTTGTTGTTGGAACCTATCTGATTGAATTAACTTTCTTGTTACAATTTTTTCATCTTTTAAAACTTTAAATATTGGCACATATTTAATACCTGTTTTATCCTCAAACAATGCAGGTCTTTCAATGAATATACGATAATATTTTTGATCTTCTAAATCTTCTTTTTTAAAACCTTTACCATTAAGAATATACCCAAATATTAACGAATAATCGTGTTCTGATTTTTCTCTAAATAGTTTTTGTTTTTCTTTACCAAAAAATCCTTGGTAAAAACGGCCAGGTTTATATTCTGACTGATACAGACCACCTTGTAAACCTTTATAATCTATATCTGCCTGATCAACTGTCCCTGTTTTTTTATACCCTTTACTATATGATGGTGTTTTAGTGTAGGTAACATCAAAAGGTCCGAAATCAACTTTTTTACTAACTCTTTTTTTCTTTTTTTGTTCTTCAATCGCATCTAAATGCATATTTCTGATTCTATCTTCTTCAGTAATAAATTCTTTTCCGTGAGCCTCAAATAAATAATTTTTACTTTCACTTAAAAGTCCTTGTGTTTTTTTTGAATTGTAATTCATTAAGTCTTTATATCTTTTTAACTCTTCTTCAGATAAAATATTTTTCATATTGTTTGTATTTTATAAATAAATATATTACCTTTACAAAAAAACAAAATGAACATATCTAAATTCAAAGAGTTACTATCGGTCCCTTCTAAAACATATCAAGAAGAAGATATGGTGGAATATCTTTGTAATGAACTCGACACAATTCCAGGCATCTCCTACTACCGAGATGATATGATGAATATATACGCAACTAAAGGCGAATTAAACAAAGGTGAATTTTACCCAATGTTTATTGCCCACACGGACACCGTTCATCATAAGGTAGATAAAATCATCGTAAAAGAAGAAAACCTCATCAGACCAAATACATTTGGAAAAAAGTTTGATGAGGTTAAAGTCCCATGTTTAAAAGCATACACCGAAGATGGTCAACCAACGGGGATTGGTGGTGATGATAAATGTGGTATTTTTATCTGTCTTGAGTTATTAAGACAGTTAGATAAAGTAAAAATTGGTCTTTTTGTTTCTGAAGAAACTGGTTGTCACGGATCTTCAAAATGTGATGAAAACTTCTTACAGGATGTTGGATACATTACACAATACGATGCACCTGGTAATCATTTAATATCCGAGATTTGCTCGGGAGTTCGTTTATTTGAACGTGATAGTGAATTTTTTACTAAAACATTAGATGTTATTGAAAATGCGTTTGGAAATGAAATGCTTGTTCAATCACACCCTTATACTGATATATCACAATTAAAAAAGAAAATTGATGTTTGTTGTATCAATATGTCTTGTGGTTATTATAACATGCACTCAAATCAAGAATTTGTTTCAATAGAAGATGTTGAAAATGCAATTACTGCTGGATTAAATATGGTTAAAGAATTGGGTTTGAAAAAATATAAATATGAATATAAACCAATTGTTTATACACCACAAACTGTTATGAACTCGTTATTACAATTTCAAGATGAAGAAGAAGATTACCCTGTTCATCAATTAGAAAGTATTGATGTAATTGAAGAAAAAGATGGCATTATAATATCAGATATATTTGATGGTAGTAATCTTTTTATAAATGATGATGATTTGGTTTATCTTTATGAAATATTAAAGGAACGTCTTATTTCTAAGTATTGAAAATTTATCAATATGTTCCATCATGTTAAATAACTTTTCATTATAAATCATACTAATTAAACTATCAATATCAGTTTTTCCTACCTTAACTTGCCATTTATATGGTTCTTTAATTTTATAGGTAATTAAACTATTAGTTGGTTCAATATTATCAATTCTTATTTCATATTTTCTATCTTTTGTTGTAATCCAAGTATTAACACCACCAAGTTCCATTACTTTATCTAAAACTTCAAAATATTTTTCATCATATTTTT
>Ga0315903_10010854_pt1 | contig 10795 bp, 8 predicted proteins | sample LakEriMetagenome_7_FD_203524 | JGI IMG/M metagenome (GOLD analysis project Ga0315903, IMG submission 203524) | Freshwater fungal communities from buoy surface, Lake Erie, Ohio, United States - Buoy 2 MA119 | ecosystem: Environmental > Aquatic > Freshwater > Lake | place: USA: Lake Erie, Ohio... | reverse complement strand
CTTGGGCTAAGCCAATAAATTTATTACAACCGGTTAATACATCGCAGAATGATTTGTATTACGCTTTGGCCTCAGACAACAGCAAAGCTTATATCACTTCCAACCGTAAAGGCTCGTATTTTATTGAAGCAGAAACTTGCTGTAATGATATTTATGCCTACAACACTAAACGAAAAGTAGCACCGTTCGATACCACCACCAAGCCGCTCATCACACAAGAGATTTTGCCCACTCCGGTTCGTGATTTGTTTGATGGAGATTTGAAAAAGATAAAACAGTTGTTGCCGGTTTCGCTCTATTTTCATAATGACGAGCCGGATGCTCGAACAATGAGTGATACTACAAGTTTAGATTACAAAACAACATATGAGCGTTATGTAGCTATGGAGCGCGAATACATTCAATCGTTTGCAATAGGTTTGACTAAAGCAGAAAAAGACGAAGCGCAAAAGCGAATAGCTACATTTTTTAATCAAAAAGTGGAAAAAGGATTTTATGATTTGGTGGGATTCTCGGCACAAACCTTACGTTTGTTAGAGCAAGGAAAAACGATTGAAATCACTATTCAAGGTCATTGTTCACCGTTGAACTACAATCTTTATAACATCAATTTGGGATACCGCAGAATTGCATCGCTCCGAAATTATTTTTACCACTACCGCGATGGAGTATTGAATGATTTCATTGCTAAAGGTCAATTGGTGCTCAAAAATGTTTCGATGGGCGAAGAAAAAGCGTCCACAGGAATCAGTGATGATCGCCTAGATACACGAAACTCTGTTTACCATCCCGATGCGGCAATCGAAAGGAGAGTAGAGATTATTTCGGTAGAAGTAAAATAATGTTCAATCTCGGTTAGTGAACATCGTGTCCATTTTGCTATATTTGGCGCGTGCAGAAAAAATCTACAAGCAGGTCGCCAAAACGTGAGTCTAATCCACGTAGCGATTCTTCTTACCCCAAAAAAGAACGTGCCTTCAAACCTCGCGAAGAAGGAACAAGTCGTGAAGAATCATCTCCACGCAAAAAAACATATACTAAACGAGCTGCGCCAGCGCGCAAAATGTTTACTTCTGATGAGCAAGTAGAAGCGCCTAAAAAATGGGCAGAGAAATCAGAAAGAAACTCTTTCGACAAAAAACCGGCAAGACGTACATTCTCTAAAGAGACAAAGCCGGAAGAGAATGCCTTTACTGAGTTTGCCAAGAAACGTTACGCTCCCAAAGGAGCAGCTGCACACAAACCAACGTTTAAAGAGAAATCTGCGCGTTCGGCTGCTGCAGCACCTCGCACCAATAAAAAGGAAGTATATACAGTAGATGAAGCGCAATCGGAAGATTTTCGCTTAAACAAATATCTATCTCATGCCGGTGTGGCTTCAAGACGCGCTGCCGATGTGTTGATTAAAGAGGGAAAAGTAAAAGTCAACGGAGAGGTGGTGACCGAAATGGGTTACAAAATCAATCCGAAAGATAAAGTAGAGTTTGAAGGTAAAGTGTTGAACTTGGAGAAGAAGTATTACATCCTCATCAACAAGCCGAAAGATTTTATCACTACGGTGAAAGATGAGAAAGACAGAAGAACAGTGATGGAACTTATTCGTTCGGCCTATCCGCAGATGAAATCTATCACTCGCCCACGTTTGTATCCCGTAGGTCGTTTAGATAGAAATACAACCGGTGTTTTGCTGATTACCAACGATGGCGAAATGGCGCAAAAATTGACGCACCCGAGCAGCGAAATCAAAAAAGTCTATCATGTGATTTTGGACAAGAAATTACGCAAAGACGATTTTGACAAAATAGCAGAGGGCGGTGTGGTGTTAGAAGACGGTATTGCTGAGGTAGATATGATTGCTTACCCTAATGAAAAAAACAGAGCAGAAGTAGGCGTTGAAATTCATACCGGAAAAAATCGTTTTGTCCGCAGACTTTTCGAGTCTTTGGGTTATGAAGTGACTAAACTAGACAGAGTGTATTTTGCCGGCTTAACCAAGAAAGACATACCGCGCGGCAAATGGCGTTTCTTAGATGAAGAAGAGGTGCGCTTGTTGCGTCACTTCACTTAATTAATCTTCGATTTAAAGACATTAAAAAAGCCTAACTGATTTCTCAGTTAGGCTTTTTTAAATTTTATACGTCTCTGAGTTTATCTACTCGTTGTAATTTAATATCGCTGGAAGCGGCAATTTTGATAGGCACCATTTCTTCTTCTACGTTGGTGAGTTCTAATCCAAAATCTTCGGCAGTGGAAAGTGAAATATGTTTAATAAAGCGATAACCTTTTACTATAAACTGCTCGTAAGGAGTCAATGCATCGTCAATTGCCACGCGACTGTTGAGAATGATAAACTTAAAGTCAGCCGGCATGTTGTGCTTGCGCAGCGAAGGGTAATGCGAAAGCTCATCTACTTCACCGCTCAAGACTAACTCATCAACAATCTTCTTAAACATCAAATTCACTTTATGTTCTACTTTGAAACCAAAACTCAATCGAATGAAGAAAATTCTTCGCGGTACCACAGCCTCTACAGAGTAGCTGGCACCAAAAGGTTCGTTCGTAATGTCTACGTGTACGAACCAATAGATATCAGCACGTTTTGGTCGTTTTCTGAAGATGGAATAAATAATATTTGAGTCGATGTGACTCTTATCATTCGCCATGCTCAAGTACACCAAGTTATTGGCTTCTTTGGCTATGGTTTCATCGTGCATCAAATCTTTAAGCGGTTGTACAAAATCTTTCAGCTCCACAAACTCGATATGCTTTTTACGCAATTGACGCGCTTGATAGAAAATCCACATGCCTAGAAATAGCGCTATGGCAATCAAAAATGTAAACCAGCCGCCATGTGCGAATTTTAATAAATTGGAAAAAAAGAACACGCCCTCAATGCTAACAAACAAGATAGGAATACCCCAAACTAGTATCGGGTTTTTGCGTTGCACATACATTAAATACGTCAGCAATGAAGTGGTCATTAACATGTTGACCGTAATCGCCAAGCCATAAGCCGCCTCCATGTTGCTTGACTTTCTAAATAGTAGAACAACAGCAACACAGCCTAAAAATAGAAACCAGTTCATGCCCGGTAGGTACATCTGCCCTTGATGTGTGGTTGGGTAAATCACTTTCATGTTTGGCCAAAGGCGAAGTTTCATAGCCTCGTTTACTAGAGAGAAACAACCGGTGATCAAGGCTTGTGAGGCGATGATAGTAGCCATAGCGGCAATAGCGATACCAATAGGCAAAAACCATTGTGGCATTAATGCGTAAAATGCTGATTTTCCCTCTGGCCAAGCTTGTCCGTTCCATTCAGTAATGAGATAGGCAGATTGTCCGAAATAGCATAGCAGTAACATAGAAAGAACGAAAATCCAACTCACGCGGATGTTTTGTTTGCCGCAATGCCCTAGGTCAGAGTACAAAGCTTCACCTCCGGTGGTGCATAAAAATACAGCACCAAGCAACCAGAAACCGCTCGGGTAATTGACCAATAGATTGTAAGCATAATACGGGTTCAAGGCTTCAAGGACTTCCGGATGTTTAAGGATTTCTTTACCGCCTAATATACCTATCATAGCAAACCAGATAAACATCACCGGTCCAAAAAATACTCCGATGACTTTGGTGCCAAATTGTTGAAACGTAAATAAGCTCAGTAATATAAGGATAACTATGGGCACAGTCGGAATATCAGGGTTTAATAACGTTAAACCTTCTATGGCTGAAGAGATAGAGATGGGAGGAGTGATGAACCCATCGGCAATCAATGTGGCGCAACCGATGATCGCAGGCAAGATAGTCCAACTAACTTTGTACCTACGTACTAATGCATATAGCGCAAAAATTCCGCCTTCTCCACGGTTGTCCGCATTTAATGCTAAGTAAACGTATTTGAAGGTAGTAATAACCATCAACGTCCAAAACACGCAACTCAAGCCGCCATATACCAATTCCTTAGAAATGATATGCTTGTGCATGATAGCGTTCATCACATAGATGGGTGATGTTCCGATGTCACCAAAAATAATTCCTAGAGTAATAAGAGCTCCTGCGGCAGAGAGCTCGTGGCCATGAGTAACTTTTTTTTCAGCCATGATGGAAGGGTAATAATTTGGGTTTGTCGTAGAGCCATTTGAATGTTCCAGCGATTTTAAAGGCGCAAATGTAAATCATTAATTTATGTTAAAGCCTAATTATCACTACGATTTTTTTATCGAACGAAGTTTGAAGATTGTTTTAACGATTAGGCTATTTTCGCACGACAAAAATAAACAGAGGACATGAAAAGATTGGATATTGCTTTAGGGTTTTTATCACTTGTAGTATTGATGAATGCTTGTAAGTACAGTGAGAAATATCAACAAGTAGAGGTGAAGGATGCATTTGCCATAGGGCTCCCTTCGTGGATGAAGCAAGAAGAAAAATTAGCTCCGGGCGCGGTATTGGAGTACGCTAATCGTTACCGTAATATATATGTAGTAGGTTTTGTGCAAAAGGCTGATACCGCCAACCAAAGTTTTGATCAATTCACCAACAAAGGTTTAGACTCCTTGCGAGCGTATTTAACCTATCCTTTAGTTGCTGATTCACAACTGGTAGAAATCAATGGATTGAAAGGTGTCCGCGTAGAGTTATTTGGCGAAATGACCAAAGAGAAAATCTATTTTTCAGAGGTTTACCTTCAAGACAATGCTAAGTTTTATCATTTCAGCGTTTGGACTCGTGGCGAAGACCGCAAACTCAAGTATAAAGAAGACATCGGAAAAATTATCGCGTCAATCAAGCCTATTTAAGCAAAAAGTGCTACTTACGCCCTGATGTACTATCTAATAGCTATTCCAATAATTTCCGGTTTAATCGGATGGTTCACCAACTGGGTAGCTATCCAAATGCTTTTTCATCCGCGCCATCCAAGAAAGATTTTAGGCATTACATTTCATGGCATTTTTCCGAAACACCAAGCCGAAGTGGCCGGCAAAATCGGCAACATGATAGCCACAGAGTTGTTGACGCCAGATGATGTAGCGCCTCACCTAAAGTCTGAAGAGCAGATGGCCATGATCAAAGAAACGGTGACGAAGAAGATTGATGAGTACTTAGTAGGCACTTTTCAGAAAAAGCACCCTGTGTTGGCTATGCTCTTGGGCGACAAACGCAAGGATGAGTTTAAGCAAGAGATATTAGAAGAGATTGAATATTTTACCCCCGAAATCATCGACAAAGTGATGAGCAAGGTTCACCGCGATTTTGACGTGGCGAAAATCATCACCGAGCGCGTGGCCGAGTTGGAAGTGGACAAACTCGAGGAGCTGATGATGAGTATTTTGGAGAAGGAATTTAAGTTCGTAGAATATATAGGAGGAGTCATCGGCTTCATTTTGGGGCTATTTCAAGTCGGACTGGCCTTGTTGAGCTAAGTCAATTGTCACAGAATTGTCATTTTCGGAGTTTTAAGATTACACTGCTTTTAGTCATACATTATAAGTGTTTTCTAAATGTATATTTGACCGCTAATTTTTTTAAACAAAACTCAATAAAACACATGAAAACAAAATTTACACTACTCGCTTCATTAGTGGTGTTCTTCTTCGGAGTGAACGCTCAACAACTTTCTAACCCGGGTTTCGAAACTTGGACAGATCCAAAAAATCCTGATGGTTGGGTAACTTTCGCTTCATTGGTAGGACAGCCAATTGGTTTGGTAACTAAAGACACTGCCGACAAAGTACAAGGATCAGCTTCAGTTAAAATCAAAACCGACTCAATTCAAGCCGGTCCTCAAGGAAAGATATTGTTGCCGGAAGTTGTTTCTTTAGGTACAGGTCAATATGCTCCACCGGCTATCAATTTTAACCCGGTTTTCTTTCCTTTCCGTCCGGACACTTTGTTTTTTGCTTACAAATATGTGGCAACAGCCGATACTGCTTTTTTAAGTATTGTAGCCAAAAATGGTGCAACATCATTAATCAATGGCGGACTTCCATTGCCTGTAGCTGCTCAATGGAACTTAATTTTTATCCCAATCACAGGAAATTATGCAAATGCGTCTAGCCCCGATTCTATGTTGTTGCAATTCACTTCTAGTATTGGAAATGGAAAAGCAGGTTCTACTTTAAATGTGGATGCTATCCGTTTTGGTTATGTAAACCTACCTTCTTTTATTGAAGACATCAGAAACGACATCAAAGTGAGTGTGTTTCCAAATCCATCAAACAATGTAGTCAACATCGAAATGAGCGAAGCCGTGAGTAACGCTACAGTAATGGTTTATGACATGAACGGTCGCGTGATGACTCACGAATTTATGACCGGCAGCAACCACCAACTTAGTGTAAACAACTGGGCTACCGGTTTGTATACCTACGTGGTGCTTTCTGGCGACAAAGCTGTTTCGAAAGGAAGATTGAGCGTAAGCCAATAGTCAATACCCGCAAATAATTTACAAGAAATGCCTCCACGTTTGGGGGCATTTTTTTTATTTATACACTTGTCTGCGCAGAATGGCATACAGCCAAATGAAAAAGAACCCAATGGCTATCATATAGCCCGTAAAACTCCATTTGTTGATGCCATAGTAGAATTTCATGTCTTCGGGATAGTTGCCCAAGAGGGCAATGGAAGAAGCGATGATGAGCGCGCAGATGATGTTGACGAAAGATTGACGAGTGCTGACGCTGTCCCATTTTTTGAGGGCGTAGCCGTAGCCTTGCAGCTCCACTTCGGTGTGTAGTTTTCCGGTGGAGATTTTCTGCATGATGCCGCGCAGTTCTACCGGGAAGCTGTTTAAAAATCCGGTCAAGTCGTTGAAGCGCTGCGTAGCTTCGTTGAGTAGGTTTTCGGGTTTGAGTTGCTCGGTGAGCAAGCGCTGTCCGTAGGGGCGAATAAATTCGTAGGTCTTAAAGTTGGGGTGCATTTTTTTGCCAATGCCTTCGAGAATGGCAAAGGCACGGAAAATCAAAAACACACCGCCCGGCACGGTGATATGGTAATCGTACATGATTTTCTGCAAGCGATTAATCATCTCTTGGATAGAACTTTCGCCTACATCCAAATCGGCAAAGTCTTCAATCAGGTCGTTGAGGTCATACACAAATTGGCGCATGTCGGTGATGCTGTCTTCCACCGCTAGTTTGCGCATCTGTTGCGCCATTTCGCGCGCATCGCGTTTCGCCATAGCGATGAAAATGCCCGCAAAAGCGTATTTATCTTTTTTCATCAGCTGCCCCACCATGCCAAAGTCGAGGAGAATGATGGTGCCGTCTTGGTTCACGAGAATGTTGCCCGGATGCGGGTCGCCATGAAAATAGCCAAACTCAAAAATCTGGGATAAGTAAATGTTCATGCCGCGCTCTACAATGCGAGCCGGGCTGATGTTCCATTCGCGCAACTGCGCCACATCAGTAATCTTGCAGCCTTTCACAAACTCCATGATGAGCACCTTGTCGGTAGAAAACTCACGATACGCTTTCGGCACGTAGAAATCGCTGTTGTTTTTGTACACCGTTCTGAACCGCTCGATGTTTCGCGCTTCGTTGCTGTAGTCCAACTCTTTGGTGATAGCTCGCTCAAACACCCGTACCACTTCTTCGGCATTCAAAATGCCTTGTTTTTTGAGGTAGCGATCCATGCGGCTCACCCCCTCTTTAATGATACTAAGGTCTTGTTCGATTTGTTCTTTTACTCTTGGACGCTGAATTTTGACCACCACTTCTTCGCCCGTTTTCATGGTTGCTTTATGCACCTGCCCAATAGATGCCGAAGCCATTGGTTTTTCGTCAAATACCTCGAAAAGGGTAGTAAGTTTTTTGCCGGTTTCGCGTTCGATGATAATTTTGACATCGGCAAATGGAAACGGAGGAACACGGTCTTGCAGTTTTTCAAACTCCTTCACCAACTCTTCCGGGATAATATCCGGGCGATTGCTGAGTACCTGCGCCAACTTCACAAACGTAGGACCAAGTTCCTCACAAGCCATGCGGATACGCTCCCATCGGGTGTACTCCATCACGGGTTTCTCGTCCCGTAGCCAACGAATACGCATACTCTCCGTAACGAGGTTGCGCATAGTCGAATTGGCTATGAAATCTTCAAACCCATATTTGATGAGGATGCCGAGTATTTCGCGGGTGCGATTAAGATTGCGGAAAGTTTGGTCAAAAATCATGTCACTATAAAAATAGAAATCTACTTGTACAAATGTAATAATCCCGACTGCTTATAAAACAAAAAACCTGTCGCACTTTCGTATGGACAGGTTTTTGAAGATATATAGCTATATGAAAACTATGCTGTTGGAGCTGAAGGTGTTGCCGGAGCTGCTTTTTTCACCACTTTCTTTTTAGCGGCTACTTTTTTCTTAGCTACCGGTTTTGCTACCGGTTTAGCGGCTGGTTTTGCAACGCCTGCTTTTTTTACAGTCAATTGTTTTTCCAATTGCTCTACGCGTTTTTGCAATTTGCCTACTTCAGCAGCAGATAGTTTTACAAATTTGTGAACGGCTTCGTTGTATTTAGCTTCGATTTCCGGTCTGCGCGCTTCTACTTTTTTAATAGCATCAGCTACGATTTTTTTGCCGTCAGTCTCGCTAACTTTGCCTTTTTTTACCAGTTCGTTAACTGATTTTTGAACTACTTCTGCTGTGTGTGCAGCCAAACCAACACCAGAGTAAAAATACTTCTTTAGTGTTTCTTGAACATTGTTGTTTGCCATGATAAATGTTTTTTAAATTGGTTAATAATATAATAATGGTGGGTTGTCATAATTAATGCCAAAGCGACATTGCACTGCAAAAATAACACTATACTTTCGGCTTAAACAAGTTTTTAGATTAAGTTTTTGTTGCTAAACCCCAATAAACACAAGGGTTTGACCATTTTATATATAATATTTCTATATATAAATATTTTTTTCATTGGTAAAACAGCTCGGTAATAGTGTCAGTACATAATGTCAGCGTTAACACAATTTGGCTGATTTTGTAGCTTTGTTACATTCACTTTCTAAAATCAACACATGCTAAAACCATTAGAGTACCTCTATTTTGCCATTGCTGCCACAGAAGTTTATGCCGAAGCCACCAACAATGTGACTTTACGCTTTTTCAGTAAACCTTTATTGATGGTGGTGTTGATTTGGTTTTATCTTTCTCAAGCCAATGACTCGAAGTCCCAGTTTCACCGCTTGATGATTTGGGCATTTGCCTTTAGCTGGGTGGGCGATGTGGCGCTGATGTTTGTGGGCGAAAAAGGCACTTCGCTGATGGGTATTCCGCAACATCCGGATTTCTTTTTGGTGGGTTTAGTGGGTTTTTTGATTACACATATTCTTTATACGATTGTCTTTGCCAAAGTAGATTTGCCTAACGTGAAACCTATTTTGAAGAGTAAACCTTGGTTATTGCTTCCATTGTTGGCTTACATGGCTGTTTTAATCTCACAGTTAGTGCCGGCCATCTACGGTGTAGAGTTGACTAAACCTTTCTTAGCTCCGGTTTTGGTCTATTCCACAGCAATTGCCACTATGGTAGTTTTTGCACTTAACCGCCATGGCAGAGTAGACGATAGCAGTTTTGCTTTAGTGTTTGCCGGAGCCATCCTATTTATGATTTCGGATAGTATCATTGCCATCAATAAATTTATCGTTCCGTTTGAGTTCGCCCGCATTGCCATCATGGTGCTTTATATTTCCGGACAATATTTGATTGCTAAAGGCTGTTTAAAACAACAGTAAGTAGCGGGTTAATATTTTACTAGATAGAGTTTTCTGACTTAACAATTGAGTAATTATTTTTAAACTTGAAGTCATTATTTTCATCGCTTCAAAATAAAAATTATGAAACAAATCTTCTTCGTATGCTTATTGATTTCAGGGTTAAAAAGCTTTGCTCAAAATGAAGTGAAATGGATGCTTAGCGGAGCCTTGACGCCTTCCTCAGTGTCACTTCGCGCTAAAATGAGCACCAACAGCAATAATGTACGTGCGGCACTTTCGACCACCAACCCTCCTTCGGCTCCTTTTATCTACAGCAATGTGGCTAAAGCCGATAGCGTTAAAAATAATTTTATGGTTCGGTTAGACGTTAGCGGTTTGCAGCCAGCCACCACTTATTACTACCAAATTGAAGCTGATGGAATAGCAGATACTAGTCCGGAAGATATTGGCACTTTTAGCACCACTGCGGTGGGGCCATCTAGTTTCTCCTTTATGGCCGGTTCGTGCAATCGCGAACCAAACACCAAGACATACAACGACTTCATGAACTTCAACCCGCTTTTTTATCTCAACTGTGGCGACTTGCACTATGCCGATCCTAACTCGACAGATGTGAACGTACACCGAAATGCCTACGAAGATCGAGTGTTTACTCGTCCTTTGCAGGTGGAGTTATTCAGAAAGTTGCCTTTGATGCATGTTTGGGACGACCACGATTATTGCGGCAATGCTGATGACGGGCAAGATGTGGCCGGTGCAAAAAGTGCTGGACGTGCTTATCGGGAGTATATTCCGCATTATGAGTTTCCGGAGCGTCAAGGCGATGATACCAATTCCATTTACCACTCATTTGAAATCGGTCGAGTGAAATTTATTATGAGCGATTTGAGAAGTCAGCGTTTTCGCAACGACTCAACGGCCATGGGATTACCGCAAAAGGAATGGTTTAAAAAACAATTGGTAGATGCACGCGATCGCAAATTGTTGATTTGTTGGGTTGGGTCATATTCTTGGTATGGTCAGTTTGACGACAATTGGACTTTAAACCCCAAAGAGCGAAGAGAATTGAGCGAGTTTA
>Ga0315903_10010850_pt1 | contig 10798 bp, 12 predicted proteins | sample LakEriMetagenome_7_FD_203524 | JGI IMG/M metagenome (GOLD analysis project Ga0315903, IMG submission 203524) | Freshwater fungal communities from buoy surface, Lake Erie, Ohio, United States - Buoy 2 MA119 | ecosystem: Environmental > Aquatic > Freshwater > Lake | place: USA: Lake Erie, Ohio... | reverse complement strand
AGGCGGGTCCGTCGTCGTTAACGTCCTATCGAGTATCGGCGTGGCGGTTGAGCGCGAGGGTCCGAGTCGCGGCGGCGGCAGCGGGCGCAGCCACTTTGCGGAAGTGGTTATCGAGCTCCGCCCGCTGGTTGAGCGCGGCAACATCTCGGCCAAGGACGTAGCCCGTCGCTGGCGCGATCTGACCGGCCCGATTCCCGACGCCGTGCGGCTGAGTTTCAACGCCGATGCCTGGTCCGCCGGCGAGCCCATCAACTATCAGCTCGCCGGTCGCGATGTTGATCAGCTGCGCGAAGCCGCTGCCGCTCTGCGTGGAGAATTGTCACGCTACAGCGGCGTGTTCGATCTCGCTGATTCGTTCCGAGCAGGCAAGCAGGAGCTCAAGCTCACCCTGCTGCCGGAGGCGCGCAATCTGGGACTGACGCTGAACGACCTCGCGCGCCAGACGCGCCACGCCTTCTACGGTATCGAGGCGCAGCGCGTGCAGCGTGGCCAGGACGATGTGCGGGTAATGGTGCGGCTGCCGGAGAGCGAGCGTAAATCCATCGGCAATCTGGAAGACATGTACATTCGCACGCCGAGCGGCACCGAGGTGCCCTTCTACAGCGTGGCGCGTTTCGAGCTCGATCGAGGTTTCTCCAACATTCGCCGCATCGACGGTCGTCGCGTGGTGAACGTCACTGCTGATGTCGATCGCAGCGCGGTGAGCCCGGAAGAGGTAAATGCCAGCGTCCAGCGCGACGTGCTGCCGAAACTGCGGCAGGCGTATCCGGGCATCGATATCGGTCTTTCCGGCGAGCAGGAAGAGCGCGCCCGCGCCATGGGCGGGCTCGGAGCCGCAGCCGTGCTTGCTCTCGTGATCATTTATGCCCTGCTCGCTATTCCGCTGCGGTCCTACGTGCAGCCGCTGGTCATCATGAGCGTGATTCCCTTCGGCGCCGTTGGCGCGATTGTCGGACACTGGGTGCTCGGGCAATCGCTCGTGTTCTTCTCGATGCTTGGCATCGTGGCGCTATCGGGCGTGGTCGTGAACTCGAGTCTCGTGCTCGTCGACTACGTGAACCGACGCCGGCGGGAAGGTGTGGCGCTGATGGAGGCCGTGCTTGAATCCGGTGTGGTGCGCTTTCGACCCATTCTGCTGACCTCAGCCACGACCTTCATCGGCCTCGTGCCACTCATGAGCAACGCGACGCCCGCCACTGCCTTCGTGGTCCCCATGGCGATCGCATTGGGCTTCGGGGTGCTTTTCGCCACGGTGATTACCCTGTTCCTCGTGCCCGCGCTCTACAACATCGCCGAAGACTTCTTCGGCTGGGATGCTATTTCGCAGGGTGTCAGTGATGTCCCGCATTCAGGCGACGTTCAGCCCGATCATGCTTCACTGACCACACCTGCCATCGAGAGGAGATAACGACGTGAACCCAACAAGACTAACGGCAATCGTGATGTTTGCGTTTGCGCTGTCTGGCTGCGCGGCGCAACAGCCCGGTCGGGATCCGATCGTGGATATGAAGGGCGTAGATCCGGCGCAGTACGAAGAAGATCTCGCCGTCTGCAAGCAATACGCGGAGCAGGTCGGTGTGGCCCGGGACACCGCGACCGGCGCATTGGTCGGCGCAGCGATTGGCGGTCTCGCGGGCGCAGCGGCTGACGACAGCGATTCCGCGAAGCGCGCCGCCGGCGTGGGCGCAGTTGTGGGCGGTGCCCACGGCGCGTTCAGCGGCATCGAGGAGCGCGATCGCGTGATCCGCAGCTGTCTGCGCAACCGGGGTTACGCGGTACTGAACTGAGGTTCGAATGCGCGCGCTGTTGGCATTGCTTGTGTTACTCGCGGCGAACCTCGCCGCGACCAAGAGCGGCGCGAACGAGAGCAGCCCGGCTGACCTATGGATCGACGAGAACACGGCGGTCCCGGGCACGCTGAACGAACTCGTCCCCACCGACGACGCGCGCGAAGACCCGACGCAAGCTGAAGACCCGGGCGTGGCGCGGGAAGACCCAACGCAGCTCGAAGACCCGGACGTGTTCGCGGACGAACACGGCCCGTTCAGAATTGGCGAACCGATGGAAAGCCCGGGTGGGGATCCCGTTGCCCAATGCCTCACGGCGCTCCATAACCTCGCTCTTCTCGGCGAGGCATGGCCGGTTTATCGAGACGAGCGAGGCAGACTGCGCCACCAATGGGCACGCGACCCGTACCGCGGTGCGCGTCAGTATCTCGACATCGAAGCCCGCCAGCGCACGCGCGCTGCGGCGGAGCAAATGCAGAGCAGAGACTGCCCTGCGGCAAGCGCGGGCGGCGCCGACATTCCGAGCGTCAGCGAAGCGCGCGATGCGCTGTTGCGTGCAGCGCTCTGTGAGGCAGAACGCGCGGAGCTTCTGGCGCTCGAAAACGTCATCGGAAGCACAGAGGAGGCGCGCGCCCGGAAGCGCGCACTCGCCGCCGAAGTGTGTGGTGAGAAGCTGGTCAGCAACCCTTGAGCGCGTGCCAGACGCGTCGATTCTGGCTACCGAACATGTCCGAAAGCTCGACACGACTCGGGAAAATCTTCACCGGCTGAAAGTTGGGATCATCCGGACCCTTGGAGCCAAACGCCGTCAGGTCATAGTCGATCACATCCCAGGCACGATGACGCTCGTCACGGTCGGTACAGATCTCGGCACGGCCACGCACCATGACGTGCACGAAATCGGGGGGCGCCACCTGATACTGCACGTCCACCTCAGGGTTTGCGCGCATTTGTCGGATCTTCGCGGACTGCGGCGACGTTGCCAGCCAGAGAATCTGCCCATCCCACGTAGGATGCACGATACGGACGCGGGGCGCGTTGCCTTCAACAGTGGCAAGTGCGCACCAGACAGCTTTCTGGCTTGCAGCAGCAACCGCAGCGAAGAATGCCGGCGTGTCGTCGGGGGTCACTCGGGTCATCATGCGCTCCTTAGTTTTCGGTCTTGAACTCGCGGCTCCTGCGAACAGTATGCCGGTCAGCCCTGCACATCCCTGAGATGAACCGCTTCATTCAGCGTGATGACACTGCGCTCACCGGAGCGGGCGCCAATGAAGCGATTGATACTCGTGTAGTCCGGATTGAAAAAGAACCGCGGAGCGAGTCCGATCACGTGTGCCGCCCAGACATTGATCACGCCGCCGTGACAGGTCACGGCGACGCGACGTCCGGGATTATCGACCACGATGCGGTCAAGCGCGGCAATCACGCGTTGCGCGAATTCGTCGAAATCAGCTTCCATCTCGCCGCGCATGAGTCGCTGCCAGCGCTCGAAGTCGGCTTCCTTGAGATGTTCCATGGGGATATAGCTCGCCGAATGCTGATCAAACTCCGCCGCGTCCGGCTCGAGTTCAATAGCGAGACCAAGCGCCGCCCCAAGCGGCTTTGCCGTCTCGCGCGCGCGGCGCAGGGGGCTGGAATACAGCCGATCGATGCGCTCATTACGCAGCCATTGCGCCATGCGCTCCGCCTGCACGTGACCAACGTCAGACAACGCCGGGTCGGCGGGCGCACCGGGCGCGTTTTCGACCCGCAGGGGCAGACCATGCCGAATGAGGATCAGCTCCATTCCCGAAAGACTCCTCGCTGTAACGCCGGATGTTGGCAGCGAGTGTACACCGAGGCCGTGCGCCGACTGCTAGACTCGAACCATTCTCGCCAGGCATCACGTCGTTCACATGAGTAACGCTCACGAAACAGGCATGCGACGCGTGCCTCGTTACCTGCTTCTCGGGCTGCTGACGGTCGCGCCCCTGTGGGTTACGTGGCTCGTTTTTGATTTCGTGTTCCGTCAGCTCTCTGCCCTCGGCGGGCCCTGGGTCGCGATGCTGGCTGAAGCCATTGCCGCACGATTTCCAGAGACCTCCGCGCTCGTCGCAACGCCCGGCTTTCAGTCCGCCTGCGGCGTGGTGCTCACCCTCCTCGTCCTGATTACCGTCGGCTGGCTCGCGGGCAATATCATCGGGCAGCGCATTATCCACTGGCTCGAGCGGCTCGTTCTCAACGTGCCCCTGGTTGCGAGCATTTATGGGGGCACCAAGCGCTTTCTGTCCGCGATGAAGGAAAAGCCGCGCGGATTGCAACGCGTAGTGCTGATCAGCTTTCCCACCGACAACATGAAAGCCGTTGGGCTGGTCACCAAGATCATCCGCGACACCGAAAGCGACCGCGAACTGGCTGTGGTCTATGTACCCACTGCGCCAAACCCGACCTCGGGTTACATCGAAATCGTGCCCGTCGAGTTCGTCGTTTCCACGGACTGGACGATCGACGAAGCCATGAGCTTCGTCATGACTGGTGGGGTGACATCACCCGATAGGGTGCGCTTTCGTGCCGACGGCGATCCGGCTGCTTAACAGACACATCAACACCATGAAGCGGCGGGCACAGGAGCAACGATGAGCAACAGAGAACTCAGCGGCCGTGTGGCGGGAAGAATCGCGCTGGTGACAGGCGCGGGAAGCGGCATTGGTCGCGGCGCCGCGATCGCGCTTGCGGCTGAGGGCGCCCATCTGATCGTGACCGATATCGACGAGCGCGGGCTCACGGAGACGGTCGAGCGGATTCATGAAGCTGGCGGCGCAGCGGTCAGCTTTCACCATGATGTCACCGACGAGGCGCGCTGGCAGGCCATCCTTGCCACCGTTCAAACCACGTTTGGCGGACTCCACATCCTGGTGAACAACGCGGGCATCGGCATCATGAGCTCGATTTTCACCATGTCCCACGCCGACTGGTCCCGTCAGCAGGCCATCAACGTGGACGGCGTCTTCTTCGGGCTCAAACACGGCTGCCCCCTGCTCGCTGCCTCCGGCGGTGGGTCCGTGATCAACATCTCCTCGGTCGCGGGTTTACGCGGATCGCCGGGCCTTGCCGCCTACTGCGCCACCAAGGGGGCGGTGCGCCTGCTCTCCAAGGCGGTCGCACTCGAATGCGCGCAGGCCGGCATGAAGGTGCGGGTGAATTCCGTCCATCCCGGCATTATCGACACCGCCATCTGGGGCAAGGTGAGCCCGGAACAACCCGGCGCACTCGGGCTTGCAACGGGAGCCAACGGCATCGATGCGCAGGTTCTCGGCGCAGCCAGCCCGCTTGGCTACGCGGGACTGCCGGAGGACATCGCCGCCGGCATCGTCTATCTCGCGAGCGATGAGTCGCGCTATGTGACCGGTACAGAGCTCGTGATTGACGGCGGGCTCAGCGCACGTTAGTCCCGCGGGAGTGTTTGCAGCCACTCAAGGAGCGCGGCCCCGTGACGGGCATAGCCAAATGACGCGCGTTCGTCGGGAGTCATGCCGCGTAGCGCAGCCTCGAGATCATCGCGTGCGCCTGTCTCTGCAGCGAGCTCGGTGAGCGGAATCTGCCGCACATCGATGGTAAAGAGGATGCAACTCGCATCGATGCGTCGGAGCGTTTGCCGCTCGCTGCGAATGTGCAGTGAAGGACAGTCGGATGGCACAAGCAGGCGGTCCCATTGCTCCGGCACCGGGTGGAACCGCTCCGGATCGCGGTGTACGTTCCAGTTCGCCCGCTGGAACACGCGATCCACCGGCAACCCATCCAGAAAGCGGGCCATCCGGTCTCCCAGCGCGGCGTCGAGCCCTTTGACCGGCGCGTGAATCTGTTCGAGCGGACGACCGATCTTGTCAGCGAGGCGCCAGAAGGACGGGGAGCAGAGACACGCACCGGCAAGCACCCATCCCTCCGCGGTCGCCACCATCACGCAGAGGTCATCGGGCACCTGCAATGCCACGGCGGCGAGCGGGTCTGAATCTACCGTCGAGGACGACCAGCCTCGCGCAGTCAGCCGCTCGCTGACAAACCCTGCCACGGAGTCGACAGCGCCGCGATGCGTCGGCACTCGGGCGAGGACCTCGTCACGGCGATGCGTGAGGAGATCGAGCTTGCGCGCGCATTCAAGCGGACTCGCCGGCAGCGGCAGCCATTCGGATTCCGTGACCGGAGCGAGCCCAAGGCGAAACGGGCCTCGACCCCCGCGCCAGGGTGGATCAGCCCAGAACGTTCGGGACATAACGCGGCATCACGCGCGAGCCGTCCGCCAGCCCATTGCGAAAGCGCGGCGACGCACCGGCTATACCGCGTGCGCCGCGATGCGCTCGGCAATCTTCGCCGACCAGATCTTTGGCCCCTCCCGATGCACCGATTCGCCGTTGGAATCGACCGCGAGCGTGACCGGCATATCCTTGACCTCGAATTCGTAGATGGCTTCCATGCCGAGTTCGGGAAAAGCCAGCAGACGTGACGCGGTGATCGCCTTGGCCACCAGGTAAGCCGCGCCCCCTACCGCAATCATGTAGACCGCCTTGTTGTCGCGGATGGCATCGATCGCTGCGGGTCCGCGCTCGGCCTTCCCCACCATGCCGATGAGCCCGGTCTTCTCGAGCATGGTGCGGGTGAACTTGTCCATCCGCGTTGCTGTCGTGGGACCCGCGGGGCCCACGATCTCATCACGCACCGGATCCACCGGCCCAACGTAGTAGATGACGCGGTTGGTGAAATCGACCGGCAGCGGCTCACCGTTCGCGATCATGTCAGTGAGCTTCTTGTGCGCCGCGTCGCGGCCGGTGAGAAGCTTGCCGTTAAGCAGCAGCGTTTCTCCTGCGCGCCAGGTCTGCACCTCAGCCGGCGTCAGGGTATCGAGATTCACACGCCGGACGTCGCTGCCCAGCTCGAAATCGAGATCCGGCCATTCCGAGAGATCCGGCGCCTCGAACTGCGCCGGACCCGAGCCGTCCAGCGTGAAGTGCACATGACGTGTCGCGGAGCAGTTCGGAATAACGGCAACCGGCTTGTTGGCCGCGTGCGTCGGATACTCGCGGATCTTCACGTCCATCACCGTCGTGAGACCACCAAGCCCTTGCGCCCCGATACCGAGGGCATTGACCTTGTCATAGAGCTCGACCCGCAGCTCCTCGAGATGATTGGCAGCACCTCGGGCCTTGAGTTCCTGCATGTCGATCGGATCCATCATGGCTTCCTTGGCCAGCAGCATCGCCTTTTCCGGCGTGCCGCCGATGCCAACCCCGAGCAGCCCGGGCGGACACCAGCCAGCTCCCATCTGCGGCACCACCGACAGCACCCAGTCGACGATCGAATCCGAGGGGTTAAGCATCGCGAACTTGGCCTTCGCCTCGCTGCCACCGCCCTTGGCGGCGATCTCCACATGCAGCTGATCCCCAGGCACCAGCTTGTAATGAATGACCGCGGGCGTGTTGTCCTTCGTGTTAGTGCGCTTGCCATCGGGGTCCGACAGCACGGAAGCACGAAGCACGTTATCCGGATTCTGATAGCCCCGCCGCACGCCCTCGTTGATCATGTCATCGACACTCAGGGTGCCTTCCCAGCGCACGTCCATACCGACTTCGACGAAGGCGATCACGATTCCAGTGTCCTGACAGATCGGTCGCTTGCCCAACGCGCACATGCGTGAGTTCACCAGGACCTGTGTCAGGGCGGCCTTGGCCGCGGGTGACTCTTCGCGTTCCCAGGCGGCGCGCATGGCGCGAATGAAGTCCACCGGGTGGTAATAGGAAATGAACTGCAGCGCATCGGCCACGCTCTGAATGAGATCTTCCTGTTTGATCACGGTTTGTTTGATCACGGTCATCGGCAGTCACCTGTCTGCAGCGTTGGGGAAGCGGCGCGCCGTCAGAGCGGTTGCCGACGCCGCGATTGTACTGCAGTCCCGCGTCAGCGGAGCGCAAGGAAACCCCCGTGTCCGAGAGTGGCGCCGTTTACGGCCATGACGGCATAATCCGCGCCCGCGACGACGCCGTTCTGACACACCAGCGTCCAGGATGCCCCGCCATCACGGGCGCGCGAATGCATTCGCGCACTCACATTCGCCATCAGCGCCAGGAGCACCATTCATGAGCACCACCACGCAACCAGAAACGATCGCCATCCTCGGCGGCACCGGCGACCTGGGTACCGGCCTGGCCATTCGCTGGGCGCGGGCCGGACATCGCATCGTGATCGGCTCCCGCACGCTGGAGAAGGCGCAGGCCGCCGTCACCGCGCTGAAGGAAATCAGCCCCGCGACCCAGGCAGAAGCGATGGACAACGCTGCCGCCGCCGCGGCCGGCAATATCGTGGTGCTCACCGTTCCGGCGGAGCACCAGCTCTCCACCCTTGCCGCAGTCAAGGAAAGCCTCACCGGCAAAATCCTTATCGACGTCACGGTGCCGCTGGTTCCGCCCAAGGTGGGCACGGTACAGCTTCCCCCCGAAGGCAGCGCCGGCAAGCGGGCGCAGAGCCTGCTCGGTGACGACGTCATGGTCGTATCGGCCTTCCAGAACATCGCCGCGCACCTGCTGCAGCAGGATGTCGAGATCGAGTGCGACGTGCTCGTCGCGGGCAACAAGAAAGCCGCACGGGACAAAGTCATCGAACTGATTGGGCAAGCCGGCATGCGCGGCTGGCACGCGGGCCCGATCGAGAATTCGGCCGCGGCCGAGGCGCTCACCTCGATTCTGATCCAGATCAACCGCTCCGGGGTCCTGTCCCACGCGGGCATCAAGATCGTTGGTCAAGGCGATCACTGAGACCATCATGAGTACGCCCCCGCATAGCCCGTCGGTTCAGCAACCGGTCAGCGCAGCACCGCTGCGCGGCATCCCGCTGGTGCGGGCGGGGGACGACCTGGTCTCCATCATCGGTGACGCCCTGGTCGGCAACGGCATCACGCCCGCTGCCGGCGATATCGTCTGTCTTGCCCAGAAGATCGTTTCCAAGGCCGAGGACCGACTCGTCGACCTGCGTTCGGTCACGCCAAGTGCCGAAGCCGTTCAACTCGCGCGCGAAACCGACAAGGATCCGCGTCTTGTTCAGCTCATACTCGACGAATCGACCACCGTTGTGCGCAAGAAACCGGGCGTGCTGCTCGTGCGCCATCGTCTCGGTATCGTTGGGGCACAGGCGGGTATCGACCAATCCAACGTGGAACACGGACCGGGCGGCACTGAGGACGAACGCGCCCTGCTGCTGCCGGTCGACCCGGATCGCTCGGCGGCTCTGCTGCGTGCGGGTCTCGAAGCGCGTTTCGGCGTACGTCTTGGCGTGATCATCACCGACAGCAATAACCGACCCTGGCGTCTTGGCAGCATCGGCAGCGCCATCGGCTGCTCCGGTATCCGCGTGCTCGATGATCGGCGTGGACAGACCGACCTCTTCGGGCGGGAACTGAAAGTCACGCTGATCAACCGAGCCGATGCGCTCGCGACGCTGGCGACGCTTGTCATGGGCGAATCGACCGAGATGACGCCTGCCGCCATCATTCGCGGGCTGCCGCCGGACACTGCGGACGAACCCGCGCGCAACGCGATCCGTCCACTCGAAGAGGACATGTTCCGCTGATGCGCCGCATCCTCGCGCTCACCGGCGGCGTGGGCGGCGCCAAGCTTGCCCTTGGTCTGGCGCATCGGCTTGCGCCGGAGGAAGTACTCTTTGCAGTCAACACCGGCGATGACTTCACGCATCTCGGCTTCGAAATCTGTCCGGATCTCGACACGCTGACCTACACGCTGTCCGGCTTATCCAATCCCGAGCTTGGCTGGGGGCGAGTGGATGAGACCTGGAATTTTCTCGATGCGCTGGGGGCACTCGGCGGAGACACCTGGTTTCGTCTGGGAGACCGTGATCTGGCGCTCCACGCTCGCCGCACCGCGCTGCTCGCGGCGGGCGCAAGTCGCACCGCAGTCACCGAAACGATTACCCAAGCGCTCGGTATCCGTCATCGCCTGGTGCCCATGTCCGACGACCCGGTGCGCACGATCGTGCACACGGCGGACGGGGCGATGGCCTTCCAGCACTATTTCGTACGCGAACGCTGCGCACCGGTGGTCACCGGCTTCGAGTTCGCCGGCGCCGAGCAGGCGCGACCCAACCCGGTCATCATGGCCTGGCTGACGACCGCCAGCGCGGTCGTGATCTGCCCCTCGAATCCGTTCGTCTCGGTCGACCCCTTGCTTGCCCTGCCCGGCCTGAAGGCAGCCATTCGCGCGAGCGGCATTCCTGTGGTGGCGGTCTCACCGATCGTGGGCGGACAAGCGCTGAAGGGCCCCACAGCGAAGATGATGCAAGAGCTCGGCGTGCCCTCGAGCGCCGCCGAGGTGGCCGCCCACTACGATGATCTCCTGACGGGCTTCGTGCTTGATCATGCCGACGCGGCGCTTCATGAGCGCCTTCCGGTCGCCACTACCGTGACCGGAACCGTCATGCTAAGTTTTGCCGATCGCGTCTCCTTGGCTGACTCGGTGCTCGACTTCGTCGACCACCTGAGCGCTGCGGGCTGACAGCGAGCGTCAGAGCCGGGCACGCGCCCATCGCGGATGCGACCCAAACCCGATACCCAACGTGAGAACGCGGTTAGTCCGATGTGGGCCATCGTTCCCATCAAGACCCTGGAGTCGGCCAAGCAGCGCCTGGCGACCGTGCTGACGCCGGACGAGCGTCGCGCGCTCATGCTCGCAATGGCGCGCGATGTGCTGACCGCGCTGGTACAGAGCCAGCGGTTGCGCGGGGTTCTCATCGTTTCCCGCACGCCGGAGGCCGATGCGCTGGCCCAGGCGTTTGCCACCGAACGCTTCAGCGAGCGCCCGGGCTCCGACCTTCCAGCCGCTCTGACCCAGGCGGCGGACTACCTGACACGACACTTCGGCGCGCGCGGCATTCTTATCGTGCCGGCTGACGTGCCGCTGATTACTGCGAGCGAGGTAGACGCGATCCTGGCGGACCATACCGAAGTCACCATCCTGCCTGACGACGAACACGTC
>Ga0315903_10010843_pt1 | contig 10802 bp, 4 predicted proteins | sample LakEriMetagenome_7_FD_203524 | JGI IMG/M metagenome (GOLD analysis project Ga0315903, IMG submission 203524) | Freshwater fungal communities from buoy surface, Lake Erie, Ohio, United States - Buoy 2 MA119 | ecosystem: Environmental > Aquatic > Freshwater > Lake | place: USA: Lake Erie, Ohio... | reverse complement strand
AGTAGTAGCTGGTGCTTGTGCAGGTTCAGGTGCAGGGGCAGGAGCAGGTGGAGTGTACTCAAGTACACCTTTTTTGGTAGATGCTTTCTTTGCTTTAGCAGGTGCAGGGGCAGGAGCGACTGCTTCTTTAACCGGGAATTTAGCTATGTCCTCTTCAAGAATTTTAATGTAGTTCTCATATCTAGCCAATCCTTCTTCATCAAGAAAATCTCCCCTCCCATATTCAATCATATCCTTGGCACTTTGTATTGCAGCAAGGCGTGGGTCTTTGTCAAACAATTCTTGATATTCGTATCTACCTCTGTTCTTTTGATATATCTCATCAAGAATAAGAGCGTCTACTTTATTGAAGTCCTTTTTCTTTTGTATGGATTTTTGGAAGTCTGCCTTCCCCTTTTCAGCTTGTTTGAATTCCTCAATAGCAGCATCCGTATCATCAGCTGTAGCTATTCTCTTCTTGGCTCTAGAAATTTTCTCATCAAGAGCTTCTAGTTCTCTCTCATTCTTATCCGAATCTATCTCTTCCTTTACACGCCCAATTGATTCATTGATTTTATTCAACTCATTATCTTCTTTGCTAACTATCTCTTCTATCTTAGTAGCAACAGGAGTAGGTGCAGGTGGAGGAGTAGGTGCAGCGATAGATTCAAATAAATCCAATTGCTTATCATACTTCTCGTCAATGCGTTCCCCTACTGTTTGCTCACTACCTATAGCGTATTGTTCGTCAAGGTTGTCCTTGTTCTTTTCTTTCTCTAGCTCACGTAGCTTATTGATGTTCTCAACTACTTCTTGCTTCTTCTCTTCGCTAATAGTAGGAGCTGTCTCTGTTGGCTCAAGACCAAGCACTGACTCTAAGTCTTTTACTTCTTGGTCAAGTGCCTCTTGTTCTTCAGGAGTAATAACCGCATCAACTTCTTCTTTGGTTACAGTTTCAATAGGAGTAGCTACTTCTTCGGTGACTTCTTCTTTCTTGCTTAACCCTCCAATCCAATCAAAGAATGACTTTGGTTTCCCTACTTCTTCTTTGACAGTTTCTTCGGCAGTGACTTGAGGTTCTGCTTGGGGTTCTCCTTTCGCCACTTCTTCGCCAACTCTGGCTTCTGGCTGAATAGGAACTTCACTTGTTGTTTGCTCTTGAATGGCATCTTCTTCTGCTTTAATTGTTTCTTTAATTGCTTCTTCTTGAAGCGGATTTTCTTGTATGTCTTTAATCTGCTGTCTTATTGACGCAGCTTTATCTTTACCAGTTTGGGTAGTGTTACCTTCTAAGGTTTTTAATTCCTTTTCTAATTCAACAATAGCACGGACACTAGTTTTATTTAACTCTGGGTTTGCTTCTACAACTTGCTTTTCTATTGAGCCATCAACAATCTTGTCTTGCATCTTTTTTGCACGACCAGTGTAATCATTCTCAATAACAATCTTGCTCTTTGCAAGTTGGTCAGGAGTCATGGTTTCTATGACATTATCAACTTCTTCTGCCGTTACTTTCTGCCCATTTATTTTATATACAGGCTTGGCATATCTTGCTTGGATGGTAGACTTAACACCACCGGGGAGTTCAGACAAGCCTTCCAATGCAATCTCAGATACATCCATCTCTTGCCCAATAAGCCCCCTACCTGTAGCCTCACCAGTAGCACCACCTACCGCTTCAATCCCTGCACCGGTAGCCACTGACTTTACAACAGCACCTCTCGTTGCAGCTCCAGTAGCTGATGTAGCAGCAGACTTGGACAATACTTTAGTACCGACCCCTGATGCCAATTTACCTGTGAATGCATCTATAGTACCGATAGCAATACCTCTTACGATAGCTTTGTTCCTTAGTTCGTTCTGCTTTGTGGGGTCTTCTAGTATAGCTTTTACATTTTCTTTGGTTGCTTCTTTGCCACCTAGTTCCTCTTGCAATAATTCAGCATAGGTAGCACCCATATCAACAATAGAGCTAGCCAAACCAAATGCGTATGGAAGAGAAGCAGCAGCCCCTGCAACAGCTCCCGGAACAGCACCTACGCCAGCAGCAGCAGACCCAGTAGCAGCTCCATATGAAGCTCCTGCACCTACAGCAGAAAGTCCTGCTATAACTGCATCTGTATTTGTAGCCATTGATACTAGAGAACTAGTGATAAGTTCTGCTGCTACTGTTGGGTTCAATATAAGACCTTTTACTACACCCCAAAATCCTTTGCCCTCTTCTTCATAAATCTTCTGGTAGTCCTGCATCTCTTTGGAGCTACCTAATCCCTTGGCGTTCTTATTTGCCTCTAAGAATTTTTGTATTTGTTCTGTAGTTGGTACTGTACCTTCTTTGAGCAATGCCAAAGACTCTTCGCCTAGCTTTGCTGACCTATAACCTTGAGCAACTGAACGTGCAAAGTCATCGACAAAATCTCCTACACCAATGGGAGAGTATTCATCAAATGTTCTAAGTACATTGCCGAATGTACCTGTAAAATAATCCTCTTCCTCTTGGGCAATAGGCTCAGGTAACGCAGCTATTTGTTCTGGCGTTAGTAATGGTGGTAACTCAGCTGGCTTTGAGAAGTCAGGGATTCCTTGATATCCCGATGAAGATGCCGAAGCAGCAGATTCCAAAAATGGGGACAACTCCTCTTTTGGTTTTTGGTAGAAAGGCAAACGTGAAGCTTCTTCTTCCCTTCTTGCTTTCTCCACTTCCTGAAGCCACGGAGGTAGTTGTTCTTCTTTTTTTTTTACGGGTTCTCCTACAGCTTGTGCCATAGGAGTAATTTGCTCTTCTTGCTGTGGGAGCATAGGGGCAGCACCACCAGTAAACTTCTGGAAAAATCTATCTCTACCTTGAGTAAATAATTGGCTTTCGTTTACCGCATTGAATACTCTATCTTGATATACAGGGTCTTGGAATTTAGTTTGAAACTCTTCAAAAGATTTAGTATAATATCCTTTAGCAACTAAAGCTTGATATAGCTTGCTCAATTCATCCATAGAACAAAAATAGAGTTTATTTTTTTAATATGTATTAATCATCAAGTGAACCAATTAGATTATCTTCCTGTTCATTTTCTTTAGCTTTTGCTGCTGCTTCTGCTGCCGTATCAGATTCTTGCAATTTGTTTCTCATAATTGCATCAATCTCACTAGCAGCACCTGAAGCGTTATCGGCATCTACAGTTCCTATTATAATATTATTGTACTTAATATCTACCTTATCGTCTGACAAGCCTTCAGTTCTTCCTGTAAATGTAAATCCTAATGGACCAAATCTTGATGCCATTGCTGAAGCAATTTCTTCTGGCTCATCGTCCATTGAACTTGTAATAAATTCTGCGTATGAATTATTTTTTGTCTGAAGTATTTTGTCGAATTTGTCCAAGTTCTTTACAGTCTTTGTAGGGGCTGCAATAACAGCAGCTTCACCTTTTGAGAATGGGTTGAACGATTTACTTGCATCATATCCAGATTCTCTCAGAGCTTGATTGATATTAGAAGTTCCGTGTAATGCTACTGCACTCTTTATAAAATCAGCCTGAGACATTACATTCCCATTAGCGTCTTTGAATGGCAATGTTCTCTTTTTGCCATCATCAAAAGTAATTACAATACCAGTCTCTCCTCTTTTTATTCCTTGTACACTTGGTACTAAATCACGGAAATATGTAGATGCTGCCTTAACCTGATTGTTATCGCCATAATACAATTGACCCAACATATTAAGCTTCTCTCTCATCTTCTCTTTTTCTTCTTTCTTCCCTGAGTAATACTCCATCTCTCCAACACTTGGTCTATATATATCAGGTTCTGTTGCCACATCAATAGTAGCTTCTCTGTCAATCATATTACGATATTTGTTCTTGATTTCTTTAGAAATCATTTCCTCTTGTTCTTTCTTGAAAGTTGGTTTTAGTACACCACTCCCATCATCTTTCATCAAGTACAACCTCCCGGTCTTGTCGTTATTAAACTCCTCCTCATTAAAAGTTAGCTTGAACTTTTCTCCTTTTTCGTTTTTGCCAACATAGTCAGTCAATATAGATAATGATGTATATGGGTTAGCCAAGTATTCTCCAACCTTAGCATCCTCCCAATCTAGGTAAGTACCAATCTCTGGGTCATCTTGCAATGCTTTACGGAGTGTTGGGTCTTTTGTTTTCTCTACAGCAATAATTCTTCTAAGACCATCTATCCTACGTATATTACTAATAGTGGTCTCGCCTAATGTCTTTACATCAGAACTTAAATTATCTTCATTAAACTTATCTATATTTATTTTAAGCCTGTTACGTAATGCCTGAATAGATACATAGTCACCCGTTGGTTTATATACACCATCCTTTAGTTCTTGTTTGGATAAGCTTATTACGCCACTAGTCGGATTAATATACGGAGATGTCTTTGTAAAGTTAGCCAATGATTCGATAGTCTCCATTAACTCTAACTCAGATGTTGAAGACTGGTTAGTCCTATATCTTTCCATCTTGCTCTTGTATTCCTCTTGATATTCTTTGGATACAGCGAACATATTTTTGAAGTCACCTTCAAGGTTTCTTCTCATTACCATATAGTCTTTCAGCTTTAACTGACCACTCTTCAATAAGTTATCTTGCATCAACCTAGCTTGTTGACCTTGGTCCGCAGCATTAAGTATCCACGTGTTGGCATTCGTATAATCCCCTTGAGGAGCATTGTTTAAATCCTGACCAAACTCAAAACTATTTTTATCAATCTCAGATTTAAGTTTTTCTCTTCTCTTATCCTCTTCTTGTAATGTTTCTACTAGAGAGCTGCTTATCTTATTCCAGTCTATTACACTAGCAGCTTGTCGCTCGGCATATTTATAGTAACTAGGCATAGTAACTTTTATTATTGATTAAGGAAATCATATCCAAGGTCATAGATAGGAACTTCATCGAATCCTGTTCCTGTTCTTAAATTCTTTCTTATTTGTCTTATAGAACTAGCATTCAAATCTTTCTGTCCTTTCACTTGGAATGGGTTCAATTCAAATGCTTGATAAGGGCTTTCATCCTCCCCAATTCTAGTAACAGTTTGACCACCTATATTTTTAATTTGGTCTGGAGTCATTCCGGTTGCTTTAGCGTAAGCTTCGGCAGCTGATAATGGTTTCCCACTCATCCCTATAAACTCTTCCGGTAAATTGCCCTTCACTGACATCTTATCGTAATCCTTTTGGAATTTATCAAACTGTCTAGCCGCTTCGGTCTTTTCAAACAACGGTGCAAATGCTGCTGCTTGACCTGCTATGCTAGCAACGCCTTGTGCTGCTGCTTGCTTTAATTTAGCTTGAGCCTTTGCAGCATCGGCAGCTGCTAGTTGTGCCCCTTCTGCTTCAGCCAAGTCTATTTCAACCATCTTATTTCTAATGTTCCCTTCTTCTCTTGCCTTAGCCATCTCTAAGTTGGTTAGGTCCTTGCCCATCTCAGCTCTAATCTGTTGTTGCCCTTGCTGTTGTGCCATCTGAACACGACCTGCTGTTGCTGCTGCTCCACGCTCGCTCTCTCTACCAGCCTCAGTCAATTGTGCTCCTTGTTGTAGCATAGCTTCACTCTCTAATTTATAAGCTTCAGTAGGTAATGATATTGCGGCAAATGGGTTAACGCTCATTTTTCGTCTAGCTTCATCCATCATCTTTGCTGAATCTTCTTCAGCTTTAAGTCGCATATCTTTTTGCTTTGCTGCGTCAGCAAAGTTCATTCCGACACCACCTGCTGTCGCTGCTATTCCAACACCAGCTGCTATACTTGTAAATGCTGCCATATTAGTTTATTGTTTTAATCATTTCACTTGTGTACGAATCTCCTTTTACAAACCCAAGCTGTTCGTACTTTCTTATTAAACTTGGGTTCTTTATCAACGCATAGATATATTTACCACCGTTGTTTATAGCAACGCTTGATAGCGTATCTATTAGGTACAACAATGCATCATTCCTATTTTGTTTATGAACGTATTGCTTATTTGAAATAATCCAATCAAGCCAAAATACTTTTGAATTTGTAAGGTATATAAACCCAGCACAAATAGGGATGTCGCCATCATAGACAATCATCCCTCCCTCTCCATCAGATGGTAGAAAATCTTTATCAGGTGCTGTCCATTTCCAATCATTCCACCACCCCACAAGTATGTTGGAATAATCTTCTTGGGTTAATACACGAATAGACAAATCCATAATATACACAAAGATATAATTTTTTATGGATAGCTCTTCATCACTTCGGTTTCAAGGGCAAAGAGTTCAATCTTATTTGAAGTGTCGTTCCTTAATGTAAACTTACAATAGTGCCCAAGTACTCCGTGAGATTCAGCAACTGAGTTCTTAATATATAAACTATAAGGGTCTTGTATTGGTGGGATACTACCACTTGGTATAGTAGAATCAACAATCAATCTATTAATACCACCCTTTAAGTTAACTATAATATCAGTAACCTCTCCAAATAATATTGGGGTATCAAAGGATGGTGGCAATGAATAGTACAAATAATCACCTATAGATATTATATTACCAATAGATACCAATGGAGATATAGAATAGTTTACTTGAACCGCAGCTGGTGCGGCTGAGTTAATACTTGTAGTTTTCCCAATACCATTCAATGACCTCAATGGATACTCTGATGGAGAAGCAGGGGTAGTGCCTGAGTTTCTTATGAATGAGAAGTAAGATTGTTCCTTCTTCTCAAAATAAGTAGTATCGGCAAATCCACCAGTTTGTAAATCTGTTTCTACTTGAGCGTCCCAAGCAGCATCTCCCTCAATGTTTAGAGTCTTGAACAACTTATTCTCTAGTGGCATTGTATTGAACACGCTAGTTATCTGCGTATCTTCAAACGCTCCATAGAACGTGTTTCTTTGGTTGTTAGTGTTATGCCTGAACAGATTACCACCTTTAAACGTGTAGAAATAATTGTTCATCCCTATCATCCAATCAGGATAATAGGAGTAGAAGGACACCCATCCATCTACTCCTTGACTATATGTTAATGTATAATTTGCCATGTATTTTTTTATAATGGTGTACTCAAGTACACTATGGACAACAAGCTTGTGGTATAAATGTAATCACATTAGGTGGAACAGTTGATATAGAACCAATCCTGCAACATTGTTGGAATCCGTCACCGGGATTCAACGATACTGATTGTGCAATACCGGGGCAGTCTGTATAGTTAACTGTAACTATACCTCCAGTGGTATTTGTCCCATCATACTCCGCACACACGTCACCACAATTCAACCCCGGAGGGGCACTAGATATTGTTTGCGTTGCAGTAGAACTAGTGTATGCTATTACAGTGAATGCACAAGGAGACAGTGCTGCGATAGTTACAAATGTTCCTATTGCAAGACCGGGGGCAGGGAGTGAGGGATAGTCTGCAATAATTTGTGTACCATCGTGACAATACTCAAGTATATAATTAGCTCCATAAGCACAAGGTCCGTACAATGTTATTATTCCATTCTCTACTTTAAACCATTGATTCCCCACAGGAAGAGATGTTGGTGCTTGATAGAATCCATTAGCCAATGGGAATTGACCATTAGCATCAGAGAATACCATATCATATAAATCAAGAACCCCTGCACTACCCGTTACGTGGTGGAAATAATATGTTTGGTTAATCGAAGAAGCACAAGCCAAGTTAGAGTTTGAACGCATTGAGGAACTTGAGAATGATGTCAATGGAGCTGGGCATAATACATCAATATCAAACGCTCCAATCAAAGGACAAGGTAAAGGTATAATTATTCTCAACTGACTTGGAGTTGCTGATGTCTTGGGGATAACCATATAACAATCAGAAGGACTTGCAGTTGTTAATTGCTTTTGAGCAGCAACAACAGAGAATGATGCAAATGATGCACTTGGAGTAAATCCTGTACCGCCATCCCAATAGAATATAGGAACATTAGTATATGGGCTTCCAGTTAAAATACCACAATCAAAAGAAGATTGACCAAGATAAACAGGCTGGTTAGTAGCTCCTGATGCCAAGTATCCAAACACCGATGAACTTACGGATGTATAGTTTATTCCATTGTAAGTAGCCATCAATCCGCAAGGTCCATTGTTTGGATTGAAGTGAACAATAACAGCTCCGGTAGAAGAAGTCAAATCAACATCTAGTATATAGTAATGCTGACCGCTACCACTTACTGTTGGTACTGGGCAAGGCTGTGCACAAGATGGACAAGTCTGTTGTGGTAATAATGTACAAACAGATTGTTCTCTAACAATAACACCATCACTATAGAACCCATCGGGGGCACAAGTTGTCATAGCTGAATCGCTGAAAACTGCATTAGCAGATGCCAGTGATGGGGCATTGATATAATATGTACCGCTACTAGTACACGCACAACAAACCGCTGCAACGCTCACGTTAGAATAACACAATTGAACTTGCTGAGAAGCTGTTAAGTCCCAAACAAGATACAAGTAGTCTTGTAAAGTTGGGGCTGTAAATGAAGCTTGGAATACATTACCTAACTGAGTAATTGGGGTAGCAGCAGATGCCAAAGACAACAACGTACTCAAGTCACCGGGGGAGTTGGTATATAATGTGTTTGTTGTAAGATACTTGAATTGTGAATTCAATATATCGAAATCAAAAGTATCAGGTGGTATCTTATTAGTGTACATATATACATCACTTCCACTCAATGGGATAGAGCCAAAACCCTGTGCCCCATCTGTTCTATTGTAGAAGCTAGATAGTGGGTTATTAGTCCCAGACGCAAACGTAATAAAATTTGTTTGGATAGGTGATGTATAAGCCCCATTAATGTAATTGTATTGAGTGTGAATTGTTTTACCTGCATCTGCATTATTTGTCAAAACAATTTCTATCAATCCCAACATAATCTGATTAGGGCATCCTACGTTTACAGACAATACAACATTCCCTGTAGAAGATATTACAATACCTGCCTGATTAATAGTATTAAGTGACTTGTTAAAAGTCAATGTACCGCTAGTACTCACAGGACCAGTGGTATATATTACTGAGTTGTATGTGGAATTAATTGTAAACGTAGCTGATGGGGCTATTGATAATACAGTGTATTCAATATCTACATCACCAATGAATACTCCAAGATTTACGCAGTAACTAGTTGATGTAGTATTCAGGTTAAAAGTCTGAGATACCCCACAAGATAAACACTGGACTGGTTGAGGAAGTTCCTCTTCGTTAGTGCTAAGTACATACTCATTCATATATGGGTCATAAGCCCCAAGCTTTTGAGTGTCTGTTGAATCTATAAAAGTATCCCTGAACCAAGTTCTCATACCTTGTTCAGATATTACCCTAAGCTGGTCACTAGATGCAGAACCTCCTTTCAATTGAATTACAGCACCTCTCTTTACATCAGTAAAGTATCTATCGTATCCCCAGTTAACATAACTTTCAGGGTTATTGCTGATACCATATTTTTCAACACGTGCTATCTGTGTGCCCAAAACTTCAGGCACAGAAGTGAGAGAGCTTCCAACACCAGCATCAGATAGAAGGTTCTTCCCGGCAAGCACATAAGATATTTTATCTTCTTGAAGAACAAGGACATCTGTTTCACGACCATCTAATAATTGAATTGGACCAAAAGAATCTTCGCATTGTTTAAAATTAAGTGTACCTAAATTGAATTCGTTTAATCTATTTACGTTGGACTCATCAAAGTAAACCCCACTATATGTAATATCGGCAAATCTATCTACACGTTTATATGCAGTATTAGATACAGATGTAACACGATTACCAAAGTTAAAAGTTTTTGTTATAATTGAGTCTCTTATTTTATAACTCTCAACACCATTACCAAAAGAAAAACAGTTGAAAAACTCAGTATCAATAATTGCAGGTACTGTTGTAGTTTGGTCTTGTATGTTCCCTTCGTGGAATCCATTTGTAATGGGCAGTGATAAGTTGTTCTCAAAGAATATATCTGGGTTGGCATCCAATGGTTCGGTTTCAAATACCATCAATGTCTCTGCACGAAACACATCAACAGTCGCTGTGATTGATGACCTTTTGTTTTCTTTCTTGCCAATCCAAGTACAAGCCTCAGTCCCAGTCATAAGCAATACAAGCTCCTGTGTGCTTGGGTTTCTGTACCATCTAAAATAGTTGGTACATAAAGCTGTAGGTATATCACTTGAGGTAGATGCCATTGTATCAATATATTCACCAACTGGTGTACATTGACCTCCTCCTGCAAATCCAAAACCATTTTCAACAACAAGACCAACATTATCTCCATTCCACCAATCCATCATATTGTCGTAATTGGATGACGCAATAAGAGTTGTATCTACAGTATAGTTTCTTTTTTCGCAAGCCCCGTTACCATCACCTTTGCCAATACGTTTGAATTCAAACTTAATCTTAATCCTACTACCAGCCGGTACTGTATAGTCTTCCCAGTTACCAGTACTAGGGTTCTGCACGTTCATAGGATACCTAAGCAATGGGTATTCCCCTCCATCATCTTGGTTTACGGTAAATGTCCCTGCACTTACAATAGCATCCTCATCCGTAATTGCATTGAAGCTAGTTGGGTTAATCTTCATATAAACTCCAGCTGGAACAGGAATATCTACACCGGGATATTTAGAGCTTGGAATTGTAATAAAGTTTTCTGCCTTCGCCTCCTTTTCCAATACTGTAGCATATACGCAATTTTCGGTAGCTCCATCGCTATCTCTTTTAACTATCAGCCTTGTCCCAGCGTCTACCTTTCTAGCGTTTTCTCCTTCAATTAGAAAGTACGCATTGTTAGTATTTGGGTCTTGGAAG
>Ga0315903_10010842_pt1 | contig 10802 bp, 5 predicted proteins | sample LakEriMetagenome_7_FD_203524 | JGI IMG/M metagenome (GOLD analysis project Ga0315903, IMG submission 203524) | Freshwater fungal communities from buoy surface, Lake Erie, Ohio, United States - Buoy 2 MA119 | ecosystem: Environmental > Aquatic > Freshwater > Lake | place: USA: Lake Erie, Ohio... | reverse complement strand
GTTTGAACTACTGTAGAAGCATTTTGCCAATTACCCGTTAAAGCCCTGACTCCAGTATCAATGTTTGATGCCCAAAAAGCTGAATTGCTTCGGACTGTGGTATAGGTTGATTGCCAATCGCCAGATGCACTTCTATAAATGGTAGTGGGAAGAAGAGTTGCGGTAGTTGAAGCAACATTTGTTTTGTAATTATTAAAATCAGACGTTAAAACTAATTGAGAAGAAATGCTATTTACTGTAGAGTTAGTAGTATAAGAAGAAGAATTCGATGTGTAATTTGTATAGGTACTTTGCCAATTAGAAGTTAAAGCTCTGACTTCAGTGTCAATTCCTGTATTATTTGCACTTAGTAAAATTATTTTAAGTGTATTATCATTTACATCTGATAACCATTCGCTTATGTGTTTAGTCGAACCTGTTACATTTTTTGCTGATAATGAAAGTGCATTATAAAAATTAGTTTTTTTTGTTTGGCCAGATCCATGTACAATTAAAAGATCAGAAGGTTCTAATTGTAATTTTTCTGTTAATTCTGGGATGGTTTTATTTGCCATGGATTTGTAAATTATTTATCGTTGTTTGTTTGTTGAAAATTTAAGGAATTACTATAATTTTTTGTTCTATTGGGGGTATTTCAGGTTCTGTAGTAATGTAACCATTATTTGGATATCCTGCAGTATAAAGATAATAAATTGCCGGTGCCGTATTAATGGTTAATGAATAATGAATGGGCCCGAAATCATTAAGAATCATAAAAGAAGCATCATATATACCCTCAGTTGGTACTATGCCTGTGATCAATCCGTTTGTTGTTAAAGTTAACCAATCAGGGAAATCAACTGCTTGATAAATTGCTGGTCCATTTTCCGCGCTGCATTGAAAATTAAAAGTTTCTAAAGCCACAGCACTTAAAATTAAGCTATGTTTAATATAAGAGGGTTCTGTTAATGCTTCAGGGGGGGTTGCATTGTAAATCGTTATTTGTTTTAATGATAATGGTGAAACGTCTTTAATATTAAAATCTATTAATAAATCATTATAATTTTCATCTTTGCAAAGTAATGTAAGTAAATATTCTTTGTTTAAAGAATTATACGATAAAGAAGGTCTACCTACTTCTGTGATATTTAAAGAAGATAAACCAATTATTGATAAAATGTCTTCTGTTATTAATGGAAATACCTTTTTAAATTTATTTTTATTTAAATCTAATTGATATAATTCAGGAGCTATTATAGAGGGTACGGAACTGTAATCTTCTATTGAAGAAGAAGAAAGACTACAAACTGAAATTGTTACCAATTTCTGTTCAGGAAAAAACCAAGTGTCTCCTGGCTTAGCTATAGCACCATAATTTTTTAATTCCAAAAGAATTTTAAACTCGTCTTCTTTCAAAAGAAATTCACTAGAAGACTCTAAAACCAAAGAAGGATAAGGCGCATATTCTCTTAATAGGTTAGTAAAAGTAGGAACCACTAAAGAAAGATATCTAGAATCATCTGCAATAGAAAAAATTTCATCTTTTTCAAAATCATAGTTAATTTTTTCAAACAATAAAACTCCAGGAGTTTCAATCATTAAAGTGTCAAAAAATAAATCTATTTTTTTGATGTTTAACCCAGACAGATCTGTAATATAGTTTAAAACATAAGATCCTGTTAAATCATTTATTATAGTAGTTCCTTTATATGTATCGAACACTGCAGATAGTGCGACTGCTCCGGGCGACACGAATTGAGAATTTTTCCTAACCCAAATTTCACCCGGGGTGTTAATTCTTTCTGAATAAGGAACATTTTCAAGATCTTTATATAAACCATATTGATTACCAAAAATGTCTGTGACCCAATTATCTAATAAAAATCCAGATTTTTTTAAAATTTGATCTTCTGTCCATTGTTTAATATCTAATTCACCTGTGTAAGAAACTGGATAATTTGCTAAGTCTTTCCATTCTGAATCTTCTTTACCAGTCCAAGGAGATTGCATCGACTTGGGTGTTATTAATCCTAAATTTATATTAGAATTGGTATCATATCCTGATTGATATGGGATAAATTTTTGGTGTGTTTTAAAAACCTCTTTATTTATATTTCCAGCTAATTCTCCTGTAATAAATGATTCTTTAAGCCATTCATTGTTTTCAGAATCAATAATATATGGTGTTTCTTGAAATTCTTTAGTTAATCCACGACCATTTATTATGCCATTTTGATTAGAAAAATTATTCGATAAAGTTGCACTAAAAGAACCATAACTAACATTATAATTTTTATTGATATATTGTGAAGCTCCTAAATTATTAGGAATAAAATAACCACCAACCTCACTCACGCTATACAAATCTTCAAAAGCAGGAAACGCTGCTACGGTAGGATAAAATTGATTAGATAAATTAGCAAAAGGCTGTAAAGCTTCTATTGTTAATGTTTCTGATATTGTGGGATAAATGGTTTCTGCAATTTCTGGAGTAGCTGTAATATTCCAGGTAAAAGAATTTATTGCGTTGTAATAAACTTCTACTGGTTCGTTTTCAATTATATTTTGAAATAAAAGATTTGAAGCTGAAGTTGTTGCGTTAACATTTAATGATGTTTTAATGTTTTGTAATTGAAAAGATAAATTTGAATCAGAAGAAGTGGTAAATTCTAAAGTACACCACTGATTTTCATCCACAGTTATTTGCATCTCGAACGGTTGAGACCAAACCATTTTTTGAGGATAGAGACGATCGTACTCAACTTTAATGCCCGAAGAAAAAGAAATATCAGAAAATCGAGGTTGTGATATTAGGTTGTGGTCGTCAACTAATCTTATATAATTTCCAACAACATCAATACCACCATACTTAGTATATTGATTTTTTCCAGAATAAGATTTTGCCCAAAAAGGTTTAGCGCCTATATTTTCTATTCTGGTGTATTTATTGCTTGAAGATGAGTTATAATCCCACCCATTAAGTTTAGTGTTTAAAACAAATCCGGGAATTGGTGTACTAATAGAAGTAAAAGAGGGAACTAAAGTTATAGGGGATACTGCGGTAACTGGTGGAATATTATTAAAAACATAATATCCAGAAATAGAAGGATTATTTGCATTTGCGGTTAAAGCAATGACGGATATGTTATAAATTCCACTCAAAGTGGGAAGGAAAGTAAAGCTTTGAGAGTTTTTAAATGTTTTTGAAATTTGGTGGGGTGATGTAATTGTCCAGGATTCAACATTTACTATAGCATCAAAAAATAATTCTGGGTATTGTGGGTCTTGATTTAAATTTAAAGTGGTAACAGGATAACTTACTACTATCGGTCTAATGTCAGAAATAGTAGTATAATCTGCGTTAGTCCAAATAGAGCCCCGATTTTCCAAAACATCTGTTATTTCTTCAACTACACCAGAAAGAGTATAATAAGAAGATAGTAACCGGGAATATGAAATGATATCTCCCGGATTTAAAATCATTTGAGACGGTTCTGATGTATTAATCCATTGTCCTTCACTGTTCTTTTTTGCTTTAATCCATACATTTTTATTTTGTGTTGGATATGAATGTCGAACAACATAACTTGGTAATTTTACCGATTCCAAGTCTTGTTTTACTACATTGGCTCTATAGTAAATATATTTTTTATTTTTTCTCAAATAAAAACTATTACCTGATCTGTTAAGATTGTCTACATCTGTCCAGAGATCTTCACTCGCCCAATTTTCTTTATCGCTCCAAATACCGTCATCTGGAAGTTCCCCGGGTTTTACAAAAGTATTATTAGAATACCAAATACCATCACCCCACCCGATATTTAAATTTGTTTTGTACCAAGCAAAAGTGTCTTTAAATAAATCTTCGTTAGTTAAACTTAATTCTTCGGGTGTGGAGTTGTCTTCCACAATAAAATCGGCTAAAGAACTGTAATCTGTGTATTTTTGGCCGGGATGCCCAAAAGGTGCAAATAAAACCTGATTACAATCACATAAATCATAATCAAGATAAGAAACATTTTTTGTTGTGGCATATTTGCAACTGGATTGATGTTTTATAGTTTTAAATACATCATTAACATTTGTATAATCGGGTCCAGTCCAAACAAATTTTGTATAAACACCTGCACTCAAATGTAATTGTAAAGAATTTTGAGTGGGCATTATTAAATTCTGTTCAGGAATAAAATAATCACTTGCAGACAACCAACAGCATTCTATAGCAGACTCAATAGGGTCTTTGTAATTTTTAAGTTTATAAATTACATCTGATGTAGATAATGAATTAGAACCACAAGAAAAATTAAAATTAATAGATGAAAGGGGTAAAGGATTACAGACGTCACTGACATCTTCAGGATAATAAACAGGAAATTCTTGAGTAGTGTCTAAATTTTCATACGGCCAATAAATGACGGAGTTACCTCCGGCTTTAATCGATAAATCTGTGGTGTCAAAACGATACAGCCAGCCTTCTACCGGAATAAAATTAAAAGAAGGTTGGTTGTATCCTGGTGGAATAAACCAAACTTTAATTTTATCGGCTTGAGAATAACTCTTACTAGCATACGCTTTATTTTCAATAAGAGATGAATTGTTAATTGAAATGGGATTAACTGAAGATAAACTTAAATCTGTGTTCCAATAAACCTTTTCAACTTCTTGTTTAAATTCGTCATTTAAATATTGGTACCTAACATCACTTTTAAATCCGAAACCAGTCCAAGACAAATCATCGCCAGACAAACCAAAACCAGGATAAGGAAATCGAAAAGAAGTTTTAGAAGAAGGAGCTATAGTACATTCTAATGTATCTTTTTTATATTCATAAAAATTATTTCTCAGCCAAGCTCCTTGTGTGCCTAAAACAGTTTTAATAAAAACAGTATCTGCGATTTCTATACTTGATCCTGCTGTGGCAATAGTCTCTAAGTTTAAATCTTGAATCGAGACAGGATTATACCGAGGCAATTCTGAAATTTTTGTAGGATAAACATAAGAAGGCCAATAAAAAAAGTTATTGCCTGGTGTTATGTCTATTGCATAAAAATCTTTTTTAGAGCTTGGAGAGGGTGCTGTAGTAGTATATTTGTCTCTTCCTAAATATTTTTTAACAAGAAGTTCATTTAGTGTTTGTCTGTTTTCTTCAGAAAAATCAGAAAAATCATCCGATAATGAAAATGTTCCTGTTTTGTAAATCCATTCGGTAGATGTTAATGCTAAATTCCTGCTTTGTAAAAAATCTTGAAGTTCTTTGTTGTTTAAATCAAAATATGCAGAAACTGGTAATGTAGGTGATTGGTCAAAATAAGAGTGGTCGTCATACAATTCGTCTATTTGAATAGTAATAGAATCTTTGATAGCGCTTAATTCTGGTAGAGTCTGCCAGATTGCTGCGGGTACTGTTATCGGGGAATTACTTTTTTTGCTGTACTCAGAAAGTATAAATTTTTGAACCTGATCAGTAATTCCTATATTTGTTCCTATTTGATTGTATCTTAATTTAGATTCTTTAACGGTGTCTCTTAGTTTAAGATAATGTAAAGAAATATCTTTTAATTTTCTGGCGAAATATGGTATCGCTAAAAGTAATTCTTTATCATTATTAATATCTACGTTATTGTACCAATTTTCTAATTCTTCTTGAGATAGAAAAATTTGTAATTGTTTTAAAAAGGTAAGATAATTTAATTTTATTTTTAAATTATTATCGGTTGTTTTATTAGATTGGTTTTTATACCAATTTATCAAATATTGATTATATTGGCTAAATTCTTGAGATGGTATGATTCCTCTGTATGATTTATACCATTCCTTATAAGAGAGAGGTGAATTTATATCTGTAGAATTTGAAGATACAGATACTGGTTGTGCGTATTTTTCTAAAGTTTGTGGATTGCTAATATTCACCGTAAATTATTTAAGGAATATATTTTTGGTTAGAAAGTATCTAAAAGATTGTTCTATAATTCCTTCATCACCATACCAATCTATTGCGGCAGACAAATTAGGAGACAATGTTGTAGATTCCGAATCCCAATCAATCACATTTTCAATATAATTGCCCGAATACACAGGATCAAAATTATAAAATAAATAATTGATTAAAACTGGTTGTAAAAATCCATAACCTAAAAAAGAAGACAAAGGATACACCACACTATTTTCTTGCATAGGAACCATATAAAGATCTATAGATCCGTCAAATTTATTTTTTAAAACTATTTTAGTTCCTGCTGTTAAAAAATCATAACGAGTATTTAATTCAGTACCAATACTTTGAGGGAAAAGAGGAGTATTATCAGGAATGCCCCATAATTTTGATTTGGGTGTGGAAGCAATATCAAGCATTCTTTTAATTTCTGAAGGAAAATTTATACCGTAGTTATCTGCGGCGACGTTAGTTTGCTCCGCTAAAGATATTAATTGTTCAATATTGCAAGTATCGATGTCACTGTGATTGCTGGTAAAATTTGCTATTCTTTCATATACAGTTTGTCCCAAATCTTCATTAGCACTTAAATAACCGGTACCTACAGCAGCAGCAAAAAATTGATCAAATAAAATTGTGTTGTTATTGAGATTTTCTGGTAAGGCCAAATCTTTAAAATATTTAGAATTGTTAAAAGATTCATTTAGTCTTTTAATTTGATTTTTATTTTCAAAATCCATTACACTAAAATTATTAGATTCTCCAGAAAAACTTAAAACAGTAGTTCCACTTAAAGCAGAAGTTTGTGCTACTATACTAGTTTGTTCAATGGACGTTAAAACAGTAACTGACGTGAAAATATATCCTCCGGTTTTAAATCCCCTTTCATCTGTAGTTTGAAAATAAAGAGGGTTTGTTTCAACCTCGTATTGACCTGGAATTAAATTGGTTAAAGAAATATTAACAGGAAAACTCTTTCCTAGTGTGTTAGTTTCGGGGTAAGAAGATATAATACCACCAGTCAAAAAATCGTGACAGGTAATTAAAAAGGGTATTTTAATTCCTTTCCATTGAAGTTTATTAATATTGTCTAGATAATTTCCTGTTATTTTTAGGGTTGTTGGAAATTTTTGTTTAACATACCAGTCTATATTTTTTTTAACAATTTTATTGTTGGAATAAGAAGGATATTGGTAAACAAAAGAATCATAGTAATTATTAAATCCTGATGTTTGTAAAGTAGCGGTAATAGTAACAGGATTATTTTTATTCCCTAAAGCATCTATATAATAAAATTCGCCAATACCGGATACGCCCACTATTGTATTGTCGTTATAAATTGGTGTGGGTTCTACTGATAAAGTAGTAATAAAATTAGAATTAAGATCTGTAAATTTCCAAGTAGGTGTTAAAAAGTTCCATTTATTATTAACAAATTGGTAAGGAACAGACAAAGAATTGGAAGAAAAAAGATCTACATTAAGTGAATTTTCAGGATTGGAACTTATTACTGAAATTTTAAAGGGGATAGTTGTTTTTGAATTGGGTTCGGAATAATCAGGTGGTATACTAATGAAAGATAAAGAATCTTTTAATGTTAAATCTGCTGTTATTGTTTGAGTAAAGGTATCTATATTACCTTCTACGTCGACAGCAGATAAAGTGACGTTAAAAATTCCTGGAACTTTAAAAATAAAAATTGGATTTTTTTCTTCGTAAATTAAATTTTCAAAGCCATAATTCCAAATATATTTGTCTATTACTGCTCCTGATGTTAAATTGGTAACAGTAAATTTAGTAGACAAAACATTGCCTATGTTAGGGGTTATGGAAAATTTAGCATCCAACATATTTTAATATTCTATATTTTCAAAAGAAGAAGAAGGGGTGGTAATAACAATTTTAGAAGAAATTGTTTGCAAATTATTAAAGAATGAATATTCAAAAAACTTCAAAGAAATGTTATTGGTCGAGACTATAGTATCTTCAAAATAAACAGGGTTCCAAAAGAAAAGAGAAAGACCTTCTATTTTTATAGAGGGGTCATCTGTTCTTTTAGTATAAAAAGTTTGCACTCCATCTACTGCTAGAATTTGTTGAGTGAGATATCTAATATCTAATGTTTTGCCGAAATATAAATTATCGCTACTAAAGTAGTTAGTAATAATATTAATAATATCATTAATAATAGATTGATTATCTCTTCTCGAATTTTCTTTTTTAATGACTTCTAATTGACAAAAGTTTTCTTCAACAAAAGCATCGAATGTACTTACATTTGGTGTAATTCCGAAACAAACTGCTTTATAAATAGGATCTAAAAATACAGGTTCTATAGTAGCCAATTTACTAGATTGTAGAGAAGAATTAATTAATTCTTTTTGAGACGGCAAAAGATAATTTAAACTACGAGAAGCTGACCTTGGTACTACTAGTAAATAAATATTATTAAAATTGCAAGAATCTGCATAAAAAATTTGATTAAAAATTGCTCTTTCAGTTTTACCTGGTTCTTTTAATCCTAAATCATAAAAGTATTTTTGATACCCAGAAACATAATTCCAATTATTAACACATTTAACGTCTGTTATAAGATTGGAAAAATTAGTTTTTACAAAGGTTTCAAAATCACTTGTCGTCACCAAACGATATTGAGATCTGTAAGTTGCTGGTGCTGTTTGTCTTATTTCTTCTGGTGTTTCTCCTTCTTTAATTGGAGTAGAAGCGTTTGAATTGGTAAAGTTAAGATTCAACATCTCTATATTACTAAGATATCGATAATCATTTTCAAAAATATCGGTTAAAATTTCATTAAATTGAATTGTATTATAACGGTATAAACGAGAATTGTTGTTTAATGCACCTGCACCAATTTCTCCATCAGCTCCCTTGGAGGAAAGATAATAAATAGCTACTTTATCACCGGTTTGTAATTTAAGACCATTAACGTCATTGCCGAATTTAATTTCGTATCTTTTGTTTTGATTTAATCTAATTTCGTATTTTTTTTCACTTCCATTTTCTAAAAACAAATTAGGTGTTTTGGAATATTGAATCCATTTGTTAGTTAAAATAGGTTTAACAAAAACATCAATATTAAAATGATCTACTAATGCATTTCCTGCATTTAAAATTATTGTTTCGTTGTCCTCGCCGATAGCAGTGTAAAGAGGATATTCTTGATATTGCCCTTGAAACAATAATTTTTGTCTCGCCATTTCATCTAAAGACTCTATTGTGATATTTTCCGTTTTAGAAAAAGTTATATCTTCATTGAAGCTGTAATTTATGTTATTTATTAAAAGATAAGAATAACGAGGAATAGTGTAAAGTCCTTGTATTAAATTCGATGCAGAACAATTAAAAGATAAAGTAGAGGTTTGAAATCCGATCGGAGAATAGTCTATAAGTTTTACAATTCGATTAATGTTTTCGTAGAGTTGTGACTCTGTAAACATCGACTCCGAAGAGGTTTTATTGAGATAATAAATGAGAGTGTGATAAGAATAAGCAATGATATCAATAATACATGCCAAATTAGACCCCAGAAAGTTTTGATCTGTAAATATTTTTTGTTCATTTAATCTGTTGATAATGAGTTCTCTTAAAGAGAGAGCGTCAAAAGCTACATAACCTCCTTTTGGGATATCAAAATTATTTGTTGTGTTTGCCATATATTATTTGTTTGTAAAATTTGGATTTTGATTGGGTACTTGAGTAAATTGTTGTTTTTTAATATCTAAAATAAATTGAGTTTCTGTAGAAGTATTTAAAACGGGTATTTCTAATATAACAGTTATGTTATATTGATTGTTATCTTCGTCTGCTTCTACTTTTACTTTTAACGGATTTACTCTAGGTTCATAAATTTTAATACCGTTATATATTTTTCTACCTATAAGTTCACCATTTCCTACTGTTATTGGTGAAAATAAAAATTGACGAAAATCTAAACCGTATTCGGGAAAAAGAAATCTTTGACCTGGTAATGTATTAAAAAGATTAACTAAAGAATTTCCAATAGCAGTTAAATCAAAAGAAGCTTTAATATCCCCGCCTGGAGCAGGTAATTTAAATCCAGGTGCTGAAATTTTTGTTAATCCTAAATCTAACGATAGATCTTTATAAACATACTGCTTAGAAGTATATTCACTGGATATCTGTTCTAAATTTTTAATTTTAATTGCCATTCCTTCTATTATTTAAGAGCAAACACCATAAATAATAATACAAAATTATGGAAATGAAGTTCAATACACTATATGAAGGTATGTTAGAACGCTACCAACAAGGAGGTTTTATTGTTGGAGATCGTGTTCGTTATCGTAAGGATTGTTTAAGATTAGAATTTTTTAAACACAAAACCACCCAATTCATCGATTTGATCAAATCTTGTATGGATGAAAAATTTGACCTTAATTTAAGAGTCTCTGCGGTTAAATCCATTTATCCTACCACGTCACAAAATTATAGAGGAGGAACTGAATCACCTGACGCCATTTACGTCGATGTTATTGTAGAATATGCTCCCGGTCTTTATAGAACACCAATGACCGTCCCCATCGAGTCTTTAGAGCTTATGGATGATGGAATTAATACAGGTCCTGTTCCTGATAGTCTTAAAAGAAAATCTAAAATTAATATCAAACCCGAAGAGGTAGAAGCAATTTCTGATGTTAAATTTGATATCAATCTTCAAAATAAAAACGTAGTAATTCCGAATAGTTCGGCTAAACACGATCTATCTAAGCCTTATACTGGTTGGGAACCTTTGCCAACTAGATAAAATTAGTAGAAAAAACACAAAAATAACCTATACTAGCACTATGCTCAAAAATAATTATGAAAATATTTGACGAACAACTTTCTCGTAAACCTAATCATTATCCTT
>Ga0315903_10010841_pt1 | contig 10802 bp, 18 predicted proteins | sample LakEriMetagenome_7_FD_203524 | JGI IMG/M metagenome (GOLD analysis project Ga0315903, IMG submission 203524) | Freshwater fungal communities from buoy surface, Lake Erie, Ohio, United States - Buoy 2 MA119 | ecosystem: Environmental > Aquatic > Freshwater > Lake | place: USA: Lake Erie, Ohio... | reverse complement strand
AGCGATGCTCACACGCCTGGCAGTGCCTCCTCCGCACGATTTGATCACCGTCGGCATACGCCGTCATGACAACGCTATTGCGCTGGCACGCACATCCTGGGCATCGCATAAGCGCTAAATTACCGTCTTAGTGTTGAATTGGGGGTCTGATTCGTCCAGACCATGGGCCAGCGGGTCGAACGAGCCTTCGACATTAGCATCCCCAACAGGCGCTGGAACGTCCCCCTTTCTCTTAGCGTCCATGTCCACTAAGCTGCTAAGCCATGAGTCCAGCGATTCGCGCATAGGTAGCCCCTTCCCAACACTTAGGAAGCGGCGCAGCTCCTTCACGTCGCGCACAAACACCGAAGCACCGCTGGAATAGGCGATAAAATACCGCCCATTGTAATCGCGCCCAGTCTCGACAGACTGGTGCAGACTAAGCCGCAGTGTGTCGCGCTTCACTGCTCAGCCTCCCGCTTAGGCACCGGCTCGATAGTCGTTACGCAGTGCCGCTCAATGATCAGCTTGTGGGGGCCATCTTGCAAGTAGGTCTGCAGGTAGCGATTCCCTTCTCGTTGAACATCCTCCAGGCTGTCGGCAGATCCTCCGGCCTGCCACTCACCCTCGGCATCGTGCAGTTCCCAAGCGTAGTGAACGTCCTCCCGCTTAGGCACCGGCCCGATGGCGGGGCGGCCATAGCGAGCGAGGACGGCGCGGGCGAAGTCCAGCTCTCTTTTGTACTCTTCGACGTGGTAGCAAGGTGTTGCTACTCGGTAGATACGCAACAGCTCCTCATCCGTCGGCCCCTGCGGCTCGGGCTGGGCGTGTTGCCAGCGGCTGTCGGGATGGCTCAAGATTGCCTCCGCCAACGCAGCAGCGCCTTTGTCGTGGTTGCCGTCAACCCTACGGATGATTGCAGCCAAACGCAGAATGTCATCTACTTCGGGTATTGGCCCCTGCGGCTCGATGGCGGGACGGCCCCAGCGGCGCAAGGCTGCGCGGATCGTCTCGCTGAACTCGTCTGACTTGAAACAACGTCGCCACCCATGCACTTCTGGGTCCATTTCCTCTAAGGGGACTTCCGCAGCAGCGTCTGCCCATTCTTCTATCTCTTGATCCGTTGGTTCCTCATCGGTCAGCCCCTGCGGCTCGGGCTGGGCCAGGGCGGCGCGGGCTTCAGCCGCCAAAGCATGAGTTTCGCGGCGATCATCCATCAGAAGCTGGCGGTAGTGATCCAGCTCATCAGCCATGCGGGCGCACAGCGCACGGAAGTCAGTCATTGCCACCCTCCAGCTCGGCGGCGATGGTCAGCAAGATGCGTCGTTCGCGTGTGCAGTACACAGCAACAGCTCGCAGGGCGGCGGCAAGGCCAAGGCGCTGTTCCACTTCGTCAGGATCACCGTCAAGCATCAAATCTGGAGCGTTCTTATACGCATCCATCACCGCCTGGGCGGCGGGGGAGAGGTCAGTCATCGAGTTGCTCCAAGGCGCGGCGGATGGTGTTGTAAGTGTTCTGTTTGTCACCGTGATCTGGGTTGCCATAGATGTAGGCATCCAGGGCGGCATACGCCAGCTCCTTCAAGCTCGGCGGATTGGCCTTGGGGCGCATTGCTTCTTTCAACAGTTCACCCACTGGGGTAATCCGCAGATGTGGCTCATTCAGAGCATTGTGATCTAGCCACTTTGCGTCTTCTGCAAGTTGCTGGTCGGCACCCCATTGAGCAGCACGCGTGGCAATATGAAATTCATAAAGCCAATCGCGTTCGTCGTAACATTTTTCAGAAGCCCATTGCTCCATAAGTTCGCGAGGTGGGGTGATGTGGTCAGTCATCGTTCGGCCTCCTGTTCAAGTGCGGTGGAGGATGCAGTCGGTCCGCCATAGTGATCCCGCAACCACGCCGCCACCTCGCGGATCGCGGCGCGGGCCATGGGGGCCTGACCCTTGATGCTCTCCATCAGGGCGTCCGCCACCCGATCCACCAGCGAATCACTTGGCCCCTGCGGCTCGGGCTGGGCAAGGACGGCCCTGGCGCGGTCCAGCAACGCAGAGTGCCTGGTCTCAAACAGGTCAAGCTCGGCATCAAGCGCCTCGGTTAGCTCAGCGCACAGCGCACGAAAAGTGTCAGTCATTGCCACCCTCCAGCTCGGAGGCGATGGCGATGAGTTGGTCACGCTTTAGACGGAGCAACCAGAGTCCTTGCTCTGAGATGTTGTCTTTATCCCAGTCGTTCGGCACAGGAAATACCTGATCCGCAGCAGCTCGCAGGGTGGCGGCGACTGCAATGAGATCGTCATCCACATGGCTTTGCCCCATGGGTGCTTTGAGAAACGCATCCAGCACCGCCTGCGCGGCGGGGGAGAGAGGTTTAGTCATCGAGTTGCTCCAGGGCGCGGCGGACGGTTTCGATGTGCCGCGAGAAGGTGTTTGGGTCGTCAATAATTCCGTGCAACGCTTCAACCGCCTGCTCTTTCAAACTCGGCGGCTTGGAGCGCCTGGCGGCGCGGAGAGCGTTGATGTAGCTGATGGGCGTCTCTTCTGCCATCCACTCACAGCACGCCTCCAGCTCTTGGTCAGCGCCCCATTGGGCGGCGCTAACGACAAGAACTTCAACGTTCAATCCCTCAGGATGCTCGTTTAAGTATTCGTTAATCCATTGCAGCGCCAGCTCCGGCGGTGGGGTGATGGGGTGGGTCATTCTTCAACCTCATAGCGCTTGCCAATGGCAGCAGCCCAAGCCACCAGATCACTGGCGCGGACGAGCTGCACTCCATCTTCAGGGCCATCGGCAACGCGCCAGTGGCATGAGGCGGTGTCCCTGAGGGCGCACTCAATGGCAGCCTTGGCGCCCCATGTTGCAGCTTTGGCGGCGATGTAGAGGGCGCTATCGCAATGGGCGGCACCGTTGGTGTCCCACTCGGTTTCCCATTGGCGGATGATTTCAGCGGGTGGAGAGATGAGTCGTTGATTAGTCATCGTCGTCAGGCAGGATTTCAAGAAGGGATGTGATGCACTGGCCGGTGGTGTTCTCAGCGCCGAGGCAGTAGCGCTCTGCTTCGCGCAGTGCCATGCGCAGCCGCTCGACCACCGGCCACGGGTCGCGTAGCTCGGTGGAGAAGTCTTGGAATGGTGCGGGGTGAAAGTTAGTCATTGTTCAGCCTCCTGCTCAATCGCGAAGACAAGCGCAGGTGGAAAGTAAACATCGGGGTTGCTGGTCATCCAGGCCGCCACCTCGCGGATCGCGGCGCAGGCTTCGGATGCCCAGTTGACGGCTTCCTCGTCCCGTTCCAAGCCGTACTCAATCCCGCTAATGGCAAGCGCCACGCGGTCGACCAGCGAACTCCCAATTTGGGAGGAATTAGGAGTTGGCTTGGAGTTGGGCGCTAGCAGATCCCTGACCTGCTGCGCCTGCTCAGGCGTCAATTTCAGCGGCTTGCTGATCTCGTAGACCTTTGATGCGGGGCGCTTGGCCCCTTCCAGCGCCTCGACCCGACTCGCCAAGGCCAAGATGTTGGCGCTGGTTTCGACAATGTGCTTGTGAGCTGCAGCCTCCAGCGCCTCGACCCTGGCGCGGAGTTCGAGGATGCAAGCGTGGCTGGTACCATTATTGGCGGCCCAATCTTCAACATCTGCCCACTGCCCGGGCGTGGCTGTGTAGTCAGTCATCGAGTTGCTCCAGTGCGCGGCGGATAATGTCTGCTTGGTCTTTGTTGAGGATGGTTCTCAAGGCAACCGCATCGCCGGTGAGCGGATTGGTCAGCGCGTCTTTGTCGGCACGCGACAGGGCGCCTAGCGCCTGCTCCTTCAAGCTCGGCTGCTTGGGGCGGCGGGCGGCGCGGAGGTCGGAGGGACCAGCCATGAAATCGCGGTCCATCAGCTCACAGCACGCCTCCAGCTCCTGGTCGGCGCCAGCCCGATAAGCGAGATATACGCCGTGACTGAAGATTTCACCGATAGGTGCATCGTCGCGGCCCGCGCTTGCTTCTCGCCAAAGTTTTGCCACCAACATCGGCGGCGGGGTGATGGGATGCTCATCCATGACCAACAGTTCCGATGTAAAGAATGCCGAGTGCTACTGCACCGAAGATGCAGGCAGCGAGTGTGATAGCGGTGTCACTGCGCATGACGCTGCTCCCATGCCCAGGCCACAGCCTGCTTGGCGATGTGCTGGTCCGATTCGGCCAACGTGGCCTCGCCGCCTAAGCTTGCCCATTCCTCAACTAAGCCGCTCGGCAGCTCAGGAGCGGGGCCGCTCAGCACATGCTCAACCCACGCGACGTGGGTCATTACTGCGTGCGGCCCAGGCGGCAGGCCATAAGATTCCTGCCACCATTTGCGAAATGCTTGTTCGACTGCAACACGATCCATCAACCCAGCTCCTCGCTGTAAAACGCGCTAAGAGGTCCGTAGAAGTTAGGCAGATCAGGAAAAGCTATAAATAGCGTAATCCTATTAACTGGATCCGCAGCTAAGCCTGCTTCAGCAAGTTTGCGCATAAAGTTGCCTCCAAACTTCTGCGCTGTAAGCAGGGTGTGGATTTGTTGCTCAGCAGTAAGGGGTGATGACATAAGCGGTAAGCGGTAAGCAAGTGTGAGGAGTCGTGGAGTAGAGAAGCGGCGCGGCTTAGGGAACAAACCACTTGCGTTGGCCTGTGGACTCGATCCAAGCTTGGTACGCAGCGCGTGCTTTGTCAAGCACTTCCTGTTCGATCTCCCGAAGCTCGGCTTCGCCGAACTCCTCAACGAGCATAGCACGAAATTGTGCCTTGTAAATACGGTCGTATTCCGACCGCTGCAGCACCGTCGTACCACCCTGCCGAAGGCTGTGCGCCTCGGTGGCGAACTTGAGTGCGATCCGCTTCTTGGTGCCGATCTTATGCAGCCAGTTCTGATCCAGAGGAATGCCGCTGGAACGCTCCTTGGCCTTTGCCTCAGTCACAGCAGCACTCAGTGCCGCAACAACGTCACTCAGCTCCTTGTGAAACTCCATAAGTTCCAAGTCGCTAAGTTCGCGCAACTTGTCGAACTGAATTTCCGTGGACAGAGCGTTACTAAAGAACGTAAGCATTAACGGTAAGTGGGTGTGGGTAAGGGGAGGCCGCACATCCTAAGCGATGTGCGGCTAAGCGGCGCAGTTAAGCAGCTCAGACGGCGCAGGCCGCCTCAGCTTCAGCCTTAGCCTCGGCTTTGCCCTTGGGCTTACGGCCGCGCTTGGCGTCGGTCTCGGGGGGCTTCGGACCAGCGATCAGATAGCAGCCGGTGCCATCCGCCTTCTTGCGCACGGAGAATTTCACCGTGGTCGAGTTGGCGGTCATCGTGCCAGCAACCTGGCTGATGGTGGTGGCGCGATAGCCGGCCTCGGCGTCGTGCGTGTCATAGGCGACCTCGATGGCCTCACCAACCTGCAGAGCGGCAAGCGCATTCCGCAGCGGGGTGGTCTTCGATGCACGCGTGGCACGGCCCGGCAAATCCGCAGCCGACAGAACAGAAAACGTCATGAGCGCGTAAGACGCATTGAAAGCAGCAGCTTAAGCATGGCTCAGCCCGATGTCAAGCCTGGAGTCTTCCCTGCACCTGATTCTGAATACTCTTGCGCCTGAGCGCCTGGTCTTGTGCCTCAGCTAAGCCGTAGGTAGCGGTCTCGGTCGAGCGCTTGATCGCCGAGTACAGCAGCTCCCGCGCATACGCCGTGGTACGCATCCCGGCATCCTGCGCCAGCTGCTCCAACAGCGCCGCCCTGTGCGGATCCAGCAGTAGCTGGTAGTACCGCTTGCTGCCGTGCATCCTCGCCATAAGTGGGTGTGACAATGTACTAAGCCTACCACCGCGCAGCGGGATCGACATGCTTCCGCCACGCATTGCTCTGCTGCCTCCGCGCCGATCCACGCTGCTTAGCGCACCCCTTCCTCACCAACCTGGCAAACTCCAAGAACTCCGCAGCCCGCTGCAGATCCGCAACGCTCGCCTGCCGCATCTCAGCCTGCAGCCACGCAACCATAATTTCGCGTCCCGTCCGCACTAAGCCGCGCCGCATCGCGCTAAAGGCTAAGCAGCGCTGTACGCCGCCGCTTAGCCCGCCGCCCCACCCCTACTTAGCGTCGGCCCAGGTTTTGCCGTAAGCGCCCTCAGCCAAGGCTGGAATATCGCCAAGCCACTGTGCCTCCGCTTCTTCCATACACCGCTGCAGTGTAAGCAGCCATTCTTTCTCTAAGCCTTCGCGTACCAGCAGCACTACTTCGTCGTGTACCACAGCAGCTAAGCGGGCGGCATCCTCACCAGCGGAGCACAACTCCGTCCACAGAGAGGCAAGCGCAACCTTCAGCACCGCCGCCCCTGCTCCTTGCACCGGCGTATTGCACCGCGTCGTAAGGCGGTTGAGGTCGCCAGGCAAATACCGCCGCATACCGCTAACAGGAATCCTTACCTGAGCCCACCTATCATGCTTGGTATCATCAGCCTCACGCGCATTGCGCATCTGCCACTTAGTGATACCCACGTAAGTGTCTCTGAAGGTGTTGCGGATCTGCTCAGCTTCCTCAATGTCCATTGTAATTCCCATTGCCCCTGCATAATTACGCAGCCCCTTAGCACCCGATCCAAACAATAAACCAAAATTAGCGCTCTTACTTACCTGCCTCCTCTGCTTCATTTCTGCAGCATCCTCTACAGGCTCTCCATAGATGGCGCCAGCCGTAATAGTATGAAGATCCTCTCCATCCTGAAACGCTTTAATCATCCGCGCATCCTTACTAATCGCCGCAGCTAAGCGAAGCTCCATCTGCCCAAAGTCACACACCACAAAACTCCATCCTTCCGGTGCCTCAGCAGCAGCCCTGAACCCCTTATCCCGAGGCACCTGCTGGAGGTTTGGATTTCTACAGCTCATGCGGCCTGTATCCGCGCCTAGCTGCATATATCCAGAACGAATAAAGCCATCCTCCTGTTGATGCTCCAGCAGAGCGCACACCATCTGCCTACGCTTTTCCGCCTTCTTCCACGCTAAGTAAAGCTGGATAACAGAATGGTCTGCAGCATAAGACCGCAGCCCAGCTGTACTTACACTAGGCTTATTAGTCTTCTCATCAAGAGGCGCCGTACCCAGCAGCACCGTAAACTTCTCCACCAACTGCTTAGGAGAGTTGAGGTTAAACCCTGCCAAGCGCTTCGTCCCGGCCCTTACCGAGCCTTCCGCCTTAGCACGCAGGTTGAAGCTGCCATCTTCGTCACGCGGCAGTTTCTCGCTCTCAGGCATGGCCTCGTCGAGCTGCTCAACAAACTTGACCCCCAGCTCAGCAATCTGCTGCTCATAAGCGGCCTGGAGGTCCAGAAGCTTCTGTCTGTTAAACGGAAGCCCGGTGCGCTGCATGTGCGCAATAGGCCGCAGCGCAGCACACTCAATCTCATAAGCCTTAAGCAGCTCGCCCTTAGTCAGGCGTTGCATAAGCATGGGGTAGAGCTGCATCAGCACCTCCACGTCCTTGGCGGCATAGGTGATCTGCTCGGCACTAAGCACCTCAGCGCCCCAGTTCGACGCCTGCTGCTCCTTGCTCAGCTCAACCTTAAGCACACGCTCTACAACAGCCGCCAGACCATGCCGCTGATTCACTTCACCGTTGGTACTTAGCCGCGAAGCCACAAGGGTGCAATGCACCTCCCCTGCTAGCTCGATGCGGTGCTCCTGCAGCCACCCCAAATCGAACGTGGCATTATGTGCCACCCAGGTGCGCGGCTTCGCTGCACACCACTCCCGCAGAGCATCTAGGCCCTGCTGATCTAACTCCCACAGATCCACGACAATGACAGGGCAGCTCTCCCCCGTCATCTGCATAAGGCGGAGTCCGCCGTAAGTAGGGATCAGGCCGGTTGTTTCTGTATCGAACGCAATGATCGGTGCGCCATCGAGACAGGCGAGGTTATCTAAGCCGAAAAGGAGACTCATGGGTTCAAAGAAGAGGGGTCCAGTCGATGTGAGCACGTTGCGTTCGCGTGGCGTGCTCTTCATGTGAAACGGTTTCCAGCACGGCAAAGTCCTTATGAAAGGTTTGCCAGCTAACAGACTGCTCAAAGGACGCGAAATACCGCGCCACTTCACGACCAACACCATCCCTAATCGGGACATCGTTGACCGTAAGTTGCATAAGGGTCATCCAGTCATAAAGCAGTTGCTCAAATGTGTTGGGATAGACGTGATCAACGGCGTGCCCAGGCTTACGCAACGGGGCCACCTGCGGCTCCACTGCTTGCCTAGCAGCAAGCCTAAGCTCACTCAGCCGCGAATCCCAGGCGGCAATAGGCGCATTGATCCCCTTCTGCAAAAAGGGCAACAACTTAGCCCAGCTAATATCCACCACCTTATCCGTACCGTCAAACAGAATCGCAATCTCCTTAGTAGGACGCGCCTTAGCAGGATGATCAATCATCGCTGTGCCTACCCAGCCTCCGCCCTCGGTCTTCTCGTCCCACTCAGGATGAAGCTGCAGCAGCGCTATCACCGCTTCATCGCGTATCAGCTGTCCCAGCGGAGTCTCATCCCGCACAGCACGGACATGCGCCTGAATATCCGCCTTAGTACGAAAAGCACGCCCGCCTAGGATGTAGTTCTTGGCGTCTGCTTCAAGGCCCAGCCGCACTAAGCGCGTCACTTCACGGCTTTCTGGCCGATCCTCTTCCAACGCCCTGCTCCTAATGATCTCAGCCAGTTCGGGCTCCAGATAAGCCTGAATCCTGGCGCGTTTTGGGGATGGCACCAACGGACGGGGCAACGACCAGCGAATCCTACTGCCCATTGCGAGTCGTGGCAACTCCCCCTACGGTGGGCGAACCTCCCGAGCGTCCCATGGTGGATTGGTCCCAGGCCGAAGAGCAGCTCACCCACCTGGGCATCAGTGCTGACGAGGGGTTTGTGCTGGCCCTATTCCCGCCCAAGCACAGCCGGGGAGGGCTCCCCTGCGAGCACATCCACGTAAGCGGCGCCCTCGACCGCGAAACCATTGAGCGGCGCGTGGCCGCTCTGCCCGGCTACGGGTTCGGGTACATCCCCAACCACGGCGGCACCAAGAACGCGGACATCACCTACTGCCGCGCCCTCTTCTACGAAGATGACAACCCCGATACTGACCTAAGTCACAAGCGCAGCCAGTGGGAAACGGCTGGCCTGCCCCACCCCTCACTGCAGATGTGGACAGGTGGTAAGTCGGTACACAATTACTGGATCCTTGAGACGCCCTGCAATGGCATTGAATTTCGCCAAGGACAGAAAGCCCTATTCGCGCACGTCAAGGTCACCGTTCCCGGAGTCCAGCTCGACGAGAAGCTTTGCAATCCCGCCCGCGTCATGCGCCTCGCTGGGGGAACCCACCCCGAAACTGGCGAGCTAAGTCGCGTTGTTAGCGCCACGGGTGAGCGCTTCTCCTTGGCCCAGCTCCTCGCCCTGCTAAGCCCCGGTCCCGCTGCCTCGGCACCCCACGCCCCTAAGTGGGCTCAGCAGCATGGCGGCCTGCTTAGCTCTGCAGCACGCGCCCACGTCGGCAAGGCTCTGCCGCGCACCGAAGCCCCGCGCACCGCCTCCCCCTTACCCGAGCGCGACATCGACGCCTCGGCTTATGCCGCCTTCGTTGCCGCCCAGGAGGCATACGACACCGAATACCGCCCCACCGCTCCCCACTACAGCGCCTTCACCCACGACGAGAAGGTCCGCACCGTCACCGCCGCCCTGACCTACTGCCCCCAGCGTCTGGAGCCGGGCAGCAACACCTACGGCGCCGCCTTCGCCATCTATGCCGCAATCGTCAACGAGTTCGGCGCTAAGCAGGCGGTAAGTATTGCGGAGAGTGCTAATTGGTCTACGGAGCACTGGAACTTGGAAGAGCAGGCGGAAGCGATCCGCCGTAGCAGCGAAGACCGCCAAGGCGCGGCTTACAAACGCATCTACCACGTCTTCGATACCGCCGAGTTCAACGGATGGCCTAGGCCGTGGCCTGTGCTGAGAGAGCTTCGTAAGGAGCAGCGCAACACCGAGGACGATGAACTGCTGCGAGAATTGCGGCATAGCAGCTTTAAGCAGTGGTCCAAATCTGCTGCGGCGCACCTCACCTTGGATTCCGTCTTCCACCCACGCATCGCAGAGTTGCTCGGCGGACGCGCCGAAGCCTTCCCCGTGGCGCACACCGCACTCATCGCGCCGTTCATCACAACGATGTGCGCCGTAATCGGGAAGCGGTTTCGTGTGCAGATCAAGGAGGGGTGGCGCGAGCCCCTCGTCTTCTGGATGGGCACCGTAGCCCCCGCCTCATCACTGAAAACGCCCGTTGCCAACCAGTTCTTAGGCCCGCTGCTCACCCTGGACGCCAACGACCAGCGCACCTATAAGCGGGAGTTGATGCGTTACAAGGCAGTGCCTAGGGAGGACCGCGAGGAACCGCCCGAGCTGCCACGCCAGCGCGTGGTGATGGACGCCACTCTCGAAGGTCTCTGCACCTTGTTGGAGCGCGAAAGCGTCCACGGCGTCGTGAGTTTCCACGACGAGCTGGCCGCCTTCATCGGCGACATGGACAAATACCGCAGCAACAACTCCGACCGCGCCCACTGGTTAAGCATGTGGAGCGGCGGTTCCGTCAACATCGTCCGCAAAGGCTGCGATCCCATCATGGTGGATCGCACCGCTGTCAATGTCTTCGGTGCCATCCAGCAAGACAAGCTCACCGAACTCCTTCACGGCGATGACGCCACCGCCAAATCCGGCGACGGCTTCTGGGCTCGCTTCCTCTGGATCGTCCCCGAATACGTCTTCCCTAAGCAGAACCTGAGTGAGGTGGAGATCACGC
>Ga0315903_10010834_pt1 | contig 10805 bp, 20 predicted proteins | sample LakEriMetagenome_7_FD_203524 | JGI IMG/M metagenome (GOLD analysis project Ga0315903, IMG submission 203524) | Freshwater fungal communities from buoy surface, Lake Erie, Ohio, United States - Buoy 2 MA119 | ecosystem: Environmental > Aquatic > Freshwater > Lake | place: USA: Lake Erie, Ohio... | reverse complement strand
AGCTTGTCAATCAGCAGGGACCGGAGACTGTCCATCGAGTCGGCGGCGAGGCTGTCCAGAAGCCCGGAGTTCTGGCCATGGAGTTCGATCCGCACCTTAGACATGACGTTCTCCAGTCTCCGTGAATTCGTATTCGTTGCACAGGATGTTTTCATCCACGCATTCATCGGACGTGAGATAGTCCCACTCAGCTTCAAGCGTCCGATAAATCCAGCGCATGAGATCACGCATCAAATCCTTGATGCTGGATTCCAGTTCTTCGCTGGCATCCCTGCCGTCCACCGTCACGACGAAATCGACGCAATACTCATGGGCGTAGCGGCCCCTGTGAGTCATGGTCGCTTCGATCTTGTAGAAGTGCTTGCGCTGCAACGACTGTAAGTCGGCCGCAATGCGCTGCAATTCCTTGTCGCGCGGAGCGTAGCCCTGCATCGCTTTGACCGAGCCCTTGGCGTAGGCGTAGCGGCCTTCGAAACAGGCACCGTCACCCTGCGAAGAGAACCCGGAGAAATAGATGGCGGGCTTCGTGATTGGCTTGCCCAGAAGGCGATAAGCTTCCTTCTCTGCATCGATCCCAAGAACGGCAAAGATTCCCCGACAGTCCTCATAGACGGCATCCCACCATTCATGGTCGAGCCCGCCCTGCCTGTACCAGTCCCGCGCCTTTTCCTTGGCGCTGTCGGTTGGCAGTTCATTGAATTTGTAGAGAGTGATTGTCTCCTGTCTCATGTCACACCTCCTGTCCTTCAATCACATAGGAACGCGCGTCTGAGAACGTGTCACAGACGGCAATCGTTTTGCCACCACGCTTAACGTACCAGCCCGTTGTCTTGAGGCTTCGCCCATAGCGAGTCGCCTCCTGAATTCGTTGCAGCGTGAATTTCCCGTCAGCCGACTCGTAGTCGCAACCTTTCTTGCGAAGGATGGCCATCACTCGCCCCTCTTGTAAAAAGCGATTGCCGAGTCCAGTTCAGCCTTGAACGACTCGTCATCAGCGCAAACGACCAGCGTCTTGTCGCCCTCCGCATAGGTGAAGATGCAACGGCTTTCACGGTCATAGATCACGCCGAAATAGCTTGCATCTTGCCATGTCGGAAGCTGAGTCCAGTGTGCAAGCTGGCGGCTGTAGTCGTAGAAGTCGAAGAAGAAATTGGCGCTGACGCCAAGCCGCTTGATAGCGGCCTCGTCACGGTATACTTCGTTGCCGCGCTCGTTGGTTTCCTGCACAAATTGCCCGGCGGCCAGTGCAGCCCGTGCCCGGCGATAGACCAGCACATTGGAAGCCAGCAATTCCTTTGTGTAATGGCCGGGATGCTTGCGATTGTACCCGGAGCAGAACGCCCAGTTTGCCCACGCGCCCATCATTTCTTTTCGAAGCTGATATTCACTCTTCATCTTGTTTCCTTTCTTGGCGGCACAATTGCCCCCTTGAAATTCAGACTAGCATATCCGCGTCAGGATGCAAGAAATACTTTCATCGCGGCGGAAAATTTATGGAAAGCTTGGCAAGCAATTCGTCGGCAGCATCACGCGCGGCGTCGACTCGCTTGTCAGCGTAATACTTCGCCTCCCACGCCTCCTGTTTGCCCTTGCGCTTGCGCTGCATCACCAGCGAGTTGTAGGCAAAGCGTGCATCGTCAAATGCCTTCTCAGCTTCGCGCAGTTCCAGCAATGCCTTGTAGAGTGCAGCGGCAGCCATCACTCGACCTTGCAGTGCTTCTTAAGCCATGTCGGCCCCAACTGATTTCTGATCTGCCTGAGCAAGTGCCCGTTAGGCTGTTGGTCATCTGAGCCAGTGATCCAAGAGGAAATCAGGCGGTCCTTCCAGCCCGGCCCATACTCAGCGGCATAGGCCCGGAGCCGGGCCTCCTGTTCTGGCGTGAGTGTTCTCTCTGCAATCGGTTTTGCCATGGTCAAAACTCCAACTCAGAGGCGGCTTGCTCCAATTCATCAAGGCCATTTATGACAGGCATTTCCTGAGCCTCGACTTCATCCACCTGTTCGACAGAATAGAGCCACTGCTCCAGCCATTCCCGATAGGCAGTGCCCTTGTCCCCATTCTGCCAAGCATCCGACCTGTTGTCGTAGTATTCCTGCATTTGGTCAGCAACCGATTGACGGAAGTTGTCGGCGTCTGCCACTGCCGAATTGAAGGCATCGATCACGCCGTTCACCTTGTCGAGCATCGCCTGATACTCAGGCCATATCGCCTCAACCGCTTTGTAGGCTTCGCGCACTGCCTCAGTCACTTCTTCGCGCGACTTGCTTTCTGTCTTCGAGAGTTTGATCATGCTTCACCTTTTCGAGCCGGGCACCATTGCCCTAGATTCTTACTCTAGCATAGCCCCAGCGGGAATGCAAGAAAAGCTTTCATTGCGCCGGGCGATTTTGCCCCGGGCGGTTCTTCCACTGTGCGTGACGAATGATTGCCATGAGGCATTCATTGTGGGAGGCGTCTCCGGAGGTAAGACGCAACGAAGAACCGTCTCCACCGACATACGCATTGAGACAACCGTTTTCTGGTTTGATGTAGTAGTCCCAACCGTTGATCCGGATATTGTCGCGGGAGTCCATATCCCGCTTCCATGCTTTCCGGATCATGTCCTCTCCAGAATTGGTTTTGGTATCATCCATCACAGCAACTCCTTGATGACAACTGAAGCACAGTAGCAGCCCAGCCCACACGGAGCACGTTCCGCCAGAAACCGTTTTCCAGTTTCGAGATCCGTGACAACGTATTGTCCCTTGGGCTTGGCCGACCGGACCTTTGCAATGTCCTCTGCCGACACTTGAAGGTAGAGCCGCGTTTCGTCTTGGCGAGAGACTTGCGGTGTGAACAGGTGGCCAGTCATGCCGACACCTTGGAAGAGATTTCGGGAAGAGGCGAGAGGATCGGCTCCCGGCGAAGAGCCTGATACAGGACTCCAAACTGCGCCGCGTATGGAACAGCATTCCAGCTATTGAACGTCGAAGCGCCATTGTCGCGAGGACGGATCACGCGCGGCATGTAGCGCGGCCCGCGAGTGTAGAAGCGATTGTCAGGTGTGCTGCCCGGCCCGGTGACGACGACACCTCCAGCTTCGTTGCCGTATGTCGGGATGGCCCACACAATCGGCTCCTGAAACGGATTGCTCCGCTGTGCCGCTTGTAGGTCAGCAACGGCTTTCTGAATGATACCGCGATAGCTGTGTTCAAACATTGGAAAACTCCTTTCCAGAAACGAGGTTGAGGTTTTGCAGTGCGGTAAAAATTCCAGTCACGCCGCCAGTGCCGACAATGCGGACTTCATATTCGCTGTTGCCGCAGCGCGAGAGCAGATAGAGGCTCTTTCGCTGCCTGTAGGCCCGGAACAGCTTCGCCATTTCCGCCCGGCTTACAGCCGTGACGCCGCGCGGAGAGTCGGCCCAATGGAAAGCGAATTGCCGTTTGCTTGCCATGTCAGCCTTCCAAAATTTTGAGGCGGCACTGTATCGCCAAACGCTTGTGAGATGCTGACAGGTCTTGATAGGCGCGGGCATCACGCAGACAACCCGTTTCCCTGAAATCACGGGCCTTATGAGCCGCCGCTTGAGACCAATAGTCATGGTAGCGTATCGACCAAAGAATGCGCTTGTGAAATTCCGCGTCCATGTGTCAGCCCTCCACTTCCACACTGGCGAGGAAAGCCCGGGCGGCCTTGAGCGCAGATGATGCTTCGCTGCATGAGACGGCATAGGACGCGGAAAGGCCCGGGTACGCGACTCGCCCGGCAGACGTTCGACGGTTGCAGTTCTCCAAGGTGGCCTTGGCGGTGTTGCGCTTATCAAGCGCTTGCATGACTTGGCGCAACACGGCAACGGCTCCACAGTTACACATCTGGCAATTCCTTTCTGGTTCGCACAATTGCGGAATCGAGGTTGAAGGTTGCATTTCAGAATCGAGGTTGGAGTCCAAAATCGAGGTTGCTCTTTCCTGAAAAGCCGTTGCCAGATCGGAACCTGAAAACGGGTTTTGAGGAAAACGGCGGGCCAGAGCCCGCCGCTGGAATTCACTCCGCAACTGCTTTCTCCGCAGCCTTGCGGGCCTCATACACTTTGCCCTGCCAGCCGCAGCCGCACAGGCAATTGCTGTTCGCGTCCCATTCGTGACTGCCGTCATGGGACAGATCGGCATCAGAGCCGTCCGGCGTCAGCCGCACCCATAAGGTAGCTGCCACGTCCAGCGCGTCATCAGCGCCGCATTCCGGGCATTTCACGTCATGCGTTTTGAGAACCGTGCCCATGTCGCGCCTCAGAACCGAACGTCAGCGCGGTTAATGAGAAACGCCGACTTTGCCGCGCGGACCCAGCGCCGAGTCGTGCGCCTGTCGGCATTGTGAGTCCTGTTTTCGGAGTGCTTGGTCTTCATGTCGTTTGTCCCTTGTGCTTGCCATCATTGGCGAGTCAGACACTAGCACGACTCAGCCCGGCTTGCAAGTGATGCTTTCATGTTTCTTTCAAGCAACCGATTGAGCCGCGGCCGGCCTTGCTGAAACGGATTTGTGAGCAAGATTTTGCGAGGAAACGATTTGACGTGAAAGCGCGAGTGCGAGTGAGAACGCGAGTGAGAGTGCAAGTGCGAGTCCGACTGCGAGAGCGATTGAAAGCGAGAGAGCGCGAGTCAGCGTAGGAATGCGCGGGCGCGGGCGCGGGCGGGCTCCCGGGCGCGGGCGCGGAGTGGCGCGCGACTGGCCGCCGCCGGGCGTGGCCGCCCATCGCCGCCGCCGGGCAACCGCTTGCTGCACAAGCCGGAGCCCGGCAACCGCGCGCCCGGCGATCCGCCGCCCGGCAACCGCTTGAATGGCAACCGCTTGCCGGGCTTGCCCATATCCTGAAAACCGCTTGCGGCATGTGGCCGCCGCCGGGCTCCGCCATGGCCGCCGCTCCGGCTCCGCCGCCGTGGCCGCGCCCGGGCTTCCGGGCTCCGCTCCGCCGTTGCATCCGTGGACTCCTTTCCCGCTCCGCCCGTGGCCATCCGCCCGGGCTTCCGCCAATGCTCCGCCATGGCGCGCCCGGGCTCCGCCCGTGGCCGCCGTCAATCCGCCCGGGCTTGCGCCGCCCGGCTCCGCAACCGCCGCCCATGGCCGCGCCATGGCCGCCCAATGGCCGCCCGGGCTTCCGCCGGGCTTCCCTTCCCATGGCCGCCGCCGCGCCCGGGCTTGCGCCCGGCGCGCCAATGGCCGCCGCGCGCCCGTGGCCGCCGTTCCGGCTCCGGAGCCTATGAGGCAAGCCCGGGCTCCGCCGTGGCCGCCACGGATCGCCGGAAGCCCGGCGCGCGGCCAATGGCAAACCGCCGCCGGATCGCTCCGGCGGCGGCGGTTGCCTTATTGGTGCGGGTCTAGCTGGATCACGTCACCAAATGGCGCGCCGCGTGGCCGCGCCCAATTCACCCAAAGGACCGGGATTCCGGGATCGCTTCCGAAATCCGACTCGTCGCAATCCAAATCAGTGAAGAAAACGCAACACGCGGCGTCATGGCCATTTTCTTTGAGCCAATCCATGACCGGGAAAAATTTAGTGCCGCCGCCGCCCACGGTTTCGAAAGCGAGTCTCTCTCCGGCTTGGAATTCGCTCTCCGCCCGGATTCTTGTGTCGCAATAAATCACCGTGCAAGCATCCGCCGCGCCGGAGTCCATTGCATCTTGCGCCGCCGCTTGGAAAGCAGAATAGGCCGCGCCGTCAATTGAGCCGGAAACGTCAATGGCGAAAACGATTCTTCCGCGCCCGTTGCTCCGCATAGACGGCAAGATCATGCCGCGCGAAACAAAGCGGCGGTTTGGCCGACTCCATGAATAATCCTTTTGAGTCGACTCGCTGATAAAGCGCGCAAGCGCTTCTTGCCAATCGCGCGGCGGATTGGAGATTTCCTCAAGCATCCGCTTGATCTCTCCGGGCACATGCCCGGCGCGCTTCCCGGCAATGGCCGCCGCTTGCCTTGCAATTTCTTGCCATTTGGCCGCCGCTTCCGCCGCCGCCGTTGCTTCCGCCGGAGCAATGACTCCGCCGCATTTGCCGGGATCGGCTCCGCCGCCGCCGGGCGCGCCCGTGCCGGGCTTGCCGTGGCCACTGGCAGGGTTTCCCGTGCCGGGCTTGCCATTGGAGCCCGGCGCGCCCGTGCCATTCTGTGGCGATCCGGAGCCCGGCGCGCCATTGCCCGGCTTGCCTTGCCCGGGCTTATTTCCCTTTTCCCTTTCACGGAACAAAGCGGCGTAAACCGACTCCGCCGCCGTGTTGCGCCATTTGGGATCGGCAAGCGCGCCATCCGGCAATTCAAATCCGGCGGCCAATAGGTCAAGGTTTATGGCGTGATCGGTTGCCACGTTCCACAATTCCAGATCACGCCCGGCCATGCGCGCGAAATGCGCCAGAATGCAATGGCAAACCTCATGCGCCAAAAGCCCGCGCAATTTGCGATCCGAAAGCCCGGCGATATATGCCGGATTATAGAATAAGCGCTTGCCATCCGTGGCCGCCGTATCAAACGCCACGGACTCCACTAGCTCAAGATTCAGCAAGCAAACGCCATAAAACGGTTGCTCCAAAATCAGGACATGAATCGCGGTTGCGATCCTTTCCCGTTGCCTTGTGTCCATTGTGTTTCCCTTTCCTATCGAGTCACATTGACTCCTAAGCCGGGCGGAGTGGCCGCCCGGCTCCGGAGCCAATGCGCTAGAGAGCCCGGCGCTGATTTGCGAGACTGTAGGAAACAAAGGAGTCGGTATCCTTCAAATCCGGATCGCGCGCCATGGCGTCAGCAACCGCCATCGCTTTGAATTCCGCGCCGACTCGCTCAAGGTATGCAAACCCTTTCGCAATATTGGCCGCCGTCAATTCGCGGGAAACGGCGCAAGCAACCGCGAAGCGGCCGCCATGCTCAAGCGGCACGGGCGCGCCGTTGGGATCGGCGAACACGGTTTCCAATTTCGGCATGGTGCGCCAAATTTCGACGAAACCCATGAAAACCGCCGCCGCCTTGTCACCAATAAGCCCGGCGATCCCGGCGCGCCAATTGTCGAAACGGGCGCGCGAAATGAAACGGGAAACCGCCGCCCACGCGCGCGGAGAGGGGAAAGCTTCGCCATCGTTTTTCGGCATGACGTGCAAGATGGACTCGCCGCGATTCTCGCTCCACTGAATGCAATCGATAATCGCCGGATGAATGCCGCTCCGGCGCGCCCATGCGATCCAAGCGGCCACGGAAGCGGCGATCTCCAAAACCGCCACGCGGTTGACGAATGCCGTGGAGAGCCGTTGCGCCGCCGCCTTATCGGCCATGCGGTTTCCGGCGGCCACCAAACGCCATCCGGGCGGCAAAACGTAATCGTTCAAAGCCCGGTCAAGGAATAGCTGGTAAAGCGCGCCTTGTGTCGAAAGCCCGGCGTTGGTGAATTCATCAAAGCAGATGACTCCGAATTCGCCATCACGTTCAACGCGCGGAAGGAAATCGGGCTTTTTCCAAACCGTGAATTCGCCGCTTGTATCGGGAAGCCCGGAGAAATCCACGGGATCGCGGAGCCCGGCGCGGATATCAATAAAACCCTTTTTCCCGTGCTTGGTTTCGCCAATCTCCGCCGGGCTTGAAAACGCGCCCGTTGACATGAGCCATTCTGTGGCCGCCGCCTTGATGGAGTCGGATTTGCCGATCCCGGGCGCGGAAAGCAGGATCGCCGGAATATCGGTAGCGAAGTAATCGGAAAGCAAACCGGAAGCGGTAGCGAGGTCAATAGAGGCCATTGTCGTTTCTCCTATCAAAGCGGCACCATTGCCGCTTGAGCCGTTCCATGGGGCTCCTAAGCCCGGCGGAAGCGATCCGCCGGGCTCCGGAGTCACATGAAAGCGGAAACGGTTTCGAGGATGGACTCCGCCGCCGCCTTGGTTTCCGTGCGGAGCGCTTCCGATACGCGGAGCGCTTCCGCGTCATGCTTCACCAATGCGGCCATGCGATCCGCCACGGCGGCCAATTCCGCGTTGCCAGTGAGGTTGAGCCCGGGAAGGATCGCCACCAATTCCCGCACATTATCCACTAGCGAGTCGCGGAAAATCCCGGTTGCGCGCTCGCCATCCGCGCCCGGCTTATACTCTCCAAGTTTTGTCACCATATGGCCCACGGTTTCCGCGATCCGTTCCCATGCGGAGCGCATGGCGGTTTCGAGCGCTTGATCCGCCCGGGCTTGGATTTCGGCACGGATGGCCGCCGCCGCCGCCGCCGAAACGTCAACGCGGAAATCGGCGGAGTCGGGCACGGGATAGAGATTCACGCCGAAAGAAAACCGCCGGGCGATTTCGGATGCAGCGGGATAATCGGACTCCTCAAACATGCCATTCAAGCGCTTGCGCGCATCCGCCACGAAGGAATCGTAATCACCTATGAAAGCGGCCACGGCGGTTTCGAAAGCTTCGCGATGGCCGCGCATTTCGTTTGCATACTTGGTATGCAGCGCCGCCGGAAGAATCCGCGCGCCGTTGTCAAGCCACGGAAGAGTCGTTGCGTAATGAGTGGCGCGCGCCGCATTGGCCGCCGCCACAATGGCCGCAAGCGCTTCTTTCGCAATCAAGGCCTTGTTATAGCGCCCGGCGTCATGCGCCGCGCCGTGGGCGTCATTGGTTTCGCGCGTCACTTTCTTGTCAACCTTCCGCGCCGCCCATTGGGTGATATTGAGCCCGGCAAGCATTGCCTTAGATGAAAGCACATTGGCCATTTTCGTTTCTCCTATCACGCGGCACCATTGCCGCTTTCCGAAACCGTTCTAAGGTTTCCTAAGCCCGGCGGCCATGCGCCGGGCTCCGGAAGCACTAGCGCCGGGAAATCCAAACCGCCGCGCCAAAACGCCCGGCGCGGATGAAATGCAAACCGCCATGCTTTGCATGTGAAAACCGCCGCGCCCGGCGCGCCTCATAAGCCCGGCGACTCCGCCGGATCGCCATTGCTTCGCCCATGCCAGCAACCGCCGCCGCCGTGGCCGCGACAAGCCCGGCAACAAGCCCGGCGAGTCCAATGGCCGCCCATGCGTAATCTCCGCCCGTGAAATCCATTTGCTTTCCCTTTCCTTCCGGCACCATTGCCATTTGAAACCTAGTGTTTCCTAAGCCCGGCGGTTGCTCCGCCGGGCTCCGGAAGCGCTAGTAGTAACGCGGATAGTTTAATTCACTTGTCGCACGGGCGATCCGTGCAACGGCGGTAACATCCTCGCATGTGCCGCAAGAAAGATGCTTAAACACGGCGGCGAAAAACTTTTGTTCTAGCGTATGCGCCGCTTCGCCATCGCTTGCCTCAAACGCAAGCCCGGCAATGGTGCACAATGCCCGGCTTGCCAGTTGCGCCGTCATCTTTTCCGCCGCCTCAAGCACGGGCGTGAATTCACGTCCCGCTTTCCATGCCGCTTGTTCAATCGCTCTGGATTCGTTGCTCATAGTGTTTCCCTTTCGTTTGAGCCATTAGCGACTCCTAAGCCCGGCGCGCCGCCGGGCTCCGGAGTTGCTAATCCTCAAGCCCGCTCAAACGCCGCGCCGCCCGGGCTTCAATTTCAGCAAGGCGGAAATGGAATTGAGCGGAGCGGAGCCGCCCGGCTTCCCTTCTTTCAAAAGCAATGGCCGCCATTTCCGCCGCCTTGGTTTGGTGCTCCGCGATCCATGCCAAAACCGTTGGGTGCTTGCGCGTCATGTCCGAATCCTTTCCCGTGGGCCCGATTGCCCGGAGCCGTTTATGCCATAACCGCTTGAGCCGTGCAAGCAATGCTTTCAGCACTCATTATATACGGCTCCGCCACGGCATGGCGCGCCCGGCTCTAAAACCCTTGTGCCGCAAGCGGTTTCCGGGCTTCCGCCCATGCCCGGCGGATGGCGCGCTTTCCGTGCCGCTTTCCGGGCTCCGGCTCCGCCCGTGGCGGCCATGCTCCGCCGTGGCCGCGCCCATGCCCTAAGCCGGGCTCCGCTCCGGCTCCGCTCCGGGCTCCGCCGTGGCATTGTGCAGCGCACCAATTTCCGCCCGAAATCGGCGTATATTAGCAAAATGCAATATTCGCGCTGGCGGGCTTTGTCGCGCCCGGGCTTACATAGCCCCATGCCGCGCCCGTGGCCGCTGTAGGGCCCTCTAAAGCCCGGGAAACGGCATTCTAATTTGCGGATTTTACAACCGCGCAAGCCGATTATCCTATAAATTCCTATGGCAAAATTGGAGAAAAGCCCGGTTTATATGGGTTTCGCCGTTTTTGACTAGGATTCAAATCAGATTATTTCGACAACCAAAATATTGTAATGTTTTGTTCCGTGCTTGTTCCTATGGTGCGCCGCACAATGGCGGAGCGCTTCCGGCGCGCCCGGCGGCCATCCGCCCGGCACGACTCCCGGGCTTCCGGGCTCCGCCCATATGGCAACCGCTTGCCCGGCTCCGCCTCACATGCTCCGCCCATGGCCGCCCGGGCTCCGGCTCCGCCGCCCATGCGCCCGGCTCCGCCGCCGCTTCCCATGCTCCGCCGCCGCCCGTGGCAACCGCTTGCCGGATGGCCGCCCGGATTCCGGTTTCGGGATCGGGCACGGCAACCGCTTGCCGTATGCGCCGCCGCCGCCTTGCCGGGCTCCGCCGCCCGGGCTCCGCCGCCGCTTGCCCGGCGATCCGCTCCGCCGCAAGCGGTTGCTCCGCTCCGCTCCGCCCGGCAACCGCTTGCCAATGGCCGCCCGGCTCCGCCCGGCTCCGCCGCCGCCGCGCCGCCGCGCCGCCGCCGCCGCCCGCCCGGGCAGGCCCCCCCGGGGGGGGGGAGGGTCGATCCGCCGGCGGGCTTGGCCCGGGAC
>Ga0315903_10010833_pt1 | contig 10805 bp, 16 predicted proteins | sample LakEriMetagenome_7_FD_203524 | JGI IMG/M metagenome (GOLD analysis project Ga0315903, IMG submission 203524) | Freshwater fungal communities from buoy surface, Lake Erie, Ohio, United States - Buoy 2 MA119 | ecosystem: Environmental > Aquatic > Freshwater > Lake | place: USA: Lake Erie, Ohio... | reverse complement strand
GGGCTACCCTTGACAGACTTAAAAAATCTAATATTTTAATGGCTGACCTTCTTATAAAAAATGCAGCGCTTGAAGAATTAACAAATAGAATAAAGAACGATGCTGGAGTTTCAGATGATTCAGTACACAAAGAAAATTTTATTAAATTTCTTTCTGATTCAAGAGATTGGGCTTTTGAGTATATTGAAATGTCACAAAAAACTATTAAAGAAGTATCAGAGGAACTTAAAAACAGGGGTCTCAATGACTACTCCGACAAACTTTTATCATTATTGCCACCAACTGTGGGAGAGAAATAATATGAAAGATGTTTTACTATCTACACTAACAGGTTTTGGATGCGGTGTCGTGTTCGCAGCATTCAAATTGCCAGTACCAGCACCACCAGTTTTTGCGGGAGTCGCAGGAATAATTGGTTTATGGATTGGCTTTACAACATTAACACAAATTATATCCTAGGAGGAATAATGAATAACTTACTAAATGATAAAACAAAGGCAATGCTTGCATCATATGGACGATCCGTCCTTGGTTCAGTAATTGCACTTTATATGGCTGGCGTAACAGATCCAAAAGATCTATGGGCTGCACTAGTTGCTGCTCTAGCGCCCGTTGCATTGAGAGCGCTTAATCCTAATGATAAAGCGTTTGGCGTACTACCAGACACTGGTGCTGTTTCAGATGCACTTAGCAAGATTGTGCCTGCTAAGAAGGCTCCAGCAAAAAAGAAGGCTGCTGCTAAAAAGAAGTAGTTTATTTTGATAGAGGGGGCAAATTTAAAACTTGCCCTCTTTATCTTTTTATAATGGGGAGAATATGGACTTTGTATATATTTGCAAAGAAGGCGTTAACGAAGAATTAAAGTATTCTATTAGATCTGTCGTTGAAAGTTTTCCAGACTCAAATATATGGGTTGTTGGTGGTAAGCCTGACTGGTACGTAGGAAACTATATTGAAGTTCATCAGATACATACTAAATATAAAAATGCTGTAGAGAATTTAAAAATGATTTGTTCCTCACCACAAATATCTAATGAATTTGTTTTAATGAATGACGACTTCTATATTATTAAAAAAATAGATAACATAGACACTTTTCATGGCGGGTATTTATTAGATAAAATAAACTTATATCAAAAACTAAATGGTAATTCTAACTATACTAGAAAACTTAGTGCTACATATAAAAGACTAAAAGCCATTGGAATTGATGACCCCCTAGACTATGAACTACACGTACCTATGGTTATGGAAAAACAAAAATTGCAAGAAGTATTAGATAAGAATGACCAGTTTTTATGGAGATCCATGTATGGAAATATATTTAAAGTTGGTGGATCAGAGATGCAAGATGTTAAGGTTTATACTAGAGGTCCATTAGTCTTTAAGTCTTATAATTTAGATATAGATAATCATACATATTTATCTAGTGCAGATAGTTCTTTTGATATTATTTGGAATAATATACTTAAGATTCAGTTTAAACAAAAAACTAAATTTGAGAGATAAGTTCTAAATATTTTTCTTTTAAAATAACTGGAGAAAAGTTTGAAATGCCAATATTATATGCTTGCTCTTTATAAGAAGTTTTATCTTTAACATTGACGTAATTATCAATTGTTTTTGCTAAAGCCTTTGGATCTGCTTCAAATAATTCAAGCCTAATCTTAGTTCTGATCGTTCCTATTGAATCACTTTTAACCAACCATTCTGGCGGTAAAATAAAATTATTGGGAGATATATCTGTCATAAAAACTGGCAGGGCACTCATAAGAGCCTCATTCATAGGTAAACAAAGACCAGCATAGCGTCTAGGAAGTACCATAGCATCAAATCCATCATACATGCTTTCCCTATTGTCTGGATTACCAATTTCAACCCTAAGCCTGGAATCTTTAATGTTTGTTTCTATTTCGCTTTGGCTTCTAACCACTAACTCATAATCTGCTTTAGAGTGTTTAAGCATATCAATAACAGTTTCAGTACCATTTCTGTCTTTTGCTGCTTTTTTACCAGCAATATGCAATATTCTGTTATGTGATTTAGATAGGTTATTTTCTTTTATCTTACTAAATAATTCTTCATTTGTTGGTGGTGGAAGATGAATAACTTTTGTTTTGCTACCAAACATTTTTTTAATGTGTTCAATTTGCCACATGCTTGGGGATAAAAGTACTGTTGGAAGTGGTAGGTTAGGGTTTGACAAATGTCCAAATAATTCGTAATTATATTGAAGAATCGTTTTAACATTATACTTATTTGCATACCTTATAAAGTTTTGATCATAAAATGTTTCACAACTTAACACAACATCTATATCTTTTAAAAATAATTTTATATGTTGTAATGATGGAAAACCACTGCTCTTAATACAACTATACTTTTCGTACCACTCTGGATGTTGTATGTTTTTATTAAAAGGTGTTGAATCAATTAAAAGAATTTTATCTGGATTAAGCATATTTACTAATTCTCTAGTTTGATTACCAAGACCAGTATTATCAGACCGTGCAATAATTCCTAATCTCATTCTTTATATCCCCAAGTTTCATCATCTACTGTAAATTTGCGGGTACCCTGACGACCATCTAAATGATAAGAACGTTTAATACTACCTTCAGGATGATAAATCCAAAGTTTATGCATGTCCCAACCCTCTTGATTAAATATTTTATATGGAAGTATATCATCTTGAACTGCTCCGTGAAATGTATCTTCTATAAAAAATTTATCTTTGCATCTTGGAAGAACAATGTCTTTGTAGTATTTTTTTCTACTTATATGTGGTCGTTGACTCCACTGAATAGTTTTCATAAATCCATCTTCTAAACCAAACATAAGGTGTTCATGCTCTTTTGGTATTTTTGATTCAAAATGAAAACGGATAGTGTTTGCTTTATTATATTCAAACATATCTAAACATTTATCCCAGTCTATTGGAATATCTGGAGTTAATGGAGCATCGCCTTCAACATAAAGAAGCAATGGAGTTTTAATTTCATTAATTGTTTTACGCATCATGTTAGTTTGATGGCTGTGTTCTTTAAATACAAAAGGTAAAATATTTTTATCTTCATGCAAACATTTCCACAAAATGCGGTTTTTATATTCATCGTAATCTTTTTTACGATCTTGTTGTTCTTCTCTGAGACCATCTATTTGCATAATAATTTCGTTATCTGGAAAGTGAACACGAATATCACTAATTGTCTGATCTATCATTTTTGTGCTTGGGTGATCTGGAATTACAGAGGTAGCCATGACAATTGTTATATCTCTTTTATGCATTTACTTGCCTCATTAACTCAATAAATAAATCTCTTTTATATTTGATCCACCAACAAACAATTTGGTGCATTTCAGATGTATAGTTATTTAATAATTTTGGTAATAAATCAGGCAAGTGTTGCCAATTTTCAAAAGTTTTTACTGCACAATTACCTTCAAATAAAAAATTAAAAAAGTCTGTGTTTTTCATTTTTGAGTTTAACTTATCTCCTATAGGTAAGCAAAGCATTTCAATTGCTTCATAAAATCTAAACGAATCAACAACCATTGCTCCGCTAGGGCAAGGAACAATTTTTGACATAAACATTTTGTCATAATATTCTTTTGGTTTTAATCCTTCTGCAAACCCATTAGTTGGATTATAAAAAGAATTTGGTATTTCAGGCATAACCGTTGCGAGTTCTTGCCTTCTTTGATGGGTTATTTGTCCTGAAAAAAATACATCATAAGATTTATCTTGATACTCTGGCAAATTATTTGATAGGTGTTGTGGCACACCTAGTGCTAACTTATTGTATTGTGAATGTTTTCTGTGCGGGTATTGAATCCAAATCTCAATATTATTATGTTCTATCTTATCAACTTTAAAGGTAGCGCTTTCATCTCCAGTAATAAATAAAACTACCCTGCCTATTTTATTTAACTCTTTAGATATTTGATCTTCATAATCTACATTTTGGGGTCCAGGAATAACAACAAAGGCTCTATCTGTGTTAGGCAAGGTTGTTACCTTATCTGGTTTAATATTATTTTTATTAAAAAATTGTTTTAATAAGCCGTAATCCCATTTATCAGCAGCACAATCTTCTTGTTTAACTGAGTAGAGATATGCCTTAAGATCGTTCATAAAATAAGTGTACCTCATGCTGATAGTCAAGCAAGGTTTCTTTGTAGCCAATACCTTTAATAAACTGTCTTAAATCATACAGATATTCTTTCCAATACATCATCATAAATTCTGGGTGTCCAGATAGCCAAATCTTAGGTCTATGCTCTCTAAGGACCCTCTCAGCCCCTCCTAGGACCCTCCATTCACTACCCTCAACATCAAGGGATATTGCTGTTGGTGGCTTCATTCCTTTTTCATAAACAAGAGTATCAATCTTTGTCTGACCATACTTATCTGCTTCATACTGAAGTTCTTTAAATCCGTGGGCTGCTTCTATTGGGGCATTTGCTTCTGGTGGAAACTCACCATAATAAATACGTGCAAGTTTATTGTCTTTATCTGATGCAAAACCAGGTATGCAGGCAAGAGGCATTTCTAAATTATTAGCACTCCAAAGCAATGGAAAGTGTGACCAAACCTTTGGATTAGGTTCAAATAAAACAACTTCTGATCCCCACATTTGACACAAAGCAGGCATCTCTCCTTCTTCTGCACCAACATAATACATAACATCTCCAGATGAAATGTTTTCTGACATATGTTTTAGCCTTGGCTTTTCCCAACCATGGGGTTGATACCAATCAGGACGTGCTGCACGATGTTCTGGCAATGTAATTTCAAAGTCACCATTTATCGTTACTTTTCTCATTTCGGTCATTTCTGTAACCATTCTATTAGTGATACCTTTGGCATCCATCCAGTTAAATCTTTAAACTTTGTATTAGACGCAAGGGTTTCTTGCACTTCACCAATTCTTGGCGGGATAAATTTAATATCATTTGATATCATATTAGCAATCTCAAGTATAGAATAATTACTTCCATATCCTATGTTATACATTTCTCCAAATCCATAATCTACTTTAGATGCAAGTATGTTTGCCTGTACTACATCTGAAACATTAGTAAAATCTCTACGCTGAGATCCATCTCCAACTACTGTCAATGGTTTTGACTCATGATATTGTTTTAAAAATAGTCCTATTACTGGTGCGTATTGACCTTTTAATGGTTGTCTATCTCCATACACATTGAAGTATCTAAGGGATATTGTTTTTAATCCGTAAAGATTATAATAAACTCTTGCAAGGTTTTCACCAAAAACTTTAGCAGCAGAGTATGGAGTTAGTGGATCAGGGGATTGTGTTTCTTGGTTTGGAAGAATTGCTTTCTTACCATAAGCAGAGGATGTGCTTGAATAAATTAGCCTATCTACTTTGTTTACCCTACAAAGTTCAAGAACGTTCGCTGTTCCTACTGCATTTGAGTGAATAGATTTTTTAGGATTTAATATTGCTGGCTGTATTCTTGCATCAGATGCAACATGAAAAACACAGTCAATGTCTTTAAATAGTGGGGCAATTAAATCATAATCGCAAATATCATATTTATAGTTTTGTGCTTTATCATTCCAATAAAACTGCTCATGACACTCTGCAGACTCATCATCAATACAAACAACATCATGACCAAGACTAATTAACTTATCAACAAGATTTGATCCAATAAAACCAGCACCGCCAGTAACTAAATATTTCATTTTATGTTTAGAGTTTCTAATATGCTTGTCCATCTATGGACATATGTATGTTCTTTTTTTGTTCTTTCATGTCCATTCAGCCTAATTGCTTCTCTTGATACCCCATCTAATAAATACTTATCTATTTTATTTTTTAGATCTTCAAGATTACCATGTTCATAAAATATAATTTCGTTTTCATCTTTAAAGTATTCCTCAAGCCCTTTAATACGAGGGTAGATAGTAAAACCACCACGACCAGTGCTCTCAAACAACCTATCACTAGTGTAGTAAGGATAGTTAAAGTTAATGTTTAAACTATCACCTATGGCTACCTTGCTTTTAGCATAGATACGGTTTAACGCATCTCCACGCACAGTTCCAGTATCACCATCTCCACCAACGTGTAAGAATCTTTTGCCGTAGGTCTTTCTTAAAAAGTCTATTAACTCTGGACGGTATTTATGTTCTGGGTGATATCCCCTACTACCAACAAATATAATGTCGTTTTCAAAATTATATGAATCATAATCTGCATGAATATAACATTCTTTATCATATACTCCAGCAGGTAGAAAATGTCCTTTAACCTGTGTGTTTTCATTAAACCAATCACACATTAATTTATCTGTAGCAAAGAAATGACCAATGTTTGTGTAAAAATCATCATTTTTTAAATCTTTTTCACGTTCAATTCCAAACCACAAATCTAAGTGATAGGTCATAGTTGGTATGCCAGCAGCCTTTAATTCTTTTAACACATCAGTCATAGATCTAGATCCTGGAGTCTGCCATCTATGTGTATGAACCCAGATAAATAAGTCAGATTTTAATGCCTTCATTAATATTTCTGAACTACCCGCTTTTTTTTCCTGTAATTTTTCAACGGTATGTCCAATAGATTCCAAAGACTTAGCATGATGATTCTCACTGCTATAAGGTACCTCAAAGTTGCCAAGAAAAACTATATTAGCCATTTATCTGTTCGTTCTGTCCTCTAGCAATAGCAGCAGAAGCCTCAAATGCTTTTTGTGTTCTACGAGACTTTAATAATCCTTTTTCTTTCCAAAGCGGAATAGTCGCTTCAATGTCTTTAGCAATTTGCTCTCTTATTTCTTTAACAGTAAAAACAATAAAGTTCCACACATCTTCTTTTTGTTTGTCGTTAAGTTCATCAGTCCAGTTAGTCATCTTCTTCCTCAAACTCTCTTATGGCGTTATTATTTTTAAAACAGTTTCCACAATCTTCATTTATTAATCTACCCCCACAATATTCACAGAACATATGTATATCATATCAGATACGTAGGACTGGAAGGTAACGCTCCTTCTTCTCAGGATTAAAAGTCCTGAGCATCACTTTAATGCTTCAATCCCTTGGTACCCACAGTTGGATTTGAACCAACGCTTTGTGAATTTTAAGTCCACTGCCTCTACCGCTGGGCTATATGGGTTTGCTGGTCTGGTAGGACTCGGACCTACGACTTGCGAATTAACAGTTCGCCACTCTACCAACTGAGTTACAGACCAATAGTACACTAGGTAGGACTTGAACCTACGATATCCGAATTATGAGTTCGGGGCCTTAACCAACTTGGCTACTAGTGTTTAGGTAAAACACTAAGCCTTTATAGATTTACATAGTTTATCAAATTTTGTGACAGAAGAAATCTTTAGGTCCATTGCCTTTTCAACTGCTTCAATATCTCTATTTGATAACGCTATTTGAGTATTTTTTTCTGCAATAATCCAAGATTTTACAGCAGTGTTTATTGATCCGTTTGTAAGTTTTACTCTTTTAGATAACATTGTTATGTTTTGACCAATTTCTTTTGACATATCATCATCGCTTGCCTTGCCAATAGCCCAATTAAGCATAACTTCAGATTCATAGTTTATTTTAATAAATTTGCAAGAATTTTTATTATTTTTATTATTTATAGATTTTGTTGAAGCCTGGGCCGAAGACACAGGAATTAATAATGTTAAGAGTATTGTTGCTATAGTTATTTTTTTCATATTATTAGTATATCTTATCCAATCTGTTTTGTAAAGTTATAATTTATTTTTAAAAACTGGATCAAGCCTATCCCAGTATCCTCCAGCATTTCCCTGATATATTTCTCCAGTTTCTTTGTCTATGAGCATCCATTTTTCAGGCGATTTAGTGTGCACGATTAAATCTATTGGATCAACAACTTCTTTAAACTCTTTTTGTTTTCTCATTTAAGTTTGTCTTTACAGGTAGGACAGTGTTTTGTAGGATAATTTATCACACTTGGCACTGTAAACATAGATCCACAACTAAAACAAAGGACATTAATCATATTTCTTTTTTTTCCAAAATGCATTCTTATACCAACCTTTAAATACCATTCCAGTATGTTCATTATGTAGGTCACCCATTGCAAGTAAACCATCTGTTTTTTTAGAGTCCCAGTCTTCTTGACGAAACGGAATTATTTGGGCAATAGGAGTTCCTTGTGGAATTAACCCTTCAAAATCTTTTTTAATATAAAAAGGAAGTTTGCCATGAGCATACATAACTATTCCACCATCAACAACTCCAGTTATTGTTGTAAAGGGAAGATCGTGTCTGTTAAGCGGATGGGTAACGATTGCGCTATATCCTTTTGGAATTGTATAGGCTACGCAATAGTTCCAAGTAAACTCTATCCCATAGTGTCCAAAAGGAACTAATTTTTCATGTGCTACGTTGTCCCTTACTCCTGGGGCATTTATAACTGCTCCTGGCCAAACTATTAATGGTTTTCCATTTTGTATTTTAATGTGTAAGTCGTACGGAAGTGTAATCATATATCCTGCAGTAAATGCCTCTAAAAACGGAACACAAAGTTTTACTGTTCTTTTTATACCACGATCTATATTAAAAAATTCGTTATTTTCCCATTGTGGTATTTTTTTATACCAATCTGGAATATGATTTTTTGCCGAAGTTATTGTATTTGGATAGGTTGGTAAGCGAGACTCATATTGCAAAATTGGTTTTTTTCTAAATCTATTATTCATAATTTTTTTTCCTCCAAAACATTTTTTTGTAATAACCAGACATTACATTTCTTGATTTTTGACCAACAAGATCTGCCTCTTCCTTTAATTCTGGAATTTCTTTGGCAATCCAGTTTTCACGTTTAAATAAAAGTATTTGTGCAATTGGAGTACCTGCTGGTAAAAGACCTGAAAAACCTTTTTTAAAAAAAACTGGTAATGATCCACCAGCAGGCATTTTAAAATCATCAACAACTCCACCAAGAGTATAAAATGGTAAATCAAATCTATTTAATGGATGCATTACAACAGTGCTATAGCCAGGTGGTGCCTCAAATGCATTTGGAATTTGCCAAATATAATGATTTTTATGATATTCGTTTGGAATTGGCATTGGCATCTGTTCGGGATGTCTTTCGTTAATAATGTTTTTATTAGAAGGAGTTTTAAATGACAGTCCTCCTTGTGGCATTGGAGTTGCAAATATGTCAACTGGTAGCAACATTGTATATCCAGTGGTAAAGGCATCTAAAAACGGTACACAAATTTTTCCAGTTTGTTGCATAAATGGATTTACGTTAGAGTTTTTTGCTGGTATATCTTTATACCACTTAGGAATAACATTCTTTATTGGTACAATATTTAAATAATCTGGACTACCTTTTGCAAACTTAAAAATATTTGTTTTGTTTTTATTAAACATTTTAAATCACCCACCTAGTTAAATGAATCGCCACAAGCACAAGAGCCTTGGGCATTTGGATTATCAATCGTAAAACCTTGCTTTTCAATTGTGTCAACAAAATCAAGTGTAGCCCCTTGAAGATATGGAACAGACATTTTGTCTATATTTACATAAAAATCTGAAAACAAAATTTTTTCATCCCCTTCCTTTTCTTCATAATCAAAAAAAGTTTGATATCTTAAACCAGAGCAACCCCCAGGTTGAACTGCAATTCTTAAAAATAATTTGTTATTTGGTAAAGCAATTTGTTCTTGTTTTATAAGTTTTGAAATTTTTAATTGTGCAGCAGATGTTAGATTCATCCTTTCAGTATATCATGTTTTAGACTTTTTGTAAACATTTTTATAGAATTTGTACTAAAACTTGGGTTCCACTTATGGCAATATATTTATATTTCGTATGATTTTTATAACAATATTCTTGCCACGCTTTAAATTCATGATTTTTCCAACCAGCAAAACCAAAATATTCATCAAAAACAATAAGCGTACCAGGAACAATCCTTGTTGGTCCTAAAAGATCAAGTACGGTTTTAGCAGATGTATAAGTATCGCAGTCTATGTGTATAAATGAAAATATTCCTGGGTTTTCTACTAACCAAAGTGGTAGGCTATTTGAAAAAGACCCTTTAACCAATGACACATTTTTTCTTACCATTGGTGGGATTCCGTTTAAACTGAATCCACCTTTAAAAAAATCTATAGAAAAGTTTTCTTCAAGACCCCAAAAAGAATCAAAGCCCCAAACGGTTTTATCATTAAAAATTGATGCTAAATGATTTATAGACTCCCCTTTGTATACACCAAATTCTGCCATATGGCCATCTAAAATATTTTGACTTTTTACAGAATCAAAAATTGCAAGTCCATATCCAGAAGTTATGTAAGTGGCGTCTTGCATATGCTGTTCAGCATAGTCTGCAGATCTCTCAAGTTCTCTTTTTAGAACCGTAGAAGAGACGGTTTCGCTTCTCCAAGAAGTACCAAGGATGGCGTCTTGATTGGCCCTTGTTTGTTGTTTGACGGCATCTATTAAGTCTTTTAATAATTTTTCCATATATAAAGGCTATCATACTTCTAGATATAAATCAAATTAGCAGTTGCCCTTTTGTTAACATTAGGCTATAATAGAATAGTATGAGTTTTAAACTTAAAAGCATAATGTGGGTACAGTCTACCCTCATTGTAATCCTTGCAACTGCCCTGCTTTTTATGGGAGGGGATTTAAAACAGTCTCGTAAAATGACTCTTGATCAAAGTAATTACTGTATAAGATACACAAGTGATATTATTGCAAGTAGCCGTCTTGACCTAATAAGAGAACAAGATGCCCATGCAAGAACGGTAGACAAAGCAA
>Ga0315903_10010832_pt1 | contig 10805 bp, 25 predicted proteins | sample LakEriMetagenome_7_FD_203524 | JGI IMG/M metagenome (GOLD analysis project Ga0315903, IMG submission 203524) | Freshwater fungal communities from buoy surface, Lake Erie, Ohio, United States - Buoy 2 MA119 | ecosystem: Environmental > Aquatic > Freshwater > Lake | place: USA: Lake Erie, Ohio... | reverse complement strand
GAAGTCTCTGTGAAGTCTCTGTGAAAGTCCTGGTTCAAAATGGGTCCACACAAAAAGGCCCGGGTAGAAACCCAGGCCGGTGTATTTGATCTAACCTATGAAAAAATTCTAAACTAATCCTACCATGTCTTCAGGGGACATACTTTCCAAATCCCTCTCTGGGACATCATCATATACTCTACCATCATAAGATGTAATCTGAACTAGATTATCGTTTTCTTTCTGGTAGTAATCTGAAATAAAACATGGTGTACCTAACCAATGGAATAGTTCCCTTCCATCTAGGGATTCAAAGAAGTTAAACTGGTGTGTCATTTTGATAATGGGTTTAGTAAGTAATTTAATAAGTCCAATTTATAATAATTTCCTCGAGGAAAAAAATGCAACCCGTAAAGACTGTTAACACCTGAAAACACCTGAACTTCGCCGGGGCGCCTCGCCGAATTCTCGGACGGTCCGAGAAAATTCACTTTACCTAACTCCACAAAAAACCCCGGGTAGAAACCCAGGGTCGTTGTACCTATGAAAACTGTCTTTTAGAAAAGACCTATATCGTTGCTCAGTTTATCCATGAGCTTGTACCATTTGTTAGCTCTACGGATAACATCAGGGACAAAGATTTTATCGAAAAGATCCGGGCGTAGTTCAAGAGCATTATAGACCAACTCCGCATATTCGGTTGCTGGCTTATAGAAGCCAAGCTCTTTAAGAAGGTCAATGGATTTACCCTCCCGATATTTCATGCATTGTGGTCCAATCCCATTTTGAATACTTTCAGGGACTGTGAGAGGTAATCCACATTTACAGCATGTGCCCAAGTGATAGATTGCTAGCTTCTCTCCTTTCTCATATTCCTCCAAGTGACTCCAATTGCGAATCAACCATTCAATAGTTTGAATACCAACATGGTCACGCTCCACATAACCATATGGTTTGAAGGAACGTTCCTTGCGGTCAATGCGTCCAACATATTTGTTGCCTGCGTACTTGTCATTCAAAGCCTTGACGTAGACCTCAAAGTAACGGGTCTCTTCAGGTTGGCCGCGTTTACGCTTGGGTGTTTGAATCCGGAATGTGATGTGGGTGTCCTTCTCGATGTTGTGCAGGGTAAAGAATGCCTTACCTTGAAACATGAATGTGCGGAAGGAAGCGGAATCGAGTTTGTGAGATTTGTTGTGCATAGTCGTGTGTTAAATAAGGCAAATCTAATAAATCCCCGCTGAAGTTAAAAATGCTTGTTGGCTTCTCTCACTTCTTTTTTGATGGGATCTAATCTTTCTTGGTTCCTGAAATTGGGTTCATAGAGCGAGGAGAATTGGGTGATCTCTGTCCATTCGTTGAATGAGCAAAGACTAGCATCTCGAGGAGGAAAGGTTTTCTTGACTTTGGGTTCAACCGGCTTTTCTTTCACTCCCGAAATCCAAGCCATAAAAGATTTAAGAATCATTATCTTCATGGTACGGATCCAAATCTGGATTTGGTATCATATTCCAGTTTTTCTCCGCTGCTTTTTTAGTAGTATATTGAGTGCCCAATTGAAGTTCTTCCATGTTCTCTTTAATGAATCTCAATGCCTCAACATACTGAGTCTTCTTTAACATTTCTTGTACTTCGATTGATTTGCTCTCCTCCATTTTCACACGATAAGCTACTGCATGCCTTTGTGGATTTGCGTGAGCTCTTAGGCACATCGCATATTGTCCAGCTAACACATCCTCAGATTCCTCTGGGGCAAAAAATAGCTCTCTGGCTATTGGACTAACCTCGTGTACGAATGATTCCACACCGTGACAATCAGCTAAACCGTAAAACCATAACTTCATAATGTACCTTTTTATTTAATAGGATAAAATTAGAAAAAATCCTCGATAAGAAAAAATGTCCACATAAATTCCCTCTCGCACGTGCCTACGCGGGCGGGGTCCCGATTATGGCCCCTTTGGAATTACACCACACGCTGATGTGAATCAGTTGAGGCGCCCCAGCGAAAAAAGCATGCAGCTGCAACTTTTCCCAAAACCCATCCACACAAAAAAGCCCGGGTAGAAACCCAGGCCTTACCTAAACCAATCTAAAGATTGGAAAGACTTATTTAGCTGTCGTATAGACCATCTTCAACATCACCCCAAGAGTTAAGATAGAATCCATAACCAGAGTCTCTTAGAGCTTTGCTAATTTGGTGTGCGATGTGCCCACGTGGTTCAGTGTCATAAACTTCTCCATGTTTCTCTGAGATCTTCTTTCTCCCAGCATCATAGAGTTCTTTGATTCTTTCTTTAGTCATTCTCTCTTTGCCCTGAATCTTCTTTGAGATCCCATCAACGAGTGATTGACATGCCTTTTCTCCAGCATTGGAGAACATTTCATAATAGACTTTAGTTTGCATTGTCGTGTGATTTTATTGGTGATTAAATGATTTTAGTCCATTGAGGTTTCCCACCTAATCTGGGATGTGGTGTCTTTGGATCAATCTCTAGTATCTCTTTTATAAGCGACCAATCTTTATTTGGAAGTGTCTCCGTGTTTCTAACAACATAACTAAGTACCTGTGCCTTAGTGGATATACCTTCCAGTAAAAAAGGAATTGCTGTCTTGGGTGAAAGTGCACCTTCCATTTTAAAAGGTTCGATTCCCATTTCATACTTGAAAAATGCAACGTTCTTGTTAACAGTCTTAACAGGCAGTTTAAGGATGTTTGCCACTCTTGAAATGTGTTTGCTAGTTGTTCTAGAGAACTTTCCAAACTCGTAAATGATGTTATCCTTAATAGATGCTACGTGCGTTTCGTAGCTGATAACCTTATCTCCTTTGATGAATAGGTTTTCCCCGAGTTGATAGATTAGATTCATGGTGTCGTGTGTTTATGGGGCAAATTAAGAAAAAACTCTTGTTACAAAAAATGCAGAAAAAAGAAAGTTGATCCGATTCGTAACGCAGGGGCGCCTCAGGAAATTGCAGCATCGTGCAGCAACTTCTGCGGATGCCCACAAAAAAAGATGCTCCGTTGGAGCATCTCTAAAAATCCGGGACAGATTTTTACCAGTTCAGATACATGGATTTAGCTGCTTCCCAAATGAGTCTGAATCCAAATGAGAGAATCCAAAATCCAAACGCAAAAGCGGCTATTAAAAAAACTGCCTTTGCTACCTTTTGAAATTTTTCGTTTTCCATAATCTATCTATCCTTTAGATTGTTTCAAAAGATGGTGATTTCATATTTTCTATTTCTAGCTCTGCCCTCACGTGTGAGTTTAGATATACCATAAATACAAGTGCTCTGCGGATAACAGCATCTGCTCTATTTACTGCACCCTGAAGATCGTTATCTACTACCGATTGTACAAAGCTACCTCCCTGTAAAAATTTGTCCCTAGTCATCATGACTGAAGCGCCAACTTGAACAATATGAGAGATATTTTCTTGTGTAAGGGTTCCAAAAACCATAGAGTTACCATATTTAATGAACTCCATTTCTGCTACTTTGTGGTAGTCTTCCATTTCTAATTGCATATCGTGTGATTTTTTAGTGATAGGTAAATTTATGAATAATCCTCAAGAGAAAAAAATGCAAATACGCACGTACGCGGGCGGGGTCCTAACCATGGCCCCTACAAGGGAAAAGGTCCAGTTTTTAAGCTGGACCTTCTCTTTTTTGGGAAAATCGATTCACACGACTAAACCGTTCTCCCTAGCAAGACTACTTAGAATCCTCATTCCGTGACGTCTGCTACATCAGCACCTAATGTTGGCATTCGGTACTGAAGATCTTTATGTTGGTTTTTCATTAGTCTTTCTTTCCTTTGGACTTCTTATCTTTTAGTTCTGAGTCTTCAGATTGTTTCGGTCCATTTTTAAATTCTTTCCAAACTGATTTAGGAACGTATTGATAGCCACGGGATTTTACGAATAATTCCGCTTCTTCATCTTTTACTCTTTTAATGTCTTCACCCTTTTGTACTGTTTTCATGCTCTTGGAGTTTAATTCTTAATCTGTGATTCTCTCTACATAATAGCTTGTTTTTGCCTTTGAGTTTCAATACTAAGATCTCCAATGCTATTGTTCTAATTACAATAACTCCTAATATACCGGATACTAAAGCTAGCGTCAAGTCCATCCTAATCTTTTATTCTGACGTTCTTAGAGGCGAAGGGATTGAGCATGTATATAAATGCACGAATAGGAAAGGTTACAAGAAGTAATAGCATTCTTATAATGTGTATTATGAAGTACATGCCACCTCCAATTACTTTGCCCTCGTGGTTTCTTGGACTGATATTGTCTTTGGGAAAGTCTCTACGTATCATATGTAAACGATTTCAAAATCTTCTGAACCCAATCCGAAGTATCTACGGAGTTGTCCATTCTGCATTTCAACTATGAGAGATGCACCACTCCAATAAACATCCATAGGCTGTCCCGAGGTTTGAATGAGAATTGGGTTATACTGATTGATAAAAACTCTGAAACACCATTGACAATATCTAGGGACATCGACAACGCCATACATTCTTGCTTCTTGGAATTGACTCATGATTAAAATTTTAAGAAAGCTGTAGCTTCTATTTTATCGATCTCAGCTTTAAGCATGTCATACTTTTCCTGCATCTCTGGATTTTTCTCCGCCATATAATTGGCAATCATCCTTGCTTGATTTCTAGATGCTTCAAAAATCTCTTCTAGATTTGGATGTGGTATATCCCACTTCAAAAGGTGATAGACTCTGCGAACTAATTCTAATGCTTCTTTTTTCATGTCGTGTGTTTTTTGAAATTAAAGTAATCCGTAATCAATTCCTTTGCACCACCACTTCTCCAATGGGATGATATGATTTAAGTGAATCTTAGGTAAAGAATACCATAGCACTTCGTGATTAGTTGCAACAGGTTGGATAGAAGTTACTCTTCCTGTTTCCCAAACTCTAACCAAAGTACCTGCTGGGAAGATAAGTCCCCTTAAACAAATTGTGGTATTTACTTTTGCATAACTCATACTCGATCCTTCTTCGTTCATGATACAAATTTACGAAAACGACTCGGTAGATAAAAATGTTACGGAACCTCTGTCCAGTGTAGAAACATCTGAATCACAAACTCGTCAGGTGAGCATTGCAGGGGCGCCCGCCAATGTTCAAGTTTGCGTCCATTCATTAGACACGCTTGATTCAATTTTGTAGGGAAAGATAAAATCTCTTCTCCTTCTATTGCATAGAGCGGCCAATCATGTTTGAGACTAGTGAAAAGACAAACAGAGATAGTCCAATCTAAACCTTCTCTATCCACATGATTATGTAGGGTAGATCCGTTATTGTAGATGCGACAATAGGGATTAGCTTCTTTTAACTTCACACCAGTGATCTCTTCTATCTGTGGTGTTAGTCTTCTAAGCACTTCCCATGAACCTGGGGTATTACCACCAAAGGAGTTGCGATAGAACCTTGTATCGGTCTCTTCCGTGATTGCTCCGGCAGTTCTATAAGATAGAACCTCCTCTGCTAATTTATGACATTCATCCAGTGAGAATATCTCTCCAAGTTCATAGTATTGTTTCATAACGATTATAGTTGTTACATCGTTATGTATTCCAACAAAAAAAGCCTGCATCTCTGCAGGCCCGCGTCCAATTGGACACTCACACACGACTTTCTTTAAACTCTTGGAGGCTTAATTAATAATGACAAGAAAACGAGATAGATGTGTTTGATCCATCCTTTCAGAGTATTCTCTCTTTCATAGTCCTTATACTTCTCTCTGTAATGTTCCCATCGCTTACTCATAACTACTTCTTATTTTTAGGTTTTGGCTTTGGCTTCTTAACGGTGCCTCCAGGAGTGCTTCTAACAATTTCGTAGTATCCCATAGTTCTATGATTTAAAAAGTGATTACTCTGTTTCCTCCGATATGATAGTTCCGTACTGCTCTGCAGCTTTTCTATTCCTTTCTAGGAATATCTCATATGCTATTTGATATCTTCCCAGTTCAACTTGGCATGGAAAATTTTCAGCATATAGAGAATCGGAAAGATGCTGTAAGCTATCAACTTGTTTTCTTAAAACACCAATTTCTGTTACTTGCTCTTTATAGTTTATTTTCTGGTTGTTATATAAAACTCCCAGGGCGATTGCACAGAGTGCTGAGAAAATAAACAATGATCCGTATTTGAATCGGATAGACTTTTCTCTAGCGGTAGGTGGACGTTTAGTTGGTTCAAAATTTGAATACATAAAAGTACGTTTTGTGTGATAGCGTAAATCTAAAGATTCAGATTCAGAGTAAAAAATGCGAACCCATACACAGTAAAAAAGTCAGGAACCACCTGACTTTTTTGTACTTACTAACCCATTAAATTTTAAGCTCTAAACCAAGGCAAATGGTTTAATACCTCAAATATAATCATAATAGCTTTATATCCTTCGAAAATTTCGGGAATTAAAATCCGGAAATTTTAAACCCAAAAATTGACCGTCTCGGATTATCGGCAGGGGCGCCTCGTCCCGCAACGATCGGGAAAGGATTTTTTCTCATACGTTACTTTACCCCACAAAAAAAGGCCCGGAAAAATTCCAGGCCCTTTAGGGGGAATTCAAAACCTATATTAAGCCACTCTGTAAATTCTAAAGAATTTCTTGTCTGCTGAAGTAGCAGAAGTGCGAATCTTGTAGGATTGGAATTCCTTGTTGACAATATATTGTGCCACATGAACCATGTTCTTGGGAACCACAAATGATTGACCAATCTGAATTTGATTAAAGATGTTACGGACTTGACTGCGAGCTTGCTCGTTGCGACCGTTGCGAGCTGGTAAAGGCACGCCGGTTTCAATTTTGAAAAGCTGAATACCTTGTGGAGGGGTAGCAGTTTGGTTTGCTTTGTTACGAGTACGAGCGGTTGACTTAAAGTTTCCTGTAGAACCTTTAGGTGAATTACCGAAACGTCCTTCAAGCTTTAAAGTCCATTTACGAGTTGCAACAGAAGCAATACTACGACCAAGCTTGGCTGCTACTTCTACCGAAGGAAGACTTTCTGCCAAAGCCATTTTAAGGTAGTTGTCTTCTTGAGCTGTCCAACGGCTAGAGTTGTTTTCTGCTGTGGACTTGTTGCGTCCCATTGGAACGCCGTTTTTGGAAAATGTGAGATTTTTTGCCATGTGAGTTAAAATTTATGGTTTTGAAATTAATAACAATGCTAATTTATGAATTATCCCCCATATAGAAAAATGTTTAAGGGGAAATTTTTTCAAATGTCACTTCTTTTACAGACCCGTGGAAATTTGCATTCAGAAACCTGTGAAGTTCTCTATCATCTATCTCAGGGTCTTTGAGAACATCCAGAATGAAATTAGCCAGGTCTTCCTTGCTAAACTCTGTGACGTTTCCCAAGGCATCCATATTCATAAGAATAGTCCATCCCTTTATCCTCTTCCTCTTCAGCATCATTCTATCCATGTGGGTTTGCCCACCACGGATATCAGTTGCCTCGCAAAAGAACTTCATGGTCTCATAGTAATAATATATGAGCAGTCTGTCTATTCTTCCTCTGGGTGGCATTAGTTAAACTGAGATTTTTCTTCTAAGTAATATCCTTGAGTGAATGCAAAGGTACCCATAAAGAAATCCTGTCTCATTTCAGCATCAAATAGAGAACAATAGAAACCCCAAAGCAGGCTATTGAATGGTGCTAACCTTTCGTCCCAGTTAGCTCTTTCGTTAATCGAATACATGAGTAATTGAAACTGATCAAAGAAGTGTGCAAAACTTCCTATCTCTTCATTGAGAACCTTAAGCATGTATTTCTCGCCTCTACTGTATACTGCCTTATTATAGAACTCGCTGATGTCCTGAATTGGATCTTGCAGTTTCTGATGGAGTGAGAAATAAAATTCTGGATGTCTCTCAGGTGCTGTACTAATGAGTAGCAGATATCGAGCGCAGTTACTAAGATCGGTATCCTCGTTGTGATAGCCAATCATTTGGGAAAGTTTTTGTAGTCCTTTAAGCAATCCGATGCTTTGAGGATCCTGTGGGAATTCGGGGAATTTTTTCATCGTGTGAGACATTAATTGTGATAGTGTAAAACTAATAAAATCTCCCCGTAAGAAAAAATGTTCCACAAGTCCCACAAGTCCCAGATGTTCCTGATGTTCCACAAGTCCCACATCCGCGGAGGCGCCCCGGAGAAAAACACATATGACGATTCAGATTTCCAAACCCTATCCCAACAAAAAACCCAAGACTTAAAAAGTCTTGGGTTTACAACGAACAACCTAAATCTAATTGTGCATGTCTACCATCACCGCCCAATAGTTGGTGATATTCTTGGGGAGAGATTCAGCTTCACCTGTATCAATGTTGTAAACATTAGATTCAAAACTGAATTCACCATCCTTATATGACAGATATAAACCATCCAAGTATTCCAACATACTAGGATCATCTTTCCAATACTCTTTGTCGTGATTGAGCTTCTCTTCCACCTTCTTGGGATCTTGCACCCAAGAGCTCACAAATGAAAGACAATCTTTTAAAGGCATCACATCATAAACGTTTCCATCCTCGGGTAAGTGATAGTGGTCGCAATAAGGATGTTGACCTGCCATTCCTAAAGCTCTCCAAGCAGCTTGAAGATCTCCATGCTTTTCCTTGATGTTGTTGTGAGCAATACCTCCACCTTTCAACGGTGTGAGAATTTTTTCGTGTGCGATCTTTCGCCAGGTTTCAAACTCTGGTGCTAAGTGATTGTTCCATCTACCTCCGATAGCATACCAATCCCAAACATCGTTTTCATAGCCCCTTAGAAATTTGCGGACATTTTCCAAAGCCTCAATCTTAGAGTCATTTGCTTTGGTGAGAAGAATAACTGCTTTGTGCATAGTCGTGTGTTTTAATTTATATGTAAATATACCTAATCCGGGCGAAAAGAAAAAATGCCGGAAGAAAGAAATCTTCCCGATCTGGCCGGGGCGAGGCGCCCCTGCGTCTCTGCGGCTGTTCCGCGGATTTTCTGTAGGTGAGTCCACAAAAAAATCCGAAGGATTAGTTCGGATTTTTTGGGTTGGGATCTATGTTTGGTTTTTCTAACTCAGATAGAAACAGGAAGGCGATTTGGGATTGCCATCTCGGTCAATAGTATAAAGTCGACTGTCTCCTTCCTTCACACAGTAGGAATATCCCACAGCATGAATGAAGACCTCAGATATTCGACTACCGATTGCTCCAAAGGAATGTCCTTGCACATACTCATGGGGTTGCAGACTCACATGAGGCATGCGGACCGGATCTGTCTGTGCTAAGTATTCTGTGAGTGTCATATGAAATTATTTGTCGTTTACGTATTGCTCCCACATCTCGAGTAGCTCTTCTCCATCAACCTCGAAAGGATCTTCCTCTTCCAAGAATCCATGGAATCCATTATCCCTTACCAGGAAAGTGTTTTCCCCTGTTTGTGTGATGTCTGCGCCAGCCTTGGTCAGATCATTTAATGCGTCTGTGATTGTCATATTTCGTCGTCCCAGTTAAGTGAATCAATAATTTCCATTCCATATACATCTCCATAGCTACCGAAGCCAAAGTCACCAGGAGTAGTGATTTTACAAAGGATGGTTTTGAAGTCATCCCAACCAACTCCGCCACGATTATTGTTCACCGCTTCTCTGAAGGCTTCCTCCTTTTGGTGAAACACATATTGGGCATCTTCCAATTTGCCGTGGAGACTATAGCAATCTCCATCAGGATCCAAGTTAAATATCATGTACATATTAAATGGGTTTAACAAGTAAATCAACAACAGGAACTGTGACCCAACCGCTAGAGAACCAACGCTTAGGTCTTCCAACTATTCCATTAGAAACTAGGAAGTCTAATACCCCTTCATTCTCTGAATAGTCTTTGATAAGCATTTCTCCTGGCTCTAGTGGTGCGTCCTCTAGGTTAACACTAGCTACTAGGATGGGCTCGTGGTTCTGAGCTTCTCTTAATTCAATACAGGTACGATTGTTGCTTCGGTATTTGTTGAAGCGAAGATAGACTTGGTAAGCTTTATACTTACTCTGGAAGGTGTAAATTTCTCTTGTCATTGTCGTGTGTTTTAATGATAGGGTAAATTTATGAAAACCTCCTCACAAGAAAAAATGCGAAGTGTGTCTTCGCATTTCCCTCGTATTTAATTCAGATGGCAAACTCCTTAGCAGGCTTCCTCTACAGGAATTGCTGGAACATCAAATGCTCCAAAGACTTTCTTACGGTATCGCTCGTAGATATGTCCTTCTCTGATACTGTTGGTAATCATGTCCACAAGAAAATAAGAATAAGCTCTGTCATTCTTAATGTCAGCAAAAAGAATTTTGCCTTCTTGTCTTGTTGGGAACTGAATCAGTTTGCCGAGCGGACGTCGTCCGTGTTTCATTAATCTGTTTCTGAGTTCACTTGGTGTCATAACCTTTAAATTTTAGTGAAAGATAAAATCATTGCGTTAATGTATTATGTCGCAAATATAATCATAATAATTAAAACGTAACAAAAAAGTTTAGAACTGTTTAAACTTTTTGGGTTTCGTTTAAACAGACTTCTTCTTTATTGTCACATTTTTGAACTGAACTACCTTCACTAGGCTCTTTAATGGACTCTCACAGAAGACCACATGTACCTCTCCGCTCCGGAAATTATCCGAGAGCATCACTCCGTGTAGTTGTCTACGCTCCACACTATTCATGTTTGTCCATTTGGAAATATAGTCCCAGTAGCTGGCAGGACCGAAGCCGATAGGATGGCTCATCTCCATACTGCCAGTAATATAGCCTAGCTTCTTGAGCCA
>Ga0315903_10010830_pt1 | contig 10807 bp, 11 predicted proteins | sample LakEriMetagenome_7_FD_203524 | JGI IMG/M metagenome (GOLD analysis project Ga0315903, IMG submission 203524) | Freshwater fungal communities from buoy surface, Lake Erie, Ohio, United States - Buoy 2 MA119 | ecosystem: Environmental > Aquatic > Freshwater > Lake | place: USA: Lake Erie, Ohio... | reverse complement strand
TTTTTCTGTTTTTTTAAGTCTATTAAAAACGTGATACGGAGAACTGGTTTGAGTTGTTGAAATTGTATTATTTATTTTTGTTTCTATCCAATTAATAAATGAACTAACACTTCTGTCTTTTTTTTTAACTGAACTATTCTCATATGTTTCTACTGTTTTTCCATAATTTCCAATATATTTCATTGTTGGAAACCCATCAATAGTGCCTATATGTTTAATCTTTGATAAATAATCTTTATTTATATCGATTATAACGAGTGTATTATTTTTAGCATATTGGTCTTTTAACGCGGATTCAATTTTAGCCCATTCAGGACGTGTAGCGTTACAAGGGCCACAACCTTCCATATAAACAAGTATAAATAGATCATACCCTTTTTTAATAAACTGATCCATTTTTTCAACTTCCTTTTCTGAATTAATATGTAAAATATACATTATATACTATATATATACTTTTATACTAACAAAATTTTTATTCAATTCTAATACTAATACTAATACTAATACTAAATTTATTCTATTTACCAAATGTTTTCTTTCGTGTTTTGTATTTTTTGATTTTACATTTACCTTTACTTTTACATTTTTTACTTTTACGTTTTCCACCATTTACGGTTGATATAATTTCAATAAGTTTTTTTATAATTTTATTCATTGTATAAATAGGCGTAGTATTTTCTATTGAATAATATTCATATTTTCTTAATAATTCATCATTAATAACCATTTCTTGTTGTGGTGTCATATCGTTTCCTGTCATCTTTTTATAAAAAAATTTTGCGGTTCTATGATTTGCATCTCCAAACACTTGAAATATAATAATTAAACCAGCGAATATAAAAAAATAGTAAAGTGGTTTAACTGCTTTAAGTCTTTTTAGTATTTTAATTATATTTTGTAACCGAGCATTTTCCTTACTATCTGCAGGTATAATCTCTTTTGAAAAATATAAAATAGGTTTATTTTGGAATAATTTATCCCAAGTTTCAAGTCTATTTATTCCTTTTGAAAACAAATTAGCATTCTCATTTTGCGAATAATAATTATACCAATGTTCATAAGTATTTTTATCTACAAGAGAGCATACCATCAAAGATGGGTTATCTTCACAGAGTTGAATACGAGTTTTTATTTGTTCTTCTTTATTAAAAACGACCATATCATGAATAATATCAGAATTATTCATATCCATAATATATTTGTATATATTTTTTAAAAAGTATAAATATAATATATATGTTGAGTTCAACACTAAAAATAGTATTTATAGTATTTGTTTTTTTAGGTGGATTATACTTTTATATTCGTTACACAAATAATCCTAAAATGCTTGAAGGACTAACTACTATGAATGGTGAAATGAGATGTCCAAATTTACTAATTCAAAAGGGAACAAAATATTATCTATATAATTCTAACATAGTACAGGTTCCAGGAGTTAATCCTATTGAATTTAATGATTTAGAAGAGTATACCGAATTTTTAGAATGGCAACGTGGTGCAGGAATACGTTGCCCAGTATTATATGTTCAAAATACTTATGACGCACAGGGAAACCGTGTATATAAAGTAAGACCAAGTGTTACTGAATTGGAAGGAGGTCTTCCGCCTACAACACCTGTACCTTTGCCTTTAAAATTTACACCATTGGTTGACGCGAGTCGTTCTGACGCACCTTATAATCAAGGAGGTTATCCAGCATTTGACCAATCCAGTTATTATGTAGGTGCCATAACACCGTTAGACCAAATAAAAAATTCAGATTATAATATGTTATATAGTGATAACGCGATGGATCCGAATTGGGGAGGCGCAGAATATACACAGGCTTTAACAGATGCTGGTTATTATAAAGATAATGAGGTAAATATTAAGGTGGCTTAAAGTGTCCCTTAAAGATACGCTTTTAGTGTGTCCCTTAAAGATACGCTTAGGAACGAGTGTGTCTCTTAAAGATACGCTTAGGAACGAGTGTGTCCCTTAAAGATACGATTTGAACGCCGCCCTTTTTTTCTTTTTCTTCTTTTCGTTTTTTTTCCTCCTCTGTTTGTTCGTGAGCACATTATACCATTTTCATTATCTTCCAGTAATGTGTGAATAAGCTTCCTCGCAATTTCCTGATTCAAATGAGTTTCCATATTTTCATCAAATAATGGTATATAAATACTAAATAATCCCTTTCCATCTTCTTTTTTTATTTCAATATCTTTTTCTTCTTGAGACATTGGGTCTAATGCATCTGTTTTATATATTACGTATTTTTGTAACACATTCATTCTTGCTTTTACTGTGGTGTAATCAACAATTTGCATAAAGGATTCACCCTTTTTATCTATAAGACTACTTGCAATAATAATAACAATCGCGGTTAAAAACTTGTTATAGTTTTGCCGTTGGTATGGTGGTTCGGTAGTGGTCGTAATTCGTAACGCATTATTTGCACATTCAGCATATTCACAACCAATCATAACATGTGATACTGGTTCTTCTTTATTTTTTAACCATAATTCAAGTTTAGATGGGTTGGGTTGTGTAACCGATAAATTAAACTGTTCACATCCAGACTTTGAATGAATTAGTGTATTTAATTGGTTAATTTTATTTTCAGTTTCTTCTGTTGAGTTGATATATTTACCACTCGTGTTCATTTAATATAATATTATATTATAAAATAATATTGTATTATAACTATACGTTTTAACAAATAATATATTATATTTTTACCTTTATTGTTTATCCAAAAAAGTCATAGTAGTATTTAATGAATCTTTGGCTGTTTTTAAAATACTTAAATTATTTAGCCCCTCAATATTCGCTTTTATATCTCCATCTAGTTTCATATTTAAGCTTTGTTTAATCATTAAATACCCAATATAATCATCTAAATTAATTATTGCTGATTCATAATCTTTTCTATATTTGGCTACCAACAATTCGTCTTGTAATTTAACTACCTGCGACTTAATAGCTGCAGCATACGATGACGCGGTTCCTGCTTCGCCTGAAGAAGGTGGGGTGACTGAAGTACCATCTGGATTAGTTAAACCCTCAATAACAGATGTTTGCAATTGAAACATCTTAACAACCATATAAATAATAAAAAAACCAACAATCAAAATTCCTACAATTTTAAAAAACTCGTCCTGCTTCATATATATATCCACTTTTAAAAAAAGTGGAGCAAAACATCTATTTTTACTTTTTCATATTTTGTTATTTCATAACTTGTGTAAAAAAAAGACTACATTTTTAAATACTTGATAATATTAGCAATTGCGGTTTTACTGATTTTTCTACTTTTACCATTGGGGTCAGTAGTACAAATATTAGATAAACAATCTTCGTCTTCTTGAATAGACTTGATTAAATTTGGTAAAGTTTTAAATTGTGATAAAATGGATAAAGCGGAAGCTGAACTTATACCAGGAATTTGACATAACATAATTTCACCAATATTATCTGCAGTAACATTTTCCTTTTTAACCTTTTTGATTACTGAGCAATAATCTTTTTCGGATACTATTTTTTCTTCATTATTATTCTCATTATTAATCATATTATTTTGCTCATCTAACAATGGTTCTATTTCTTTTGTTAACCTAGGTTGTATATGTATAGTATTAGAATAAAACCCTATTTTACCCTTTTTTAAATCATTAACGAGTTTATAAACCATATTACACGAAATAACCGCTGTTTCAAATATATTATTTGAACGCATAACAGAAAACCCTTTAAAATATTGAATAGAGAACATGGCTGAATATAAAGTTTGTTTGTCAATACGCGCTTTAAATGTATTAAAATTATGCATATCCCCTTCAATCAAATAAATTATATTATGGTTATGATGCGGTATTCCATTTAGACGATATGATTGCTCATCATAACGACCATCTTTAATACTGGCTGCTAAATCAGTTAACGTTTTTCTTTCAATAATAACACAATCATTTGTTCCATCGTTAATAATAATATCTCCTAAAGGAAGTGTTTCTGAAATTAATTTGATATCTTTAAATTTAAGATTTTCTTCAATCACTTTTTGACATTTAATAAACAATTCTTGTTCTCGCGTATCAATCTTAATGATCATTATAATAATTTAATAAAGTAAGTTATCATTAAATTATTATTTTATAATATATATTAATTTTTAACAATTATAATTATTTAATATCTTCTAATTGCTCTCAAGGCTGACTGAGAAGGGTTAGAAAAATTACCAACACATACTAATCCGTATTGAGTATTAGTTGCTCTAATTAAATTAGGATTAGAACTAATAAAGGTGCCAATTGTAGGTGCTAGACCCGATTTTTTATTTCCACCACAAATATTTGTTCTATTAACAATAGACGCTTGATTGCGCGCACTTCGACTTCCGCTCATGTAGACCATCTTTATAAACTAACATAATATAAAAAAATTTTAAAAGTATTAATTAATTAATCTAAATATTTCCAAATAAACCCTCCTGCGGTATTTTGTTTTTTATATAATACTTGTTTAATAGAAGATACTTTTGTTTCTCTCATTGCTTCAACAATTGAATCAAATTCCTTAATTAATTTTCCGTCCAAAGTATATTGCCCAATTTTTCTTGTAAATACTTTAATAAGTCCAGCATTATGATTATGTTGATTATTTTCTTGTATCGTACACCATTCTAAATTAATAACCGAATTGTTAGTTTTGTTTCCATCTATATGATTAATAATTGGCTTTAATTGTGGATTTTCAATAAATGTCGACGCAACTAAATGATGTAATGAATATTTTTGTTTATTTACTCTCACATAAATATATCCTGAATGATGTGGTTTATAATTTTCCATAATAATTCCTTTTGAATTTTTAAATCTTCCTAAAGAAGAAACATAATAATTATCAAATAATTGTCCTTTAATTGTTATATTTTTCCAAATTTCATTTTCTAAATTAGGTTGTTCATATAAAACCCATTTAAACCCACACGAAGATTTATACCTTCCATTTAGAGAATAACTAATATTTCCAGTTGCGTTATGTATTGCTGGTGAATGACCATTATCAACACACCAAGTAGCAGCATCGCAAATAGAGTTATATAATTCTATTTTTTCTCCTGAAACAACATCTACTCTCCATATTTGTAAATTTTGGTTTGTTTTTACTTCTAATGTTAATAATTTATGATTATTATTTTCTGCAGCTGTACACCATTCTAAATTTTCAATATTATTATTAGACCTATCCTTGTCAAGGTGATTAATTTGTTTTTTATTATTTGGATTTTCTATAAAACATAATCCAACTAATTGATGAACACTAAACGACTTTATTATTCCACAACGACTTAAACCAACTTGTTGATAACCTCCATTATTGGCATTCTTAAGAATTCTTCCCGTTTTTTTATTCCTAACTTTTCCAAAATTACAAACCTCATAATTTTCATAATTGGGTAATTGTTTCCACTCTTCCATATCCGCCATATATATTAATCATTTAATGATGGCATTTCTTTAAGTCAATTTTATTAATAATAAAAAAAACCTTCCATCTTTTCAAATGTGGATATACCATTCAGTTCCACAAAAGTCAATTCGAATTTTTTATTATTCTTCATAATCATCAAATTCTTCAATACCCCATCCAGAAAAGTATTTCATATTCTTTGGATGGAAACGGTTTTGAATAATTTCTTTATTGATAGACCATCTGTGTTCAGCAATTTTTTTATAATCATAAGTAAATATGGCTGGATTGAGTGATAATATTTCCCAATTAATTTTGTCTGGGTTTTGCTCCAACGTTTTGCTTATTAAATGAATTGCTTTAGGATTACTTGATAAATTTAACCAATCAATTTTATCTGGGTTTTGTTCCAAAATATGTATGGCTGCTGGATTAGCTGATAACCATTTCCAATCAATTTTGTCTAAGTTTTGTTCCAAAATATGAATGGCTGCTGGATTTAGTGATAACCATTCCCAATCAATTTTGTCAGGGTTTTGTTCTAATAAGTGAATCGCTGCTGGATTTTGTGATAAATAATACCAATCAATTTTGTCTAGATTTTTTTCTAAAATATGAATGGCTGATGGATTTTGTGATAATTCGCACCAATTAATTTTGTCTGGGTTTTGTTCTAATATATGAATTGCTTCTGGATTATATGATAAAAATCCCCAATCAATTTTGTCTGGTTTTTGTCTTAACGCTTTTCTTATTAAATGAATGGCTAATGAGAATGATAATTTATTTCCATTAATTTTGTATGGGTTTTGTTCCAACTCTTTGCTTATTATATGAATTGCTGCTGGATTGAGTGATAAATAAGACCAATTTATTTTGTCTGGATTTTGTTCTAAAATATGAATGGCTTCTGGATTTCCTGATAACCAATACCAATCAATTTTGTCTAGGTTTTTTTCCAAAAGATGAATAGCAGCTTGGTTGCTTGATAAACAATACCAACTAAGTTTCTCTAAAGGAATCCAATCTCGTAATGTTAAAAATTGTTCTGTCATAATATTAATATATGTATTAACAATAAGAGTAAAAAACGATTCAATTTTTTCCATATTTTAAAGGTGGATTAACTCCATCTAGAATTAAAATCATCTAACAAATCACCTCTTTCTATAAATTTATGAATATTTTCAGGACGGTAATAATATGCAATTAATTCATCTTTAATTCCAGTGGATTCCATATATTCGGTTATTTTTTCATAATCATAAGTAAATATAGCAGGATTGGTTGATAACATTCTCCAATCAATTTTATCTGGGTTTTGTTCCAAAATATGAATAGCTGCTGGATTTTCTGATAACTGAGACCAATTAATTTTGTCTGTATTTTGTTCCAAAATATGAATAGCTGCTGGATTTCCTGATAACTGAGACCAATCAATTATGTCTGGATTTTTTTCTAGAAGATGAATCGCTGCTGGATTTTTTGATAATGCATACCAAGCAATTTTGTCTGGATTTTGTTCAAGTAGATGAATGGCTGCTGGATTTTGTGATAACCAAGGCCAATAAATTTTGTCTGGATTTTGTTCTAACGCTTCGCTTATTAAATGAATGGCTGCTGGATTTGCTGATAACGGGTCCCAATAAATTTTGTCTGGGTTTTGTTCCAAAATATGAATGGCTGCTGGATTTTTTGATAACAAAGGCCAACAAATTTTGTGTGGATTTTGTTCTAACGTTTTGCTTATTAAATGAATGGCTGCTGGATTTATTGATAACCCAAACGAATTAATTTTGTCTGGATTTTGTTCTAAAATATGAATGGCTGCTGGATTTGCTGATAACATTTCCCAATTAAATTTGTCTGGATTTTGTTCTAAAAGATGAATGGCTGCTGGATTTCTTGATAAATAAATCCAATCAATTTTGTCTAAAGGAATCCAATCTCGTAATTTTAAAAATTGTTCTATCATAGCATTAATATATGTATTAACAAGGAGAGTAAAAAAGAAATTCAATTTTTTTTCCCTTTTAAAAGGTGGATTAACTCCATCTAGAATTAAAATCATCTAACAAATCACCTCGTTCTATAAATTTATGAATATTTTCAGGACGATAATAGTAAGCAATCAATTCATCTTTAATTCCAGTGGATTCCATATATTCAGTTATTTTTTCATAATTATAAGTAAATATAGCAGGATTGGTTGATAACTGAGACCAATTAATTTTGTCTGTATTTTGTTCCAAAATATGAATGGCTGCTGGATTTCGTGATAACTGAGACCAATTAATTTTGTCTGTATTTTGTTCCAAAATATGAATAGCTGCTGGATTTCCTGATAACTGAGACCAATCAATTTTGTCTGGATTTTTTTCTAGAAGATGAATCGCTGCTGGATTTTTTGATAATGCATACCAAGTAATTTTGTCTGGATTTTGTTCAAGTAGATGAATGGCTGCTGGATTTTGTGATAACCACTGCCAATCAATTTTGTTTGGATTCTGTTCTAACGCTTCGCTTATTAAATGAATGGCTGCTGGATTTGCTGATAACGCACTCCAATTAATTTTGTCTGGGTTTTGTTCCAAAATATGAATGGCTGCTGGATTTTTTGATAACAAAGGCCAACAAATTTTGTGTGGATTTTGTTCTAACGTTTTGCTTATTAAATGAATGGCTGCTGGATTTATTGATAACCCAAACCAATTAATTTTGTCTGGATTTTGTTCTAACGCTTTGCTTATTAAATGTATGGCTGCTGGATTTGCTGATAACCATTCCCAATTAAATTTGTCTGGATTTTGTTCCAAAATGTAAATTGCTTTAGGATTGTATGATAATTTACACCGATTAAGTTTCTCTAAAGGAATCCAATCTCGTAATTTTAAAAATTGTTCTGTCATAGTATTAATATATGTATTAACAAGGAGAGTAAAAAAGAATTTCAATTTTTTACAAAAGGACTAATATAATTCCCACACTTCCCCATCCACCACAAATGTTCAACTATAACATATGCCGTCTAACTTGTCTAATATGTCTATCACTAATAATGTTATCATCCGCGTTAAATGTGGAACAAGACAAGTCTACAATAATCAAATTTTGAACGCCCAAACTAACAAAATACTCCATTAAATATTCCATACTAATATGTTCTATAGTTAACCCACACGTTTTTAACATTTCGAATAAATTCAGTTCATGTAAATTATATAAGATAATTTTGTTAAAGTAGTGTTCAGGAAAATTATTTGGGTTAGAATGTTCTCCATTTGTAAATTTGATAAATAATTTATCAGGTATATTATCATAAGACTCGTATGTTTTAATTTTAAATGAATTGTCATATTGATAAGCAAAATGTTGAAAATCTGTATTTACTTTATATTTATGTTGATATTGATGTTGATATTGATATTCCTTTATTATATTAAACGCGTGTTGTTTATTTTCATTTACTAACGAATTTCTTATATTTTCTGTTAAATTTGTTATTTGAGTTTTTGTTAGTTTGTTATAGTTTTTTTTTGTTTTTATTTTAGAGGATAATTGTTTCGCTATAGTTTCAATTGTTTCTATATTTGATATATTAGTAATACCTGGGGCTACTGAATTGATGGTTGTTATACGCAACCCTTTAGGCACCTTTTGCATTTGCATTTCACCATTTTTGTCCAAGGGTAAAATTCCGTGCATGTATATTCCAATCACTAAAGTCTTGGGTGTATTCATCATTTGTTATTTATGCTATTCTAAAACGACTTAAAGACAATTCAATTATTTATTTTAACCAATGACGACAGAAATTTTTCTCAAAGACGACGACATTACGAAAACAGAAGATGGATTTATTTTTAATCCATACAATCCATTAAATACTGAGATTAAATTGAACGACGTTCAATCTATTCTTACTAAATATGGTATTCCATCAAATGTATATAATATGGAATTATACAGAAGAGCTTTTATTCATAGGTCTTACACTAAACGCCCTAATTTTGAAAATATACAGCAAAACATCACGATTGTTGAAAAACCAGCCGATTGTATGCCATTAAGCACAAAATCGAATGAAAATTTAGAGTATCTAGGTGATGGAGTATTAGAATGTATTACCAAATATTTATTATATAGACGTTTTCCTAAAAGCAATGAAGGGTTTAAAACAGAAAAAAAAATTGCATTGGTTAAAAATGAAGCGATTGGAAAAATAGCGTTAGAAATGGGGTTACACAAATGGTTAATTTTGTCACGCAATGCAGAAGAAAAAAAGACACGCACCAATCTTAAAAAATTGGGATGTTTATTTGAAGCTTTTATAGGTGCCTTATTTTTAGATTTTAATAAAATTATTGTGAAAGATGAAGACAAGTGGTTCCAAGATATATTTATATGTGGGCCTGGGTTTCAAATGGCTCAAAAATTTATTGAAAATATTTTTGAAAAACACGTTGATTGGACTGCGTTAATTCTAAATGATGATAATTATAAAAATATTCTTCAAGTTAAAATACAAAAAGAATTCAAAGTTACACCTCATTACTTAATAATTTTACAAGACCCTGATGAAGGATATAAAATGGGGGTTTATTTATGTATTGGGCAACCAATACATAGTGTTAATATTAGTGACGCAGTTCATATAAAAAATGTTATTGGGTTGCAAAATGAGTTTAAAGACGTTCAAGATTATATTTTAAAAAATGACGGAAAAATCTTTTTATTTCTTGGAGAAGGACAACATAAAATTAAACGAAAGGCAGAGCAAATTGCGTGTGCTGAGGCATTATCATTTTTAAATTTTAGTAATGACGTATAAAGATAAGGAAAATTATAAAAAACAGATTATAATTGTAATGAAAAAGAAATAATGATTTAAGAAAAATATATGATGGTTTTATTTAATTTTTTTTATACTTTTTAAAAATACTTTTCAATACATACAATAATAAAAATTTATATATTGAAATATATAAGTAATGAATAATTTAGAAGCTTTAAAAGTGAAACCAGAAGTTAAACCAACTAATCAAGGTGTAAAAGTAATATTAGCTCCTCCAATACAAGAAAAAAAAGCAATCGAAGAACAAATAAAACCATTAATTACTGCCGAAAAAGATGAAGGAAAAAGAGCGAAAGATATTTTGGACAAAATTAAACAAAAAAAACTAACCTCTGTTATTAAAAAAATACCAGAAGAAATAAAAGAACCTCTTATATCTAAGGCTCCTGTTATTCAAGAAGAAAAACTGAAAAAACCAAAAAAATTACCCAAAGAATTTGTTATTTTAGAAGAAGAAAAAGAAAAGATGGTCGAAAAACTTCCTGAAGG
>Ga0315903_10010828_pt1 | contig 10809 bp, 16 predicted proteins | sample LakEriMetagenome_7_FD_203524 | JGI IMG/M metagenome (GOLD analysis project Ga0315903, IMG submission 203524) | Freshwater fungal communities from buoy surface, Lake Erie, Ohio, United States - Buoy 2 MA119 | ecosystem: Environmental > Aquatic > Freshwater > Lake | place: USA: Lake Erie, Ohio... | reverse complement strand
AGACCTGAGCTGGTTCGATCTGGCGGTGGCGCAGAACGTGGTCGGGGCCGGTGGCGGCTCGCAGTGCCCGCAGGTGTGGGTCGACCAAAACAGAGGCGTGCTCTACTTCCGAATTGCCGACTGAGCGTGAGCCGCTGAGTCGTGACATAACCACCCGATGCAATGGACTCGCTATGAAGCCGTGCGGCGTGGATAATCCTGTGGCCGCGAGCCATTGATCGGAATCGTTCGGCGTGAGCCCCAAGCCATGAGTGCTGTCCGAGATCAGTATTTCCGGGACCTCGATTCCGACGCGTGGGCAGTTCGCGAGAGCGCCTTCAACGAGCTCTTTCGCAATGGTGCGGATGCTGTTGAGACGCTCGTCGCTGGTGCTTCCCATTCGAGGCCTAAGGTTCGAGCCGCGTGCATTGCTTTAATGGACCACCTTGGCGATGCGCGTTGCTGTGAGGCCCTTGAACGTGCCCTCAGAGACTCATCGCCGCTAGTCCGCCGCCATGCTGTTCATGCTGTAGGGTGTCAAAAATGTAAGTCGCACCCACTACCCATGGACATTTTGGGGGCGATTGTCGAGCGCATGTTGGGGGACTCCAGCCCAAGAGTTCGCCGTGTAGCGGCTCACCAAATCGGGCTTCAGCCCTATGACCCAAGAGCCATCGAGGCGCTTCAGCATGTGATCGCCGTGAGCCGTGATGCCGGGCTTGTATCTCGGGCAAGGCGTGCCCTATGCGAGCAAATGGCGCGTGCCGAACCACGCGATGCAGCGAACTCGCGATAAAGTCTAGCGGTGTGGTTCGTCCAAGGGTGCGAGCCGCTGATCGCCGACGTTAGGTGCGTATGAAACGTAGTGACTGCGGGCCAGAATGGAGCGAGCCGCACTTGCTCAGCTTCGTCACAGATCAGTCGGGTACCTTTCTTTCCATCCATGCAGATCTCGCCGGGATCACCATGCTGATTGATGAGTTGGAGGGGCTGCGCGAGCTACTGCTTGAAGATGATTGCCCTCACTCGCATCTCTTCGGAGCGGCCATGAGTAGCCCACAACTGACGTCCACAAAGTTTTCAGATGACACGGATGAAAAGAACCTTGTGTGGCATGTGAAAATTTATGGCTGGAATGAGGAGTGGGCTGTGCGGCATGGGCTGAAGCCGCCGAGCACCTAACCAATCGCTGGATCAGACGGCGGATAGAATCCAGCGGAGTGGAGGATCGTGGGTCCGCCGCTGATCAGCTCAAGCGTTAGGCCTCAGAATCAGCCATGACTTCCTACGGGCCACTGTGCACAGAGTTCTACGATCTCGACAAGCCGTATGCCCCGGCCGATGCGATCGAGTACTACCGGCAGAGGGCGCTGGACGCGAACGGCCCTGTACTTGAACCGATGTGCGGGTCCGGTAGGTTCTTGCTGCCTCTTCTTGGCTCGGGCATAGATATCGACGGAACTGATGCCTCGCCCACAATGCTTCAAGCGTGCGCGCGGCATGCCGCTCGGCGAGGACTGGCTGCAGCGCTATACCTGCAACCCGTCGAAACGCTCGAGCTGCCAAGACTCTATCGGATGGCATTCGTCCCATCAGGTTCAATAGGCTTGCTTCACCCGGATGCGATCCAAGGCGCACTCGTCTCTTTGCGTAGCAGTCTGAGTCGGGGCTCGGTCCTCCTCCTTGAGTTGGTTCAATTCAGCCAAGCAGAGGAGTACGAGCGAGAGGAAGAACCACGAGCGGTGCAGGTAGACGAGCAGACAACACTCCTGTACACCTGTCGCAAGCGAATGCCCGCCGATCTCCAGTCGATCGAGCTGGAAGGACGCTACGACAAGCGCCGAAACTCAAGAGTCATCGCCACCGAAACGGAGTACCTGCGTCTCTGGAGACATGAGCCTCAAGAGTTCCTGCAGTTGCTGGGTAGCTCAGGCTTCGCAGAGGCGCGCGTTGTGGACGACGAAGCTGCCTATGCATCACTTGCCGCCAACGGCTGCATACTGGTGGAGGCTCACACTGAGGCCTAACCCCGCGTTCGAGCCGACTTGCCTTCGGCAAGCGGCTCAACGCGAATGTTCGGGACATTGAGTAGCGCTGCCAGATGGGCCATCTCTAAAGCCTGGTCAACGTAGTCATGCCCGAGCTCAGCCGCTTTTACGGAATCATCATTCGCATGTACTGCGAACTGGGGCCTCATCACACGCCCCATTTTCACGCCTACCACGGCGACGATGAGGCCGTGTATGGCCTTGACCCCATAGAGTTGCTCGCTGGGAGTCTGCCCCGCCGACAAGCTAGACTGGTGGAGGCATGGGCCGAGTTGCGGCAGTCGGAGTTGGTTGCCGATTGGATTCGGTTGCAAGCCGGATCGGAACCCCTGCCAATCGATCCGCTCCCATAGGTGCCGACATGATTCACGCTCTTCATCGCGTCACGGACTTCCAGGTTATTGGTCCGCATCGCCTACGGGTCGTATTCCGCGATGGCGTGGTACGTGAAATCGATTTCCGGCCGGTACTTGCCGGATCTCTGTATGGCCCTCTTCGTGATCCGAGCCTGTTTAATCAGGTGAGGCTCGATACCGAGGTGCACACCTTGGTCTGGCCGAATGGTGCCGATTTTGATCCGGCTACCCTTCATGACTGGCCTGACCTGCTCCCCGCGATGGAAGAGCGCGCGAGGTCATGGGAAGCCGAGAGCGTCCCGAACTAAGCGATGCAGCGGACTCGCGATAAAGTCCAGCGGTGTGGATAACCCCTTGGTCGCGAGCCGCTGATCGCAGTCGTTCGGAAGCCATCAGTCTACTCAGGGAGTGTTTTATGAAGACACGAGACGTGACGATGATTTGTGCATCGATTCTCGCCGGTTTGACTCTTCACGGATGGATCACTCGGCCGACTCCGGTGGCTGGAGTGGCGGCACTCGGTTCGAGCAAATCAACCTACACGCTCAATGAAAAATTGTTGGACATACAGCCGTTGCCAATTTCGATAGGTGGCGACACCCTTATTGGAATTCAACTCGCCTCCGTACGCGATGAATGGGTCGACTCGCGTTGGGATTTCTTCAAATACGAAAACGGTGAACTGAAACGTGTTCCTTTTGTTGAATACACGAACGGCAGCGCAATTAAGCACTAGAGGCCCGAACAACGCGATGCAGCGGACTCGCAATAAAATCGGCCGGTGTGGTTCGTCCAAGGTCGCGAGCCTCTGATCGCCGACGTTCAGCGAAGGAGTAACCGTGCCCAAGAAGCCCGCTAAGGTCGCGCTCCTGTCCGGTGGCAACCCGCAGATCGCCAAGGCGGATGGTGCGGCACCAGTGAGGGCATACATCGCCGCGATGCCGGGCTGGAAGCGCGACGTGGGGCGTCACCTTGACCGCCTCATCTGCAAAACCGTCCCCGGTGTTTGCAAGGCGGTGAAATGGAACTCGCCCTTCTATGGCATCAAAGGGCAAGGTTATTTCCTCGGCTACCACTGCCTCGCGAAGTATGTGAAGGTCGCCTTCTTTCGTGGTGCGGAGTTGAAGCCCATGCCTCCGGGCGCCTCCAAACAAAAAGATGTGCGGTACTTTGACATCTACGAGGACACAAAACTCGATGAAGCTCTTATAGTCAAATGGATTAGGCAGGCGTCGGAATTGCCCGGCTGGGTGCCGTGACGCTGAACCACGCGATGCAGCGGACTCGCGATAGAATCGGGCGTTATCGAACGCAGATGGTCGCGAGCCGCTGATCGCAGTCGTTCGATGAAAAAGCTGCTTCCGCATACTGCGCCGCCTGAATTGCCCTCACAGTGGCGGTGGAACATGAAGTGGTTTGCGGGGTGCGCCCTGATTGTCACCCCTGCTTGGTGCCTTGCGTGCGTATACGCCCCGCCTGCCTTAGCTTTTGCCGCGTTTGGCTTTCTATTCGCGATCTTTCCCCTTGCGATAACGCGGCTGGCCCATGTCGGGAATTGCCCAGAGTGCCAGCGCCCTATGCGATTTGAGCGGCAGATCTTCATCGTCAACGAGCAGAGTCACTTTGGTCGCTACTGGTACTGGCCGTGGACAGTCCTGCGATGCGCATCTTGCCATGGGGCGTGGCGAGTGGGCGCAACATGCAGCAGCGGATCAAATTGGATCGGAGAGGAGGAGATGGCGGTTCTAAGGGCTGCGCAATCGTCGGCGAGTGCGGATTCATCGAACCACCCGATGCAATGGACTCGCGATGAAGCCGTGCGACGTGGATAATCCTGTGGCCGCGAGCCGCTGATCGTGGCCGGTCGCCGAACCGCAGCAATTCCGCAGTGAGTCCCTGGATTGCCGTGCAACCGTTGCCGATGCGATAATGCGGCCTTGACGACCCGTGTAGAGCAAATCGCCGAGCAGGTGAAGTCGCTTCCGCTAAGCGAGCGAGAGGAACTCTTGGCTTGGCTCGCCGATTTTGAACTCGGCCAAGTGGACGCGTGGGATGAAGAATTAGCCCGAGATTCCCAGCCGGGCGGCCGGATGCAGCATGTCCTCGATCGCGTTCGCCGTGATATCGCCGAGGGAAGGACGAAGCCGCTTGGCGAAGTCATCGACAACGAGTGACTTCTGGTCTTCTTATCGAGGGCTTCCCCCTGACATCAAACGCAGGGCGCGTGCTGCATATCGTCTTTGGCAGCGAGACCCTCGGCATCCGTCGTTGCGCTTCAAGAAGTAAGGAGCCGTCTGGTCAGTCCGCGTTGGCGGAGGCTACCGAGTTCTGGCGGTCCTCGAGGATGACACCTTCTTCTGGTATTGGATCGGCGACCACGACCAGTATGAGCAACTCCTTGCTGAGTAGGTGAGCCAGATCGCGGCGAACCAACCGATGCAGCGGACTCGCGATAAAATTGGTCCTGATGGAAAGTCGAAGGTTGCGAGCCGCTGATCAGCTTCAGCGTTCTGGATGCCGGGATTCGCCTTGGCCCAACGCCTGTTCTCGTGTGCACTTGGGAATGCCTTACATGAGACACCAACAATGACCAGCGCTGTCCGCGACCTACTCCGGTCATTCCAGTCGCTCAACGACGCCGAGAAGCATGAGGCTGCCAGTCTGCTGCTGCGGCAGGTCGTGCAGGGCGAAGCGGGCGACATAGGCGACGATGCTCTTGTCGCCGTCGCCGAGGAGTTGTTCCTCGACCTAGACGCGCGAGAGGCTGGCGATGGCCAATCCTCTCCGCGGTGAAGTCTGGCTCGTCGACCTTGGCATGGTCGCAAAGATTCGGCCATGCTTGATTTTCAGCGTTCCGGCGGCTGGCCCCAATGATCGTGTGCTCGCGACTGTTGTCGCCCACTCAACGACCGCGAGGGGATCCGATTTCGAAGTCGCTGTTCCAGTCCGATTTCTGAAACCGGGCGTCTTCGACGCGTAGAATCTCATATCGATTCCACACGCCAAACTTGCGCGCCGTCTTGGTGTGCTGACGCCCGACCAGATGGACGCAGTTTCGGTGGTTGTCCGTAAATGGCTTGGTCTGTAGCAAGTTGAGTCCAGAACCACGCGATGCAACGGACTCGCGGGCATCGTCTTGGGTGATGGCCAGCCCGTGGGCTGCGAGCTGCTCAACTTTGTCGTTCTGCTGCTCTACACCCCAATGCCGATTCCCGACTTTACCGAGGCGATCGTCGCAACCGAAAAGGTTCGCGACTACCTGCTCAATCCGGAGCATCCCGACGGTGGCTCCAAGGCGGCGTGGTTCCAGTCACTCGGCTATGCCCGCGATCGTTGGGGGGAACTGGCAAACGATCTCTTGGCTCTTGCCGCCACATGCGACCAGTTCGCTACCGTCCGGACGCCATTCGGCGTAAAATACGTGGTGAAGGGTCAAATCGGCCGTAAGTCGGATCGCACTGCAAGCGTATTGGCTGTTTGGGTAGTTGAGGCTGGTCGTTCTCCTCGACTCGTAACCGCGTACCCGGATGAAGAGTCATGATTGCCGAGCAATCTCTCGTCGTGCTCGATTGTGAACCGCCCCACGCAAGGCTTAATCGGGGTGATGTTGGAACAATCGTGCATATCTACGAAGGCGGCCGCGCCTACGAAGTCGAGTTTGTGGATGGCAGCGGGCACACTGTGGCCCTGATCACCGTCAACGCGGATGATGTACGCCCAATCGCGGCGGGCGAGTTGCTGCATGCTCGGCGGACGGCATAGCGGGCAGGACCAGGCGTTGGAGCAGGCTCGCGACAGCGTCCTGCTGTATGGCGAGTCTATTGGCTGCAAGCTGCTCAACTTTACCGTTCCGCGGCGGACGCTGTGCGGAGTTCGTGCGAAACAAATTTGCCGCCACGCCGTTGGAATTGCATCGTTCCCCTCTGTAGCAACCACACTGGAGGCGTGATGCCCACGTTCCGCGTACTGACTCTGACCGTTTTGCTCGCAACATCAAACGCCCACGCGGATGAGCCACCCAAAGCGCAGGAAGGTCGGCTCGCGATCGAAACGGTTGAAAGTCTGCCCCTCAAAGATGCTGTCCGGAAGAAGGACCTGATTTGCAAGGTCCACTTTCCCAAGGCCGGTGGGCCGTACCCGGTGATTCTCTTCTCGCACGGCTTCGGCGGGAACAAGGATGCCTTCGGCCCGGTCGGCCGGCACTGGGCCAGTCACGGGTATGTCGTGGTCCACCCAACACACGCCGACGGCCTTGGCCGGGCTGATGAAATCCCGAAGGTCGACACCGGCGAGAAGGCCGGTCCGCGGGGGCGATTGCAGGGGTTGCTGGAGGGGATAAATGATCCCCAAAAGATCGGTGAACGGGTGGCCGATCTCGTGCTGATCCTCGATTCTCTCGACCTGTTGCCAAACGCCGCGCCAGGACTCGAAGGCAAGATCGACGCGAAGCACGTCGGAGTCGCCGGGCATTCCTTCGGAGCCTACACCGCAATGCTGGTTGGTGGCGTGACGGTCGACCTGGGCATCGACAAAGGCAAGGGCTTCGCGGACAAACGGGTCGCCTGCATCCTGCCGATTTCCGGTCAGGGGACTGGGCAGCAAGGACTGACCAACAGGAGTTGGGACTCCCTGACGCTCCCGATGATGACCATCACAGGCACCCGCGATCAAGGAGCCGGCGGTCAGGGTGTGGATTGGAAGAAGGAGCCTTACCAATTCAGTCCCAAGGGAGACAAGTTCCTCGTCGTCATCGATGGTGCCAATCACTTCTCCTTCGGCGGAAGACTCGGCCCGCGGGGTTCAGCACCGATGGAGATCGTCAAATTGTGTAGCACCTATTACTGGGATGCGTACCTCAAGGATTCCGCCGCGGCCAAGAAGTACCTCCAATCCGATCAACTGGTCAGAGATGCTGGTGGCAAGTGTGCCTTCGAGTGGAAGTGACGCCTCCCCAGTTTTCGTGCCGGTGCCCATGAGAGAGTAGGGGCGCCGGAAGGCGTTCGACCGACGGTGATCATGGGAGGTTGGGAATGCGAACACTAGTCTCCGTCGCGGCGCTGATAATCCTGGCGCTCGCCGGATGCGGCGGAGCGGACGCGTCCAAAACGGCCACCGCAGAAGCCCCCCTTTCCCTGGCCTGCTGAGGACTGAACGTGATCGAAGAAGTGCGCAGCGGCACCAAGGGAAATGTGGTGCTGTCCTGCAGCCTGAAGGCGGTCGGTATACTTCCTTGAGCGGAACCATCCGATGCACAGGAGCTCGCGATAAAGTAGGCGGCAGCGAAACGAATCGCCCGGCGACACCGGCGGCCGCAAGCAAGCGCCGGGTTCACGTCATCCCGCAGTGGCTGATCCGATGACCGAGGAATCTGGCTCCAATCGTGTCGATCCGGGATGGGGCGTTGCGGCAGTTTGTGGATGTGTGTTGGCACTCGTGTTTGGCCCGCTTTCGGCCGCACTCGTCGAGCGCGCATGTTTCGGAACCAACCATGTCGAAGAGGCGTGTCGATACTTGGGCGTGCACGGTGTGCTAAGCAAGATTTACGAGACGCTCAGGTTGACACCGTGAGTCGCTCCTGAGCATCACCACGCCGTCCTGAGGCGAGATGGCCAGGCCATTGCCGGCATGCTCAGACACGTGGATTCTCTCACAAGTCCTGGATCAGGATTCAGGGAGGCGAGCAGTCTGCCGGCCTCGGTCAAAAACCGCCGATCTGAACGCCGATGAACGGCCCCCAGGCGGCGATCCCTACGACCGCCTGGCCGTCGCCGACGTCGGTGAACGGTGGGTCGGCCACAGTCCGGCCGCGGTACGGTGAAAAGGCCGCGTCCCCCACGCGGATCCGGGATCGCGCCGTCCGGGCGGCGGTGTCGATCCGCCGCTGCTCCCGCCAGAAGGCCGCGAACTCCTCGCGGCCGCGGCGGGTCGCTTCCCGCGCGGCCTCGACGGCCGCCCGCTTTCCCCGGAGACGATCCAGGGCGGCGGTGAGTTCGGCCGTCGTCATGTCGAGCACGTTGGGAACCTCCGCGAGCACCTCTTCGCGCTTGCGATCCGCCATCACCGTCAGATAGCGGCTCAGCCATTCCCGCGCTTCGCGGGCGGCCGGACTGTCGAGGATTCGCAGTTTGGCCTCCAGCGAGTCGATCAGATACTCGAGCTCGTAGGACGACATGGCCGCCACACGCCTGTCCAGGTCGGAGCGGATGGCACGGGCCTGGGAGGGCGTGTAGGCCGGCTGCTCTTCGAGCCAGGCTTCGAACTCGAACAGCGTCCGCCGCCAGGCGTCGCTGCCGAGCAGCCGGGCCTTGCGGGCCCGATCCTCGATCGCAGCCCGATGGTCGTCAGGGCGGGTATCCGCGGGACTCTGGCCCGAGGAGGCCGGCCACACGCCCGGCAGGGCCGCGATGGCCAGGTAGGCTGCGGTCACGACGGCATGAAAGCGGCCCCGCTGCATGGTGGCGCTCCTCGGCGCCGCATGCTATGCCGCGGCCGGCTCGCCGGGGCGGCATGGCTCACGGCGGCCGTCACGCGGCCGGCCCCGCCGGCACGGACAGTCCGCTGCCATCGCCGCCGTCTTCACGGCGTCACGGCGAATGCCTCGAGTTCCGTCCGGACGAGCGCCAGAAAGGCGGCGGCCGCGTGACGGCCGTCGGGCGCGGCGGCGCACAGGCAGGAGAGGGCCAGGGCGTTGGCGTAGGTCGTGCCGCCCACGGCGGCGAGCGTGCGAGGCCGCAATGGCGGCACGCCCAGGAACCGCTCGATGACCAGATCGGCCGGGGCGTCGCGGCCGTCCACCTTCGGGGCGCCCGTCCGCATCCGGCGGCTCGTGTCGCCGACATTGCTGAACACGGCCGTGGCGCAGCACACGGGCAGGCGGGTGACCATCCACAGGAGCCGGGGCCGACGGGCCAGCCAGTCGAGCGCGGCCAGGAACGCGGCCGCGGCACCGGTGTCGAGCACCCACTTCGTCGCCACGCCGATCGACGCGGCCAGCGGCCCCATCGCGCCGCAATCGCCCGATCGCCGGTCGAGGAACGCATACCCGATCGCGTTGCGGGCCGGCTCCCGGGCGCCCGCGGCCCGGAGGCTGACCGGCATCGTGATCCGCACGTTGCTGCGGCGTTTCCCGGCCGCGGTGTTCCAGGCGACGGCGGCCCGCATCACCGCGGCCACGAGCACGTCGTTGAGCGACACGCCCTGCCTGCCGGCCGCGACCCGCAGCCGCTCGGTGAAGGCGGCGTCGAACTGCACTGCCTCGTAGGGAGGCTGGCAGCGCTCGTCTGTCCGGTTCGACTGCGAAGCGGCCCCGCGGGCCAACGGCGACGGCATGAAGCGGGCGAACTCCAGCGTCGCCGCCCCGCGGTGCGGTGTGGCCGCCGTGGCTCCGGCCGGATCCACCGCGGTGGGCCCCGGCCGGCCAGGCGAGAACGGACGCGGTGCCAGCCCGGCGTAGGCGGCCCAGATGTCGCCGAAGTATTCGCAGGCCGCAATGCCGTCACAGGCGGAGTGGTGCACCTGCATGACCACGCGGTGCCGGCCCGTCTCGCCGGGGAGCACGACCAGCCGCAGGCCGCTCTGCCGGGTGACGTCGATGGCCGCCCAGGGGTCGCCGGTCTCGTTCTGCGGATGCCAGACGACCTCCGGTTCGACGTCGGGAGGGAGCCAACAGGCCCGGCCGCCTTGGACCCGGACCCGACTCCGCACGAGGGGGTGCCGCCGGGCCGCCTTCGCGACCGCTTGCCGGAACCGGACCTCCTCCAGCGGCCCACCCACGAGGCACTCCAGGAAAAAGCACATCGGAAAGCCCGGTCGAGCATCGACCAGCATCAGGTGCTCGAACGGCGCCAGACGGGGGTCGGGTGCGGACGCCGTGCCGGGGGTGGGGGACGGGATGGCCATCGCCCCCGACCATACACGCAAGCCTTGCCGACGACGAATAACCCGTAAAATCCCGAGCGAAACGCGTTCCGGCCGGAACGGCGAACCTTGACTCCGGCCGCGGTGAAGGCATACTCCGGGGTCGCAACAGCCCGGCCAACCCTCCCGGTGAGGCCGGCATATCCCACGGATGGGGCGTTCATTTCCAGGTGAACTGACGCCGTCTCCAACCATCCTTATTCCAGTATCCGATCGGCCGCCCGAGGCGGCCGGTCCGCCCGCGGCTCATGCCCCCGGTCCCTCGGGCCGGCAGGGGATGCAGCGGGTCGAGGAACCCTTCATCCGCCAAGGACGACGAACTTGAACGAACCGCTCGCGATCGTGGGCATGGCCTGCCGCCTTCCCGGAGCCGATGGACTCGACGCCTTCTGGAGCCTCGTCAGCGAGGGCCGCACTGCCTGGGGCAAGTTGCCCGAGTCGCGGCTGTCGCGCGAACTCTACTTTCATCCGGAAAAGAGCCGGGTGGGGAAGAGCTATTCCGAGATGGG
>Ga0315903_10010827_pt1 | contig 10810 bp, 4 predicted proteins | sample LakEriMetagenome_7_FD_203524 | JGI IMG/M metagenome (GOLD analysis project Ga0315903, IMG submission 203524) | Freshwater fungal communities from buoy surface, Lake Erie, Ohio, United States - Buoy 2 MA119 | ecosystem: Environmental > Aquatic > Freshwater > Lake | place: USA: Lake Erie, Ohio... | reverse complement strand
AGGAGGCGTTCCTGGCGAATGGCCCCGAGTCGATTGTCCCGTTGAAGATGCAGCAGATCGCCGACGATGTGGGCGTGCATGTGACGACCGTGTCGCGGGCGGTGGACGACAAGTACGTGCAGACCCCGCGGGGCATCTTCGCCCTGAAGCGGTTCTTTGGTGGCGGAACAACCACCGCCGATGGGGAAGAGGTGGCCTGGGACATCATCCGCATCAAGCTGAAGGAACTGGTCGACCACGAAGACAAGTCGGCCCCCTTGAGCGACGAAGACCTGATGAATGAGCTGGGCAAGCAGGGTTACACCCTGGCCCGCCGGACAATCACCAAGTACCGCAAGGCTCTCGACATTCCTTCCTCCCGGCAGCGCAAGGCGTACTGATTCCGCGACGACGCGGTCCCCCCATTCCCCGCACAAGAACCTCCTCCCGGCATGGACGCCCTGAGACAGGACACGAATCTCCGCCGCTGGCCCTGGCTGCTGGTTGTCACCCCGGTGGCCCTGGCCCTGCTGGGTCTCGCCGGCATTGCCCGCGGTGACGAACTCTCGGGCGCCGGGGTGCTCTACGACCGGCAGGTGATCTGGCTGGCCCTCGCCGCCGGGGCGATGTGGGTGGGAACCCGCCTCCCGCTCCGCTGGTTGCAGCAGACCGCCTGGGTCTGGCTGCTGGTCAGTGTGCTGCTGCTGCTGCTGGTCTACGTCTTCCCTCCCCGCTGGGGATCGCGGCGGTGGATTCCCCTGGGGCTGCTCTATTTTCAGCCATCGGAACTGGCCAAGTTGACCTGCATCGCGGCTCTCGCGCGGCTGCTGTCGCGCAGCGACTCGCATCGCCGGCTGATGGGGCTGATCGTCCCGTTCCTGGTCACGCTGGTGCCGCTGGGACTCATCCTGAAAGAGCCCGACCTGGGCACGTCACTGCTCTTTCTGCCCGTGCTGTATGGCATGCTGTGGACCGCCGGGGCGCGGGGCTGGCACCTGCTGCTGATCGCGCTGCTGGGGGTCTGCCTGTTGCCGATTTTCTGGTCGGCCATCTCGGCCGAGCAGAAGTCGCGGATCACCGCGGTGTTCCAGCAGCGGGATGGATCGGCCCCGCAGCAGGGGGTGGCCGACGGCTACCACCTGCACCAGTCGAAACAGGTGCTGTCGTTTGGCGGCGCATGGGGGAGCCAGGCGCAGGGAACGCTGATTGACGACCCCGCCGCCTATTACCTCCCCGCCTGCCGGACCGACTTTGTGCTGTGCATGGTGGGGGAACGCTTCGGCCTGGCGGGGACGCTGACGACGCTGTTCCTGTACGGCGTGCTGAGCCTGTCGGGCCTGTTTGTGGCGGGGACGTCGCGGGACCCGTTTGGCCGACTGCTGGCAGTGGGGGTGACGGTGCTGCTGGCCGCCCAGACCATCATCAACACGGGGATGACCGTGGGGCTGGTGCCGATCACGGGGATCACCCTGCCCCTGATGAGCTATGGCGGGTCGAGCCTGCTGTTCACGGGGCTGGCCCTGGGCCTGATGGTGCAGGTGGCCCGCCAACCGCACGATCCCATGTCGCTCCCCGCGTCGATTCAGCCCCGCCGCAGCCCCTCGGCCGCCTGGCAGTCGAGCTGAATCGGCCGGCCCCCCCGGTGAATCACAGCCCGGTGAATCACAGCCGACGCACCCGCTAGGCGACGCCGCTTTCCGACCGGCCGAACATCACAAGGCGAATCGATCCGGCGCACCGACCGAGCGAGCCAATCCGTCGAGCGAGCCAAGCCGGCGAATCCCGCGCGCCAGCTCAATCGACGTACAGGAATTCATTGGTATTCAGCAACACGTGGCACAGCGAAGCCAGGGCCAGTTCGGCGGGCGAACGCGGGGGCTGCGGAGGTTGCAACTGGTAGCGGTCCAGCAGCGCGGCATGAATCGCTCGCAATTCCGCGGCGGTCAACTCGCGGTCGTAGATCAGCAGTTCCGCCAGCCCCCCCTGCCAGTACTCTCCCTGGATGTTCCCCTGCGTCCCCAGTACCCAGTCGGTTGCCAGGTTCCTGGGGGCCAGTGCCGAGCCCCGGCTTCCCAGTTCCTCCCCATTCTGCCAGACCCGCACTCCGCTGCTCGAATTGCTGGCGGTCAGCACGAAGGGCTGCCGGGGCTGGGTCAGCCGACCGGCGGGAGAAAAGTCATCCGAGAACCGCACCTGTCCCTCACCGGTCGTCCCCAGGAACAGCGAGGTGGTCGAATTGCCGGCGGAGCCGTTCCAGTTCGAGACAATCTCGCGATGGCTGCCCGCTCCTTCATCATTGGCGACGGCGACGATGGTGCATGCCTGACCGGTCAAGGGGGAGCCCGCCAGCTTCAGCCACTCTTTCTGCCCCGCGAACCGCACCACCGGCCGGCCCCCCCACCCCTTCGCCACCAGCCTTGGACGCGTTGCGCTCTCGGGCTGCGTGGCGGAATGCCCTTGCCCTGATCCGTCCCGCCATTCACTGATCAATCCCTCGGCGTCGGCGATCACTCCCCGATCGGCCCGCAGTTCGACCACCAGTCCGGGGACTCGGCAGGGGTCGCTGGGAGTCGGCACCGATCGGGCTGGGGCCGCGTCCGCAAACTGCGCCTGCTGCGCGCGCAGGTGCGCGACCGCCGCTCGCAGTTCGTCGGCCGCGGGATCGCGCCCCAGCGCCCGCTGCCACGCCATTCGGGCCTGGGCGGCGAGCTCCTCCCCCGCCTCAGCCCGCACCCGTCGCGCCAGGGCTGTGCTCCGCTCGTGCACGAATTCGTTGTTGAGCAGCGCCAACGCCTGGGGGGCGACCGTGGTCACATCCCGCTGGGCACACGGGAGGGTGGTGTCGGCGAAGTCGAACACCGTCATCAACGGCGGCAGCAGGCTCCGCTGGCTGAAGATGTAGAGGCTGCGGCGCCGCTGCGCCGCCGCCGACGATGGCTGCCACGCCCCCGATTTCCGCGACAGCCCCTCCAGGGCCTCACTGGCGATCGCAGGCTTGAAACTCTCACCCCCCACCGTGGGGTCCAACTCGCCCGTGACGGACAGCAGTGCGTCGCGCAGCCCCTCGGCATCGCGACGCCGGCGCTCCGACCGCCACCACAGCGTGTTGGCGGCATCGACCCGCTGCCCACGCTCGGGGTCGGCCCCCAGCGCCGACTGCCGGTAGGTCTGCGACAAGACAATCTGCCGATGCAGCGGCTTCAGTCGCCACCCGTTTGCCAGCAGTTGCCCGGCCAGCCAGTCGAGCAGTTCGGGATGCGTCGGGGGTGCCCCATTGAAACCGAAATCGTTCGGCGAGCGGACCAGCCCCTGCCCCAGGTGGTGCTGCCACAGCCGATTGACAATGACCCGCGGGGTCAGGGGATTGGCCGGGTCGATCAGCCAGCGAGCCAGTCGCAGCCGACGTCCCGTGGTGGCTCGCGCAGCCCCCTCTTCGGCGGCGGGTGCCGCGTCCCCGTGTTCGAAGCGGGGCAGGAATGAGAGTGGTCCCGGTTCGACCGGCGCGAGCGGCTGCTTGGGATCGCCCTTTCGGAACAGGTGCAACGGGGGCGGGTTGACCCGCACGTCGGCCCACCCCAGCACCTCGGGGTAGCCCAGTTCCTCGGCAGTCGGTCCCCCCAGCAGTTTGCCATCGCGGGGCTCGATCGCACCGGGCCAGAACGCCCCCGCGAAACGGTAATAGTCTTCCTGCGAGACCGGGTCGAACTTGTGATCGTGGCACCGCGCGCACTTCACGCTGATTCCCAGGAACGCACTGCTGCTGGCATGCACCAGGTCTTCCAGCCGCTCGTACTTGTATTCCTGCGGATCGTTCGGCTCGTCGTTCCAGGTGCCCAGCCGGAGGAACCCGGTGGCAATCACCGAATCGAGCGTGCGGTCGGGCAACTCATCACCGGCGAGTTGTTCGAGGACGAAGCGGTCGTAAGGGAGGTCGCTGTTGAGTGCCCGCACGACCCAGTCGCGGTATTTCCACGCGAACGGCTTGGTCTGATCGCGTTCGTACCCGCACGTTTCGGCGAAGCGGACCAGGTCCAGCCAATGCCGGGCCCAGCGTTCGCCAAACTGCGGCGAGGCGAGCAGCCTGTCGACCAGTCGCTCGTAGGCCCACGGGTCGGGATCGGAGACAAACCGTTCGATCTCGGCGCGGGTGGGAGGGAGCCCGACCAGGTCGTACATGACGCGTCGCAACAGCGTCTCGCGACTGGCGGGGGGGGCGGGCGCGAGCCCGGCAGGTTCGAGCCGGGCGGCAATGAAAGCATCGATCGGGTTGTCGTGGGAACCGGGGGGGACCGGGTCGGTCCGCAGTGGCTGCAGCGACCAGAAATCGCGCCCGGCCCGCACATCGTTGGTGGTTTCGAACAAGTCGAGCGTGCGACCGGCAGGCCAGTTCGCCCCCTGTGCGATCCACTCCCGCAGCACCTGCTGTTCGGCCTCGGGGAGGGGCCGCGGCTGCCCTTGCCGGGGGGGCGGCATTTCGCCGGCTGTCACGCGGGCCAGCAGGGTGCTGTCGGCCGGTTTCCCGGGGACCCACGCGGGACCGGTGTCGCCCCCCTGCAACCCACGGTCGGCCGTAATCAACACCAGGCCGCCATTGGCGTCGCGGGCGTTGTGGCACTCGAGGCAGCGCTTCACCAGGATCGGGGCGACCTGGGTCTCGAAGTCAACCGGAGGCGCGGCCAGCGCGACGCTGGGAGAGCATAACCCCCCTGCCCCACTCCAAGTAAATACCAGCAACGCCCCCAGCCAGCAGGTCGCCCACCGCGTAATTCTCAACATGGCGTGCGCCTTCCTGTGGGGACGGGGGAACTTGAAACCAGGGGCTGCAGCCGGGCCTGGTTGTCTGCCGCTGCGTTCGGGAACGAAACATCGGCGCTGGTGACAGCGGAGGGAGTCCTCCGGTTCCGCTTCAGTCTCTACAACCGGCCGAAGGGGTGCAAGCGGTGGTCAGCCCGACCTGCGGTGCAGCGCCCCAACACCGCTTGTCGCCTGTGCCGGGGAGACCCTATTCTGGACACTCGCGGGTGATCTTCCCTGATCGGCCCCAGACTCATACTGAGACCGAACCATGCGACTCTCCGACGGTCAGACAACCCCGCCTTGCCCGGCCACCTCCGGCACTTCCTTGACTGCGGTCTCGACAGCGACCGCCAGGCGTTCACCGCCGGCTCTTCGAAGCTGGGCGATGGCGTCGGTGGCAGGAGTGGCCGCGCTGAGCCTGGGCCTCGCCGGCCTGTGGCTGGCGGGACTCTCCCCGCGCGTGGCCCGCGCCGCAGAACCAGACGAACAGGCGGGGCGGGCGGTCTTTCAAAACGAGGTGCGCGAGATTCTCGCGCACCACTGCCTGAAGTGCCACGGGGGAGAAACGGTCGAGGCCGAGTTCAGCCTGGTCGATGCCGAATCGCTGCGCCGGGGGGGCACCTCGGGGACGGCGATTGAGCCGGGCAATCCGCGGGCCAGCCGGCTGTATCAGCGGGTGACGCACGCCACGCAACCGGGCATGCCGTTCCGCGCCGCCAAGCTGACCGACAAGCAGATCGACAGCCTGACCCGCTGGATTGAACTGGGGGCCCCGTACGACAAACCGCTGACCGACAGTGCGGCGACCGCGGCCGACTGGACGCAGAAGACCATTGCTCCCGAGGCCCGCGACCACTGGGCATTCCGCCCGCTCCGCGAGGTGCCTGTCCCGCAGGTCCGACGCGCCGACTGGGCCCGCAACCCCATCGATCAGTTTGTTCTCAGTCGGCTGGAGGGGGCGGGACTCGAGCCCAACCCTCCGGCAGAGCCGGCCCGCTGGCTGCGTCGGGCTGCGTTTTCACTGACGGGCCTGCCCCCCACCGCCGCTCAACTCGACGCCCTGCAGGCGGGTCCGGTGGACCCGGTCTTCGCCCGGCAGGTCGAAGAGTGGCTGGGAAGCCTGCAATTTGGCGAACGCTGGGCCCGGCACTGGCTGGACCTGGTGCGGTTCGCCGAGAGCCACGGCTACGAGCACGACTACGACCGCCCAACCGCCTACACCTACCGCGATTTTGTGATCGAAGCGCTGCAGAATGACTTGCCTTACGACCAATTCGTGAAGTGGCAACTGGCGGGAGACGAACTCGCCCCGCACGACTATCGGGCGCTGTGGGCGACTGGCTATCTCGCGGCGGGAGTGCACAGCACGCAGATCACGAAGAACGAAGTCGAGAAGCATCGGTACGACGAACTGGACGACATCGTGGCGACGCTGGGGCAGTCGCTGCTGGGGCTGTCGGTGGGGTGTGCCCGCTGCCATGACCACAAGTACGACCCAATCCCCCAGCGGGACTACTACCGGATGGTCAGCACGTTCACCACGACGGTCCGTTCGGAAGTCGACGTGGAGCTCGATCAGGAACAGACGGCGCGGGCCCGCGAACAGCATACGGCGGCCGCGCTCCCCTTGCGGCGGGGGCTCGCCGAATATCAGCAGAGCCAGCTTCCCGCCCGACTGGCCGCCTGGGAGGCGGAACATCCCTTCCAGCCGCAGAGCTTCCCGTGGCTGGTGGTGGTTCCCGAACAGTCGAAGTCGGACGGCGGCACGACGCTCGAAAACCAGCCTGATGGTGCCATCCTGGCGACCGGGGCGAATCCGCAATTCGACGTCTATACCTTCACCCTCCGCACGACGCTGCAGGGGATCCGGCACCTGCGGATCGAGGCGCTGTCGCATCCGTCGCTGGTCCGTGGCGGCCCCGGGCGGGCCCCCAATGGGAACTTTGATCTCACCGATCTCAAGGTGACCATCGCCCCGGCCAACCAGCCCGAGCAGGCGGTGCCAGTCCGGCTGGCCAGCCCCCGCGCCACGTTCGAACAGCCGGGCCTCCCCGCCGCCGCCACCATCGACGACAACGACCGCTCGGGCTGGGCGGTCGATCCGCAGTTCGGGAAAGACCATGCCCTGGCGTTCACGCTGGCCGAACCGGTTGGTTTTGAGCAGGGCTCACTGCTGACCTTCCGCCTGGTGTTCCGGGGGAACGACATGCACAACTTTGGTCGCACCCGGCTGGCTCTCTCGACCGCTGCCGAGCCCCCCGAACTGCAGGCCGAAGGGCTGTCGGCCCAGTTGGCCTCGGCGTTCGGTACCCCCGCGGAGAAGCGGTCTCCCGACCAGCAGCGGGTGCTGCTGGCTTGGTACGGGCAGGCGCACGACCCCGAATGGCAGAAACAGAAGCAGGCGCTCGACGCCCATATCGCGGCGACCCCGCAACCCAAGCTCCGCAAGTCGCTTATTTCGAGCGAAGGTCTGCCCGCCCTGCGACTGCACACGCAGGGTGGCGACTTTCTCGAGCAGACACACTTTCTCCGCCGCGGCGACCCCAACCAGAAACAGGCGGTGGCCCTCCCGGGCTTCCTGCAGGTGCTGACCCCGTTCGGTGGCGAGTCGGGCCCCTGGGAGCCCCAGCGCCCCGAGGGAGCCAAAACCAGTTTCCGCCGGGTCGCCCTCGCTAACTGGCTGACCGATGTTGAACACGGCGCTGGCTCGCTGCTGGCCCGCGTCATCGTCAATCGCCTCTGGCAGCATCACTTCGGCCGCGGTCTGGTCGAGACCCCCAACGACTTCGGCCTGCGGGGCAGCCCTCCCAGTCATCCGGAATTGCTCGACTGGCTGGCCCTGCGGCTGGTTCGCGGTGGCTGGAAACTGCGCCCCATCCATCAACTGATGCTCGACAGCGCGACCTGGCGGCAGTCGGCCGATGTCGACGCGGGCAAACTGGCCGCCGACCGCGACAACCGCCTGTTGTGGCGGCGTCAACCGGTCCGCCTGGAAGCCGAGTCGATCCGCGACAGCGTGCTGCAGGTCGCGGGCCTGCTCGACCCCACGCCGTTCGGGCCGGGCACACTCGACCAGGCCAGCCTGCGTCGCAGCATCTACTTCACCGTCAAACGGAGCCGCCTGATGGCCCCGCTGCAGGTCTTCGACGCCCCCGACGCCCTGTCGAGCATTGGCGAACGCCCCCGCACCACGGTTGCCCCACAGGCGCTGCTGCTGATGAACGCTCCGCAGACGCGACAGGCGGCCCGGGGCTTCGCCGACCGCCTGCTGAAAGGCTCTCCCGCCAACCTTGCCGGGCAGGTGACCCTGGGACATCGCCTGGCCCTGGCCCGGGCCCCCACCGACACCGAACTGGCCGATGGAATGGCCTTTGTGCAGGCGCAGGCCGAGAGCTATCGGCAGGCGGGGAGCGGGGACGACGCCCCGACGCTCGCACTCGCCGACTACTGCCAGGTGCTGTTCTGCCTGAACGAGTTCATCTACATCGAGTGACGACGAGGGCCATCCACGCAGTCCTTCGCCGCGACCGCGCGGCGGGCTGACTACAAAGTCTTCAACGAGACGGTAGTGACCCGGCTGGCCCCCAGCCCTCTTTCGCTTTGACAACGTCGGTTCCAGAGCTCCGCTTCGGCCCTCTTCCCGCCCCCGCGCCCCACACCACAGCACCATGAATCTGACCCCTGCGTTCGCCGATGTCTCGGCACTTGATCCTTCCCGCCGGCGGTTTCTGTCGCGTGCGGGGCTGGGCTGTGGCAGCCTGGCACTAGCCGACCTGCTGGCCCGGCAGGGTCTGGTGGCGCAAGCCGCCCCCGGGGTCAACCCGCTGGCGTCGCGGCCGGGACATTTTTCCACCCCGGCGAAGTCGGTCATCTGGCTGTTCATGAATGGTGGCCCCAGCCAGGTCGACACCTGGGACTACAAGCCCGGCCTGGCCCAGCGCGATGGGCAAGAGCTGGAGGGGTTCGACAAGAACACCGGCTTTTTCACCGAGAACGTTGGACCGGTCATGCGGTCGCCGTTTCAGTTTCAGCAGCACGGGCAGTCGGGGACGTGGGTCTCGGAGATCTTTCCGAACCTGGCCCGCCATGTCGACAAGATGTCGTTTCTGCATTCGTGTCACACCGACTCGAACAACCACTCGCCGGCCCTGTTCAAGATCAACACCGGGTTCGCCCGGATGGGATTCCCCTGCGTGGGGTCGTGGGTCACTTATGGACTGGGGACCGAGACGCAGAACCTGCCGGCGTTTGTGGTCATGTACGACACCCTGGGCCGCGGCATCCCGAAGGGGCATGCCCAGAACTGGGGGGCCGGCTTTCTCCCGGGGATCTACCAGGGGACAGCCCTGAAGGCGCAAGGGGCGCCTCTCGACGACCTCATCCGCCCCGCGGGACAGTCGGATGGCCAGCAGCGGGCGCAGCTTGATCTGCTGGCCCGGCTCAATCGCCGGCACCTGGAGGGCTCGGCGGTCGAGTCTGACCTGACCGCTCGCATCGAATCGTTCGAGCTGGCCTACCGCATGCAGATGGCCGCCCCCGAGGCGATTGCCCTCGAGACCGAAAGCGAGGCGACGCAGAAGCTGTACGGGCTCGACAACAAGAGCTGCACGCACTTCGCCCGGCAATGCCTGATTGCCCGCCGCCTGGTCGAACGGGGCACGCGGTTCGTGCAGATCTACAGCGGCGGGATGGACAATGAACTGAGCTGGGACGGACACAGCGACATCCGCAAGAACCACTCAGGCTTCGCCCAGGAGACCGACCAGCCCATCGCGGGGCTGCTCGCCGACCTGGAAAGCCGGGGGCTGCTGGAATCGACACTGGTGATTTGGGGAGGGGAGTTCGGGCGGTTGCCCATCGTGCAGAAGGGGGGCACCGGTCGCGACCACAACCCGCACGCGTTCACCTACTGGATGGCGGGTGGCGGGATCAAGCCGGGCGTGCATCACGGGGCGACCGACGAGATTGGTCACAAGGCGGTCGAAAAACCGGTGAGCGTGCACGATCTGCACGCGACCATTCTGCACCTGCTGGGGCTGGAACACACCCAGTTGACCTATCGCTTCAGTGGCCGCGACTTCCGCCTGACCGACGTCTCGGGCGAGGTGGTCGACTCGATCATCGCCTGATCCCGCTCCCCGCTCCCCCACTCCCCATTCCCCGCCAGCATCAGGCGACCGGCGAGCCACGACGGTTGTCCCCCAGGCGGCCGGTTGTGCCGGTTGTGAGGAATGCATTTCCGCCAGGCTGGCGGCGGGCCCGGGGGGCGAGGCAATTCGCCGACCGCGGGCTGCCGGGGGGGCGATGGCACTCCATACTGCGGGCAGGCGCTGTGCGGCGAGATGGCGGACAGCGCTGGCGGTCGGGGCCTCTGCTGCCGACCAGACCGCAGTGCCGTCGGCCTGATTGCGGAGTGACTTCGTGCCGAGATCCTGTTCGCTGCTGTTGGGCTGCGTTGTGTGGGCCCTGTGCGTTGCCCCCGCCTCGCTGGGGGCCCGCGACCTGTATGTGGACAATCTGCTGGGCGACGATCTTTCGACCGGCGAGACCCCCCAGGCACTCGAGGGGCGCGAGGGACCGGTGCGAACCATCGCCGCCGCGCTCAAGCTGTGTCGGGGTTCCGACACCATTCACCTCGCCAACAACCCGCTCCCGTACTTCGAGAGCATCTCGATTTCGGGCCGAAAACTGTTCAACCTCGACCTGGGCGGGCTGACGATCGACGGGCACGGGGCGACACTGAGCGGGGTGTTCCGCATTCCGCAGGGGAGCTGGCGGCATCGGGCCGGGGGACTCTGGGAACTGCACCCCCATCGCAAGGCCCACTACCAGCTGGTCCGCTTCGACCGGGCGGTCCCCGAGTTCCAGTTCGAACTGCTGCCCCGGCAACTTCCCATTCTGCCACCGGGCACCTGGGCCGCCTGGCGGGGGGTGATCTTCTACCAGGTTCAACCCGAGGAGGGCTCGCCCGAGAATCTCCCCCTGGGCCTCGCCGCCCAGGAGGTGGGTGTCACCATTCATGACGTGCCCAATA
>Ga0315903_10010825_pt1 | contig 10811 bp, 9 predicted proteins | sample LakEriMetagenome_7_FD_203524 | JGI IMG/M metagenome (GOLD analysis project Ga0315903, IMG submission 203524) | Freshwater fungal communities from buoy surface, Lake Erie, Ohio, United States - Buoy 2 MA119 | ecosystem: Environmental > Aquatic > Freshwater > Lake | place: USA: Lake Erie, Ohio... | reverse complement strand
GAGTTTCGATGCCCCATGAATTATTAAATTTATTAATTAACATTATTTTTCGGCTTGGGTCCATTTTTCTCAATTGATTTATCAATTCAACCGTAACCGTCACTTTGTCTTCTGAAGAAAGATATCCATCAATCACATATAATATATTACTCATCAACTTTAAATTAGTTTGTTTCTATGTATTGAAATATAAGTCCTATTTCTTATCTTTCAATAAAAGAAGTAATACATGTTAAAAATTTATTGCCACGGTTCTTATATCGGAAATACAGGTTATAATAACCACACACGTGAATTTTTTAGACAGTTGTCTAAACACTCAAAAATCAAAGTTAGAAATTTTACAATAGGTAATTCGTGGACAGAAATGTCAGATACTCCCCACGATGGTGAACCATATATTAATGAAATAGATAAAAGTATCTTATATCAACAAACTTTATGGACAACCAAACCACATCGTAAAGATGTTAAAATGTATCAATCTGAAGATAAAGAATTTAAACAAGATTTTAATATTGTTTTAAGTGAGACCAACCATCACTTTTACTACGACAAATATGATGGACCAAAAATTGCTTACAATGTTTGGGAATCAACACTACAACCTGATGAGTTTTTTAAAGAATTGAAAAAGTACGATGAAGTGTGGGTGCCAAGTCAATGGCAAAAAGATTGCATGGTAAAACAAGGTTATAATTCTGAAAATATTAAAATTGTCCCTGAAGGTGTTGATGATAAAACGTTTTTTCCTGAAGAGGTGGAAAAATTACCATTATATAATGATAGTCGTTTTAAATTTTTGTTATTCGGTAGATGGGACTATAGAAAATCTATCAAAGAAGTTATTGAATCATTCTTGAAAACATTTGACCCATCAGAACCCGTTGATTTGTTGGTATCTGTTGATAATCCTTTTGGAGAACAAATTGATGGTTTCAAAACAACCGAAGAACGATTAAAATTTTTTGGTTTGGATGACCCAAGAATTAAAATAATTCATTTTCCATCAAGAGAAGATTACGTTAAATATCTTAAGACTGGTCATGTGTTTGTTTCATGTGCTAGGTCTGAAGGTTGGAACTTACCGTTGATTGAAGCCATGGCTTGTGGTACTCCATCAATTTACTCTGACTGTTCAGCCCAATTAGAATTTGCAAAAGGTAAAGGACACCCTGTTAAAATTGTTGGTGAAAAACCCGCAAATCAAAACAGTTATGCACGATATACAATGAGTGATTTAGGTGGAAATTATTATGAACCCGATTTTGACCACCTATCAGAAGTTATGAGAGATGTATACTCAAATTACGGAACATACAAAGAAAAAGCTCTTTTAGATTCTATTGAAATTAGAGAAAATTTTAATTGGGAAAACATTGGTAAAATAGGATTTGAAGCTGCAAAATCATTTTATGAAAAAGTATCTTCACCAAATTATATTAAACCAAAAATAGAAAATGAAATTAAAATAACATTTTTTGATGGACCAAAAGTTGAAATCACGGGAGAAGAAAAAAAAGATTATAACATTGAGTTTTTAGATGGAGATAAAGTAATTTACTCCACCAAAATTTCAAATAACATGTGGACAACATGTGGTAGAAAATATTTTACAAATTGGGTTATAAAAATAAATGGAGAGGTTCACCATCAATTTGATTTGAAAGGAAAACGAGTTTTAATTGGGTTTGAATCTAAATCAGTTGGTGATACCATTGCATGGGCACCATACGCAATCGAATTCGCAAAAAAACACGAATGTAAAGTTATTCTTAGTACCTTCCATAATGAATGGTTTAGAGGTTTAGATGCATACAAAGAAATTGACTTTATTAATCCTGGTGAATCTATTGGATGTTATGCGGTGTATCGTATTGGTTGGTTCAGAGATGATAATGGTGGTTGGAAAAAATTTGATTCATATCCTAATCAAGTTAATAGAATTCCATTACAAAAAACCGCAACTGATATTTTAGGTTTAGAATTTGAAGAAAAAAATTATGGTATTAATTTCAAGATTGATAAAAGACCAATGAAAGAAAAATATGTTGTGTTCGGTCCTGAAGCAACTGCTGGTTGTAAAGAGTGGGTTTATCAACATTGGGTATCACTAAGTAAACTTATCAAAGAATTGGGTTATGAAGTTGTAATTTTAACAAAAAAACCATATCATATACACGGTGTAAAAAACATATCGGGTAGACCATTAGAAGATATTGCAACTTACTTATATCACGCTGAAAAATTTATTGGGTTAGGTTCGGGTATGTCTTGGCTCAATTGGGCATTAGGGAAATATACCTACATGATAAATGGGTTTGTTGAAGATGGTCATGAGTTTACAAGTAATATGACCAAAATAACAAATAATCTCTGTATCAAATGTTGGAATGACCCTGTACACGTTTTTGATGCTGGCGATTGGGATTGGTGTCCTGTCTATAAAGGTACAGAGTTACAACACATATGTCAAAAATCAATTACACCATTACAAGTTTTTAACACATTAGAATTATGATATTATACGTAAAAAAAATAGAAGGGGAAAAAGTTCATTTTTCAATAGAGGGGGGGAAAAACAAACCAATAGAAGTTTATCTTATTGATATCAATAGTAACACCGTTATCTCGAAAGCTCATCACGAATTTTTAGATAATGTTGGTTATTGGATTTCAGTACCTTCAAGTTGTTTACCAAAATTAGGTAAAACTATTTTCCGTGCAATCAATGAAGATGGAATTATTAACATTGGAATTGACTTTGGAAATACCGCTCATCCCATTATTATTGATGATATTCCTTTTAAAAGTTATTTTAGTGATAGAACAAATTTTTATACATTCAAGGAAATTTTTTACGATAACATATATTACGATGATGTCGTAAAAGTTGAAGAAAATGATGTTGTTGTCGACATTGGTGCTAATATTGGATTTTTTTCAGTTTATGCCAGTCAATTCAAACCAAAAAAAATAATTTGTTTAGAACCTGATATTAAAAGTTATATTACTTTATTAGAGAATACCAAAAACTTTGATAACATCAATTGTTACAATTTGGCCATTTCAGATGAAAATGGAATTATGCCATTTTGTTATTCTGATATAACAAGTGCGGGTTCTCATTTGAAAAAATTTCACGAAATTATTGATAACAATATTAATTTGGAAACAAATGTATTAACAATTAATATTGAGAAATTATTCGATTTGTTTAACATAAATCATATCGATTATTTAAAATTGGACTGTGAAGGTGGTGAACAAGATATTTTTAAGACGATAGAAAACACAACTCTTAAAAAAATTAAAAAAATATCATTGGAGTTTCATAGTGTCGAAATAAAAAATCAAATAACTGAAAAATTGATTGAAAACGGATTTGAAATCACAAAAGAGTTTTTCTTACATTTTTCGAATTCAGTTGGTGTGATTTTTGCAATAAATAAAAATTTTTAATCTAATGGATATAACAAAGTTTGATTGGGGTAGTTCTAACGAATGGTATAAAGACTGTATCGGTAAAGAAGTTTTTGATGAAAAAATATATGAACGTTTTTTCTCAGTTAATAATAATGATGTTGTTTTAGATGTTGGTGCAAGTATTGGTATTTTCACTTATTCAATATTAGACAAAAATCCATCTCACGTTTTTTGTTTAGAACCTAGTCCTGAACAGTTTGTCACACTTAACAAAAACACTTTAAATGGTTTTGTTACTTGTATTAATAAAGGTATGTCGAATGTTGATGGGATTAAAACATTGAATGAAGTATATGGTACAGATAACAAACCTTTAGAGGTTCATACCCTAAGATTTGACACATTAATTAAGAAATATAATATACAACAAATTGATTTTTTAAAAACAGATTGTGAGGGTGGTGAATATGATATATTTACCATTCAAAATTTGATTTGGATAAAAAATAACGTAAAAAAAATTGTTGGTGAATGGCATTTATCAACACCTACCCAAAAACAACAATTCAGAGAATTTAGAGATGTGTTTCTAAGATTATTTAATAACTACGAAATATATTCAGTAGATGGTGCTAACATTAAATGGGATTTGTGGAATGAACATTTCATCCAATATTATAAGCAAATTATTATCTACATCGATAATCGTTGAGATAATTCTTTTGATTGAAGGATGTTATCCTCAATTGAGCAATATGTCCACGAACCATATCTACCTATAGAAAATAACCCATCAGGGTTATTTTTTTTGTTCCAACTATTATAAATTTCTTTTGACTCTTTAGTGATATAAACGTATGCAGGATTCATGACAATCATTTGGTAGTCTACTAACTTTTGACCAACAATAACACCTGATTCCTCCAAGTCTTCTAAAACTTTTTTTAATAAAGTTTCTTCCACAACTTCTTGATGTTTATCCATACCAATTTCAACGTATAAACTCATCTTGTCTGTATTGAAAATATTACTGTAAAATCCAACTCTATAGAATATTTCATTACCAGGAAAATATATCCAGTTCGAATCTATTCCAGTTTCTCTGTCAAACCCCAAGTTAAACACAACCACTTTATTAGATGATAAATTATTAACCTTTTCACCCGTAAGTTCCATGAATTTATCAAACGGCATTGTGTTAACCAATTTATCAAATTTAATGAATCCATCATTTGTTTGAGCAATTTTATTTTCAATATCAATACTGATTATTTCGGTATTCAACAATATGTTGTCTTGGTTTACTCTTTTGAGTAATGATTTTACAAATTCAACACTACCTCCTGTTGGATATATGAATGTGTCGTTATAAGATTCAGTCTTATCTTTATTTTTCAGTTGAGTAAGTAGGTCGTCAAAGTTTGTTGGTTTTGGAAAAAATCTACCCATTGCGTCATAATCCAAATTATTTAAATCACAAGCATACAACTTTTGATTATAGGGTATAATGAACTTGTCACAGATGGACTGTCCTAATGTATTTCTAACAAAGTCTGTGAATGTATTAACTTCATCATTTCCTTTATTTCTTAGGTCATATAAACACTCAACAAATTCGTTGGTTGGTAACTGATGTATATTATTTTGGAATGGAAAATCTATATATCGACCCTTATAATAAATGTGACTTTTCTTGTTAACCGTAACAACATCACACTCAATATTTTCTAATACATAATCTTTGATTTCTTTATTATTAAAATGAAAGAAGTGACCCGAATAATCCCAAACAAAACCGTTCCTAATTGTGGTTTTACAGTATCCCCCAACCTCAGAATCTTTCTCAACTATTAAATAATCATCGGTATCCAAAAAGGAGGCTAATGAAAGTCCCGTTATTCCTGCACCTATTATTAATGTGTCGACATTTTTATTCATTTGGTATACCTAATCTGTCGTTAAAATGTTTTTTGTTGGTTAAAAGTCTTTCTCTGTGTTCCGAAAATTTCTCATCATCTATTATTTGATTTAGATAATTCAAACCTTCCTGATATCTATCCGTCCAAAAACAAGCAACAGATAATTCATCATAAAGATTTTTACCGTAAGCTTCTTGGTCAACAAATAAAATATATTTTTCTTTTACTTTATTTATATCAATAGATAGTGCTTTGGTTAAATAAGTATAAGCTTCTTGATGTCTACCTATTCTATTACAAAAGGCACCAATGTGATAATTTGGTTCAGCTCTGTCAGGAAACGTTGAAATCGCTTTTTCCATTTCTTGTATGATTCTATCATGAGAATAATTTAATTTCATCATACATAATGAAATTCTCATTTGAGCTTCAAATTTTTCTTCAATCCAACCACCATTCAATTTCACGTACATTGTATTCCACTTTAACGCTTCTTCAGGCATATCACTATCCATGTAACTTTGTGCTGTATAAAATGCCGACCTCATATTTAAATCATCAGGGTCATCAATTAATGTATCCCAAAATTGTTTTTCTAATTTTACCGCATCGTAATAATATTTCTTTGGGTCAAAAGCTCTTGAACCAATCCCCTCACCTGAAATATAAAAACCTCTATTGGTCATACCAAATGATGTTATTCCATTTGGTTTTTCTAAACATTTTATTGTTGTGTGAGCAACACCACAGAATTTCCATGTTACTCTATTGTTGAATATTATCCAAGCCTTCCATTCAGCAACCCCACGTTTTACTGGTATGTAGTAAGCGTCGTATCCCGCGTCTTCGTTTTTAAACTCAAAATCACCAACCAATAAGTCGTCAGCGTCTAAATGCATAACGTAGTCCGCCTTGTCTTTGGCTCGATTCATCATAAGAGTTTTGTTAACATCAAAACCAACCCATTCATCAACATGTAATTCGCCAGGTATTCCTTTTTCTTCAAAAAATGTTTTAACGATTTCGCATGTTCTATCGGTTGAGCCAGTGTCACATACTATCCAATAATCGATGTATTTGTATACGGATTCTAATGTATTTTGAATACAATGTTCTTCATTTTTACACATTGTTGCAAAACAAAGTGTTGGTCTATTATTTGTCGTCATATATGTAATTTAATATTTCTTCTTCTTCGTGAAATTTTCTAATAAAAATGTGATTTTGAAATTTTTGCGAGCAGTTTTCGTTCTCAACCCAACTCCAATCATTCTTACCCATTTCTAAAATTTTATTATGTATTTGTTTGTCGTAATAATCTCTTATCAACCTCGACCTTCTGTTAATATCAACGGAATTATTATCTGTTGTTGAGTTTCTATTATTCCATTGGATATATAATACTTTTTTTATGTGGACCATTTTTGTATTTAAAAAAGTCCTAACAATTAATTCAAAGTCATCCGCAACTGGTGTTTTTTTATTGTGTCCCCCAATTTTTTGGTAAACTTCTCGTTTCCAAACTCTAACATGTGATGGCATACTAATGTTAAATCTAATTGTTAGTGGGTTAATATCAGGATAATGATGTGCTAAAAGTTGTAAATCATCTTCTACCACCCATGTATGACCAGCATATCCAAAATCAAAAAAATTATCTTCCCTACCATACCAATTACCTGACCAATTATGGTCATAATATTTTGGACTGCCGTCATCATATTGTTCAGTAACATCACTATACATAAATCCCGCATCAGGAAATTTATTTGATGCTCTATCCAAATACTCTAAACAACGAGTTAGTAGTGTGTCGTCATGGTCTAATTCTACTAACCATTCTCCATCACACAAAGAAGCTGCTCTGTTTTTTGACAAACCAACATTACCACCTGAATTTGGTAACATTTTGTGTATTTTCACTCTAAAATCATTTTCTGCGATTATATTTAATAATTCCCAAGTCTCATTACTTGTTGAATCGTCAAGTACAACCCATTCCCAATCACTATATGTTTGTTTTGTGATACTCTCATATGTTCTCAATATTTTTTCACCTGTATTATATGTTGGCGTAAAGATAGAAAACTTGGGTCTTGGGTATTCACAATTAATAAAGGTAGATTGAACAACGATATCATTTGCCAATATTACATCGTCAATATAATCATTATAATGTATATACCTATTACTTAATGTTTTATTTATTAGAGTAAATTCTTCCTTGAATGAAATAATTAAGTCTGGTTTTATAATTGCAAAATCTTGAATTAAATTGTCGTGTGATTCCATTGAATATACTTCAACCTCTTCAAAAAGATTTTCTTCGTGGTAGATTTCGGAACGCAAGGTGAATTTACCTTGTTTATACCAATTATATAAAATTGCAACAGGTTTTTTTGTCTTCATAAATTATCTTTCAGTATCAAAGAAAAATGTTTGAAATAATCTCCCATCATTCATATCCTGACCAAAATAATCTAAAGACATGTGGAAAAAATCACCTCTATATAAAACAAGTCGATTAAACTTATTTGCTAATCTATCGGTAAGTTCCCATTTGGTCATATCTTGTGAATCTTTATTAATAGTGATTAAAAGTTCTATATCATAAGAACCATCCTCTTTTCTTGGTGCAGATTCTAATCCTGTTGGTATATGTCTAAATAAACCAGTGCCTGAACTTAAAGGCGCGTTTGGTGTTAAATAACATACTCCCGCCCATTTTGTTGTTTGGTCGGCATGTATCCAACTTCTATCTCTTGATGTTGTATATTGAAAAGCTCCGTTGTATTGGTCTCTGTCCCACCTTGTGATTTTTCCACCAGCAGTTTGAACTGCATTTTGAATTACATCAAACACACTTTGATTATAAAAAGAAACTGTTCTGTTACCTGGATAATTACCCTTAACTCCAAAATCTTGTGATAAAGCAAATTCCCGAGTTTCATAAGGGTCTAAATAAAAATTGTCGATTATTATTGCTGAAATTTCCATATATTATTTGTAATGGTCTCCTCCTACCCACCAAACTAAACTTTTTCTATTTCCACTTGTAAGTGGTGTAACTCTATGTAATAGAAATGAAGGAAAAATAATTACATTACCTTTACCTCTTGGTACTGTTATTATGTCAGATGAATTCATTAATTGTAAATCACCTCCCTCATACTCATCAGTATCTGAAAGTTGCACTACTATTGAAATTTTTCTGTGTGATATATTTTCAGGACCTATATCTAAATGCCAATTATAGTGTCCTCCGTTTCCTTCGTATTCGGTATATTGTATTTTATCAATACCTGTTTTTAAATCAAAGTTCCAAATTGTGTTGTTAGCCTCAATTATTTGTGACATCAGTCTATCGATAACCCACTCCCACTCAGAGTCAAATGGTAACCACTTAATATTACTTTTTCGGTACTTGTCGGTATTGACCTCATCAACTATTGTTGCCTTTTCAAAATTATAGTTTTTAGCACTTTCTATAATTTTACTAACTTCCAAATCTGTAAATCCTTTTTCAAACCAATAATAGTTTGTTTGGTTTATATTAGTTTTGGTTGGAAATATTGGTTTTAAATCCATATTAAAAATATAAACAATCTAACCAAACAATAAAGATTTTTAAAGGTATTAATTATTAACCGCAAGGACTACCCGCAGAGCTAGTTCCTTCTGGTGGGTCCATAACCGTACCTACAATAGCACAAACAAAATCTTGACCACCAGCGGGTACCTGACTAAAAGTTGCAATTCCCGCACAATCAGTAAAATCAAATTGTATTGGTGGTGATGGTGGAAACGGTGGATTATTGTTTGTTAAAGTATATTCTACACAAACATTAACACTAATCCCATTAATTCTATTCTGTCCTCCCATGTTGTATCCATTAATTCTAGATATATTATTAACTGAAATCCCATTAATTGAATATGGCATATCTATTAAGGTATTTGTATCCAAGTACTACTTGGGTTTAGTCTTATCAAGTAAGCTCCTCCAGCACCGTCTTGAGTATTAACAACGTGTCCAACTACTCTAACAATATCGCCAGAACCTGATGGTGCTGTCATGGTTAAATTACCTGAAGTCGCTTCACTTAAATATACAGCTTTTCCTCTATCGTTTGTCCCTGGGGTAGACACATTGTCAATATACCCATTATCAATTGTCACATAACCATCAAGTGCAACATATGTCCAATCATCCGCACTTGTTGTTGATGATAAACAGATACCCAACAATCCTATTGATGTCGCTGGTGCGTCAGCCTGTGCGGTTGTCCATCGGGTAAAGTCAGCAAATCCTCCGCCACCTGTTGTCGTAGACAAATAAACCGCTTTTCCTGCTGCTAGTGATGCCGCCCCTATACCAACTATTGATGTACCACCATTTATTGTACCGTTAAATGCGTCTTCAACTAAACCGTTGGTCGCGTTTTCACCTTGATATTTAGAACCTAAGATTGTTACATTACCCGCCTTTGTTTTACCTGTAAACATTTCTACAGCGTCACCCAAAGTTGTACTTGAGAAGAATGGTCCATCAATCACAACATCTAATGTGTTGTATGAATTGTCTTTTTCAACAATAATATCATTTTTACCATCAAAATACCACCAAGGTTTTTTAGGTTTTTTTCTTGGACAGGTTGTTTTTTGAATTGTACATCCACTTATCCATTCAAGTTCACCTAATGTAGAACCTCCAGCTCCGCTACTCTTCCAAAGTACAAACTTATCATCAACTCCGTTATATATGAACTCATCCATAGTTTCAACATACATTCTACCTGAAGTGTGTGTTGAACCTGAAACTCTAACTTTATCTGTTAATATTTCAAATACGTTATTGCCACCAGCCGCAAATCCTAATATATCTGTACCTTTACGGAACATACCTGTATTGGTATCTGCCGAGAATGAATAAGCTGGTGTTGATACCGAACCGTCACAAATTTGTAAAGGACATACTAATGGACCTGGAACCCCTTGAGCCCCTGTAGAACCTTGAGCCCCTTGAGCTCCTTGTGAACCAGTAGCACCTTGTGAACCAGTAGCACCTTGTGCCCCTGTTGCTCCTTGAGCTCCTTGTGCCCCATTAGAACCTGCCGCACCTTGTGCTCCCTGAGGACCTACCGCTCCTTGAGCTCCTGTCGCTCCTTGGGCTCCTTGTGGACCTGCTGCTCCTTGTGCTCCCTGAGGACCTACTGCCCCTTGAGCTCCTACCGCTCCTTGAGCTCCTGTTGCTCCTTGAGCACCTTGTGCCCCATTAGAACCTGCCGCACCTTGTGCTCCCTGAGGACCTACCGCTCCTTGAGCTCCTGTTGCTCCTTGAGCACCTTGTGCCCCATTAGAACCTGCCGCTCCTTGAGCTCCCTGAGGACCTACCGCTCCTTGAGCTCCTGTCGCTCCTTGAGCCCCTTGTGGACCTACCGCACCTTGAGCTCCCTGAGGACCTAC
>Ga0315903_10010824_pt1 | contig 10812 bp, 10 predicted proteins | sample LakEriMetagenome_7_FD_203524 | JGI IMG/M metagenome (GOLD analysis project Ga0315903, IMG submission 203524) | Freshwater fungal communities from buoy surface, Lake Erie, Ohio, United States - Buoy 2 MA119 | ecosystem: Environmental > Aquatic > Freshwater > Lake | place: USA: Lake Erie, Ohio... | reverse complement strand
CCCCGGTGAGGTCAGTCTCGCGCATCGCGGGGTCCTCTTCCTCGATGAGCTCTTGGAACTCCCGCGGCATGTGCTCGATGCGATGCGGCAACCGCTCGAGGATGGCCGCGTGGTGATCGCACGCGCCGCGCAGTCGGTCGGCTTCCCCTCGCGCTTCCTCCTGCTCGGCGCGGCCAACCCCTGTCCCTGCGGATTCGAAGGCGAGCCCGCCGGCACCTGTCGTTGCTCCGCGAGCGAGGTCGCGCGCTACCGCGCGCGGCTCTCCGGGCCGCTCGCCGATCGCATCGATCTCCATGTCCGGGTCGGTGTGGTCTCGCTGCACGACCTCGATCGCTCCGCCCCGGCGGAATCGAGTGCGACCATCCGGGCGCGGGTCGCCGCGGCCCGCGCGAAACAAGCGGAGCGCTACGCCTCCCTGCCTGGGGTGCGCTGGAACGCCGAGGTGCCAGGGCGGTGGCTCCTCACCGAAGGGGCGATCGAACCGGCGGCCCGGGCCCTCCTGCGCCAGATGGCGGAACAGCTCCGCCTCTCCGCTCGCGCCTTCCACCGCACGATCCGCGTGGCACAGACCGTGGCCGATCTCGCGGGGGCCGACGCGGTCCATCCGGATCACGTCGCCGAGGCCTTCTTATTCAAGCCGATGGAGCCGGTGCCCGTGTAACTTTCCCTAATGGATTCGCATCGGTCGGCCATGGAGAAGGAGGCGCACCTCCTCGGGTGGTTCCGGGCACAGGGTTCCGCCCTCATCGGCTTCTCCGGTGGGGTCGATTCCGCCTATCTCGCCTGCATCGCGCTCGAGGCGGTGGGGCCCGCGCGGTGTCTCGCCGTGATCGGGCGCAGCGCCTCCTATCCGGCGGTGCAGTGGGAGAAGGCACGCGCCGTCGCCGATCGATTCGGGATCCCCGTGCACGAGGTCGATACCGAGGAACTCGCCGACCCCCGCTACGCCGCGAACCCGACCAATCGCTGCTATTTCTGTAAGTCCGAACTCTGGACGCGACTCGTGCCGATCGCCCAGGCGCGCGGGCTTGCCGTGGTCGTCGATGGCACCAACGCCGATGATCGTCACGACCATCGGCCGGGCGCGCGGGCCGCGGCGGAGCAGGGGGTCCGGTCCCCGCTGGCCGAGCTGGGCTTCACCAAAGCGGAGATCCGCGCGGCCTCGGCGGCGCGGGGGATCCCCACCTGGGACCAGCCGGCCTCTCCCTGTCTCTCCTCGCGACTCCCCTATGGGACCGAGGTCACCCCACTGCGCCTTCGCGTGGTCGAGAGCGCCGAGGCGGCCGTGCGCGCGCTCGGGGTCACCGGGAATCTGCGGGTGCGCTACTTCGGGGAACGGGCGCGTGTCGAACTCGATGCCGAGGCGTTGGCGCACTGGTCAGCGGAGCCCGCGCGTGGAGCACTCGAGACGGCGGTGCGTGCGGCGGGCTTCACCGAGGTGGAGCTGCAGGGCTTTCGCTCCGGCGCGCTCAACATCCTGGCCGGCGTGGCCGGCGGAGCCGCGTGATGTTCGGCTGTCTCGGCAAGATCCTCTCCGCGATCTTCTTCATCATCTTGGGTGCGGTCTTGCACGCACAGTGGCCCGCGATCACGCGCGAGCTGCGCGAGCGGGTGCCGGCGCTGCTCCCCGTCCCGGTGGCGGAGAAGGCGCGCACGATCGTCTCGATCGAGATCGCCGCGGATCGTGTGATCGCGAGGGGGATCGGGTGAGCGCCCGCATCCTCGTGGTCGATGACGAGCCCGGGGTCCGCGCCGCCCTCACCCAGGTGTTGGAGTATGAGGGCTACGAGGTGCGGGCCGTCGCGAGCGGTACGGAGGCGCTCACGACCTACGCGAGTTGGGCGCCGCGCCTCGTGCTGCTCGACGTGAAGATGGCGGGGATCGACGGGCTCGAGACCCTCTCGCGGTTGCGGGCGGCCGACCCCGAGGCGGTGGTGGTGATGATCTCGGGGCATGCGACGCTCCGCGATGCCGTCGACGCGACGCAGCGCGGCGCCTACGACATCCTCGAGAAGCCGCTCGACACCGATCGCATCCTCGTCACGATCCGCAATGCGATCGGACATCTCACCCTGCGAGAGGAGAACGCGCGCCTCCGTGCCCATGTCGAGCGGCACGGGGCGATCGTGGGAGCCTCGCCGCCGATCCGCGCGCTCGTCGCGCAGATCGATCGGGTCGCCGCCACCGGCGCGCGCGTGCTGATCACCGGGGAGAACGGCACGGGGAAGGAGTTGGTTGCGCGCGCCATCCATGCCAAGTCGCCCCGCGCATCAGCGCCGTTCATCGAGGTCAACTGTGCGGCGATCCCGGGCGAACTGATCGAGAGCGAGCTCTTCGGCCATATGCGCGGCTCCTTCACTGGGGCGGTGCAGGATCGTCCGGGCAAGTTCGAGCTCGCCGATCGGGGCACGCTCTTCCTCGACGAGATCGGGGACATGTCGCTCGCGGCACAGGCCAAGGTGCTGCGCGTCCTCGAGGACGGCGCGGTCACCCGCATCGGGGGGCGCACGAGTCGCACCGTCGACGTGCGCGTGCTCGCGGCGACCAACAAGCGCCTCGAGGAGGAGATCGCGGCGGGGCGCTTCCGCGAGGATCTCTACTATCGGCTCAACGTCGTCCCGCTCACCGTCCCCACGTTGCGGGAGCGTCGCGAGGACATCCCGATGCTCGTCACGCACTTCGTCGAGCGGATGGCAGCGGAGGCGGGGATGACCCCGCGCCCCTTCGACGCGATGGCGATGGAGCGGTTGGTCGCGCTCGACTGGCCAGGGAATGTGCGCGAGCTCCGGAACACCATCGAGCGTCTCCTCATCCTCTCCGTGGGGGCCCACGTCACGGTCGCCGACATCGATCGGCTCGTCGCCGGCCGCGCCGCCGAGGTCGGTGGGGGGCTCGGCCCCATCGGGGGGGCCCGCACCTGGGAGGAGTTCAAGCGCACCGCGGAACGCACCTTCCTGCTCCATCATCTCCGGCGCCACGATTGGAACATCGCCGAGACGGCGCGGGCCCTCGAGATGCCGCGGTCCAACCTGTATGCCAAGCTCGAGCGCCACAGGATCTCCCGGGACCACTAACTTCACCCCATGACGACCTTCCACAACTTCATCGCCGGCGAGTGGGTCCGTGCTGCCTCCGGCCAGACCTTCGAGAACCGCAACCCTGCCGACACGCGCGATCTCGTGGGGCACTTCCCGCGCTCCGGGGCAGCCGACGTCGAGCGTGCCGTCGCCTCGGCCACGCGCGGCTTCGCCCGGTGGAGTCGCACGCCGGCGCCGGCCCGTGGCGATGTGCTGCGGCGGGTCGGCGACCTGATGAGCGCTCGCAAGGAGGAGCTCGCCGACCTCATGACGCGAGAGATGGGGAAGCCGCTCTCTGAGACGCGCGGCGATGTGCAGGAGGGGATCGACACCGCCTACTACGCGGCGGTCGAAGGGCGTCGGCTCTTCGGGCACACGGTCCCAAGTGAGCTCCGCGACAAGTGGGCGATGAGCTTCCGCCGCCCGATCGGGATCGCGGGGCTCATCACCCCGTTCAACTTCCCGCTCGCGATCCCGACGTGGAAGATGTTCCCCGCGCTCGTCTGCGGGAATGCGGTGATCTTCAAGCCGGGGGAGGACGTCCCGCACACGGGGCACGTGCTCGTCGAGATCCTCCTCGAGGCGGGACTCCCCCCCGAGGTCATCCAGCTCCTGCACGGGGACGGTGAGGTCGGGGCCGCGATGGTCGCGCATCCGCAGATCCCCCTCATCTCCTTCACCGGCTCCACCGAGACGGGGAGCAAGGTCGGCGAGGTCTGCGGGCGGATGCACAAGCGCCTCTCACTCGAGATGGGCGGCAAGAACGCGCAGATCGTGCTCGACGATGCGAACCTCGACCTCGCCCTCGACGGCGTCCTCTGGGGCGCCTTCGGCACCACGGGGCAGCGCTGCACCGCGACCAGTCGACTGATCCTGCAGGCGGGGATCCACGACGCCTTCATGGATCGCCTGATCGCCCGGGCCAAGACCCTTCGCCTGGGCGATGGACGCAAGGCGGGGACCGACGTGGGGCCGGTCATCCATGAGGCGAGTCTCGCGAAGGTCGCCTCCTATGTGGAGATCGGTCAGCGGGAAGGGGCGACGCTCGCGCTCGGCGGTGCGCGCGCGACCGGCGCCGGACTCGAGCATGGCCACTTCTTTCAGCCGACGATCCTCATCGGCGTGCGCCCCGAGATGCGGGTGGCGCAGGAGGAGATCTTCGGCCCGGTGCTCTCGGTGATCCGCGTCGCCGATGCGGCCGAGGCCTTCCGCGTGAACAATGGCGTGAAGTACGGGCTCTCGAGCTCGCTCTACACGCAGGATGTGAATCTCGCCTTCCGCGCGATGCAGGAGCTCGACAACGGGATCACCTACGTGAACGCCCCGACCATCGGCGCCGAGGCGCATCTCCCCTTTGGTGGGGTGAAGCAGACGGGGAACGGACATCGCGAAGGGGGATGGGAGGTCTACGAGTTCTATTCGGAGACCAAGGTCGGCTACGTCGACTACAGCGGGACCCTCCAGCGCGCACAGATCGATAATTATTGATGACCACCTCGCGCTGGCCTCGAGCCCGACGCGTCGGGCGCACGATCTGGGAGGGGCTCAAGTCCCTCCAGGTCGTCGTGCTCGTCTTCGTGCTCGTGCGGGCGCTCGTGGTAGAGGCCTTCCGGATCCCGAGTGGGTCGATGGAAGGCACCCTGTTGATCGGGGATTTCCTCCTCGTGAACAAGCTGCTCTACGGCGCGGAGCTCCCGGTGGTGAAGCGGCAGCTCCCGCCGATCCGGGATCCACGCCACGGTGACGTGGTCGTCTTCCGGTGGCCGGAGGATCCACGCAAGCACTTCGTGAAGCGTTTGGTCGGACTCCCCGGGGACACGCTCGAGATGCGGCAGGGCGTCTTGGTCCGGAACGGGAGGGTGCAGCAGGAACGCTACGCGCAGCAGCTCCCCGAGCTCCTCGATGGCACGGTGGTGGAGTTCGCGTGGCAGCGCGACCATCTGCTCCCCACGGTCGATGCGTCGCACTATGTCCCGTCGCGCGACGACTGGGGGCCGCTCGTCGTGGCGCCACGGCACTTCTTCGTGCTCGGCGACAATCGTGACAACTCGCTCGACTCCCGCTACTGGGGATTCGTCCCCGATTCGCTCATCCGGGGGGCGCCCCTCCTCGTCTACTTCAGCCTTCGCCCCGACAGCGCGGGCCGCGCGGGATGGACCTCGCGGGTCCGATGGGACCGACTCGGCGCCCTCGTCGAGTGATGGTGGGAGGGGGCGCTGGGTAGGGTGCTGGGGGGTGCTTCCCTCCCTCTGGTCGGTACTGCACATTCTTTTGGAAGGACCGTTCGCCGCCCCCCCGGAGACGCCCGCGTGAGACGTACCGCCCGTTTGCACAAGCGCCGTTCGCACGACGAAGGATCGCTCGACCAGTATCTGCGCGACATCAGCGCCTACCCGCTCATCACTCGGGAGGAGGAGGTCGTCCTCGCGCAGCGGATCCGGCTGAACGACCAGGAAGCCCTCGATGGCCTCGTGCGGGCGAATCTTCGCTTCGTGGTCTCGGTCGCCAAGAAATACCAGAATCAGGGCGTCTCCCTCTCCGATCTGATCAACGAGGGGAACCTGGGCCTCATCCGCGCCGCCCATAAGTTCGACGAGACCAGGGGGATCAAGTTCATCTCCTACGCCGTCTGGTGGATCCGACAGGCGATCCTCCAGGCCTTGGCCGAGCAGAGCCGCATCGTGCGCGTCCCGCTCAACCGCGCGGGGGAGATCCATCGGATCGGGAAGCGGGCCAACGCCCTCCTCCAGGAGCTCGGGCGCGAGGCGACCCACGCCGAGATCGCCGAAGGGATGGAGCTCAGCGAGGATGAGGTGGCCAAGTCGATGGCGATCTCGCAGGCCCACGTCTCCCTTGATGCGCCGATCGCCCCGGGGGAGGACAATCGCCTCCTCGACTACATCGCCGACACCACCCACGCCAACCCCGAGGAGGAGGTGATCGAGGTGGCGTTGATGGAGTCGGTCCAGCAGGCGCTCGCCGGCCTCAAGGAGCGGGAGGCCAAGATCCTCCGGCTCTACTTCGGGCTCGATGGGGCGGAGCCGATGACCCTGGAGCAGATCGGGGCGGTGCTGAACATCACCCGGGAGCGGGTCCGTCAGATCAAGGAGAAGGCGCTCTCGCGGCTGCGTCACGTCTCCCGCGCCCGCTCGCTGGAGAGCTACCTGGGCGACTAACTTTCGAGGATGTCCAAAGACGCCTCGTTCGATATCTCGACCGCCGTCGACCTCCAGGAGGTCGACAACGCCGTCAATCAGGCGGCCAAGGAGATCGCCCAGCGGTATGACTTCAAGGACGCGACGCTCGCGACGGTCGAGTTCGCGCGCGGGGAGGGGACGATCACCCTCGCCACCGACACCGACATGCGCCTCCGCGCCATGTGGGACATCCTGCAGGGGAAGCTCATCAAGCGCGGCGTCCCGGTGAAGAACCTCGATGCCGGCGAACCGTCGCAGGCGGGAGGTGATACCTGGCGCCGCGTCATCACCCTCAAGCAGTCGCTCGACGGGGAGACCTGCAAGCAGGTCGTCGCCGCCATCAAGGCGCAGAAGTTCAAGAAGGTCCAAGCCTCCATCCAAGGCGACACCGTGCGTATCGTCTCGCCGAGTCGCGATGAGCTCCAGACGGTGATGGGCTTCCTGCGCGGTGAGGACTTCGGGGTCCAGCTGCAGTTCGGGAACTATCGGTGAGATTCCAGGTCGTCACCCTCGGCTGCGATAAGAACACCGTCGACTCGGAGCGCTATCGGGCCCAGCTGATCGATCATGGCGGGGTGCAGGTCGCCGACGCCGAGGACGCCGAGGTGATCATCGTGAACACCTGTGGGTTCATCGATGCGGCGAAGCGCGAGTCGATCGACGCGATCGTCGCGGCGGGGCGATTGAAGGGGGAGGGGAGTGCGACCGCGGTCGTCGCCGTCGGGTGCATGGTGGAGCGCCACAAGGACGAGCTCGTCGAGGCGCTCCCGGAAGTCGATCTCTTCCTTGGCGCCTCGGAGACGGAGCAGCTCGTTCCGCTCCTCCAGGCGCGCGGGTTGATCGGCGATCCGGTGACGGTGCACCCGGGGCAGCGTATCTATGCGGGGGACACCCCCTTCGTGCGCTACCTCAAGGTGAGCGAGGGGTGCGATCATGGCTGCGCCTTCTGTGCCATCCCCCTCATGCGGGGTACGCATCGCTCCTTCGCGCTCGATGAGATCGTGCGCGAGGCACAGCTGCTCGAGTTGCAGGGGGCGCGCGAGGTGAACCTCGTGGCGCAGGACCTCGCGCACTACGGTCGCGATCTGCGCGATGGGGTCCGACTCCCCGAACTGCTCGAGGCGCTCGTCCGCGAGACCTCGATCCCCTGGTTCCGCAACATGTATCTCTACTCGGCGGGGATCACGCCGCGGTTGCTCGAGGTGATCGCGGCGCAGCCCCGCATCGTGCCGTACCTCGACATGCCGATCCAGCATGCGTCCGATGCGGTGCTCGAGCGGATGCGGCGGCCCGAGCGGCAGCGGACGATCCGCGAGAAGGTCGCGCGCTTTCGTGAGGCGGTGCCCGGCGTGGCGATCCGTACCACCTGCATCGTCGGCTTCCCTGGGGAGACCGGGGACGATGTGACTCAGCTGCTCGATTTTCTGCGCGAGATCGAGTTTGAGCGGGTGGGGGTCTTTGCCTACTCGCCGCAAGAGGGGACGCGGGCCGCGGCGCTCCCTGACGATGTGCCGGAGGGTGTGAAGCGGGAGCGACTCGAGGCGGTGCAGGAGCTCCAGCGGCATATCACGGCGGAACGCTACGAATCGCGCGTGGGGGCTACAGCCCCGGTGTTGATCGAGGCGGCCGCCGGCGCCCAGGGGGTCGCACGCGGGCGACTCCCCTGGCAGGCCGATGACATCGATGGCGTGACCTGGGTGCGCACCGATGCCACCCCGGGGAGTTTGGTCGAGACGCGAGTGACGGCGGTGCAGGACGACTATGACTTCACCGCGGACTTCGTGCGCACGCTCGAGATGCCAGCTGCGCCGAGGGCGGCGCCGGTGCGCGGACGTACGCTCCCCATGGCGGCCACGATCGGGAGCTTCGGTCGGTGAGCGGGACGCGCGTCGGCTGGCGCTGGCGCGTCGTCGCAGGCACCCTGACCACCCTGATCCTCGGGGTCGGCGCCTGTGGGCGTCGTCCGCTGGTGCCGGCCACGAGTCCGACCACCACGAATCGGCCGGCCGCGGAGCGACCGAGCCCTGCGGTGGCCCGGGATACCGCCACGACGCCGTCGCCGGACGAGGCCTTCCCGCTCGATGAGGCCCCTCCATCGCCTTCACTGGGTGATGGCCCTCTGGTCCGTATCGCGCTCACGGTGCACGTGGGGTCGGCGCCGCTGAGCGCGAGTGGTGCCTGGCGTCTCCTCGACGAGGATGGTGGGGTCATCGTCCGCGCGAATCCACGGGACCGGTGGTCGATCGAGCGGCGCGGGAGGGTGTTGCGGGCGGTTCGCCCGGACGGGTTGGCGAGCGCGTGGCACGCGGGGCCGGTGACGCTACGGACCGATCGGGTGGGGACGGTGCGGTCAGGGGGGCGCGCCTATCGCGGGGCGCTGCGGCATGTCGCGACCGATTCCGGGGTGCTCGTGGTGAACGTGCTCCCCCTCGATGATTACCTCCGCGGGGTGGTGCCGCTGGAGATCGGCGATCGACCGGCGGGCGAGCGCGATGCCGTGGAGGCGCAGGCGATCGCGGCGCGCACCTACACCGTGCGTCGGCTCATCGCCGAGCGTCGGGGGACGGCGCGGCGTCGGTGGTTCGATCTCCTCCCGACCGTCGCCGATCAGGTCTACGGGGGGCTCGCCGCCGAGCGCCAGTCATCGGATCGGGCGATCGAGCGCACGAGCGGGCTCGTGCTGATGGTGGGCGGACAGGTGGCCGATGCCCCCTTCTTCTCGACCTGCGGCGGGCGGACGGCGGCGGCCTCCGAGGTCTGGTCTGTGGCGGGGGCGAGTCATCTCCGCGGGGTGAGCGATCGCATCCCTGGGACGATGCGCGATTACTGCGACGGGTCGCCGACCTATCGGTGGACCCGTCGGCTCGCCGCCGCCGAGGTGGACCTAGTGGTGCAGCGCTATCTGGCGAGCGTCACCGCCGTCCCCCGCGCGGGGCCGGGCCGCGTCCAGGGGCTTCGCGTGGTGAGCACCGGGACGAGTGGGCGCGTCGCGCGGCTCGAGCTCCGGGCCGACGGGGGGACCTTCACCGTCCCCGGGAACGCCGCACGCAGCGTCCTCCGCTCGCCGGGTGGTGACCTCCTGCCCAGCGCCTATTTTTCGCTCGCGGTGGAGCAGGAGGGTGGGCGTCTCATCCGCGCGGTGCTCGAGGGGCGCGGATCGGGACATGGGGTCGGGATGTGTCAGTGGGGGGCGATCGGGCGCGCGCGCGCCGGTCAGGACCACCGCGCCATCCTCTCGGCCTACTATCCTGGGGCCACCGTCGCGCGTCTGCCCGCTGGCCTCATCACCTCGTAGGAGTCCCGTCCGGTGCCATCCGCTCCCACCGCCAGTGTCCGCTCCCCCCTCCGCGTCGGCGTCCTCGGTCTCGGGGTGATCTCGCAGACGGCGCATCTCCCGGTCCTCGCCAAGATGCGCGGCGTGCAACTCGCCGCCCTCTGCGATGGGGATCTCGCCAAGGCGCGCACCCTCGCGCAGCGCTTCGGTGTGCCGGACATCTGTTCTGATGTCGACGAGCTCCTCGAGCTCCCCGGCCTCGACGCGGTGATCATCTGCACCCCGAACCATCTGCACGAGGTCCATGTCCTCTCCGCGCTCCGCGCTGGACTCCATGTGCTCTGTGAGCGGCCGCTCGCCCTCTCGTCCAAGGGCGTCGAGAAGATCCTCGCGGCGGCGAAGAAGGTCGATCGCGTGGTGATGGTCGCGAACAACCACCGGTATCGGGCCGATGCGCAGGGGCTGGACGCGGTGATCCGGCGCGGGGATCTCGGCACGGTGCGCGCCGTCCGCGCGGGGGCCTATCGGTACCGTGCCGTGCTCGCCCCCTGGCGGAATCGTCGCGATGAGGCGGGGGGTGGGGCCTTCCTCGAGCTCGGCGTCCCGTTGCTCGACCTCGCGGGCTGGCTCACCGACTTCCCGCGCATCGAGCGTGTGAGCGTCGCGGTGGATCGTCCGCGTGGCGCGAATGCCGTCGAGGAGGCCGCCACCGTCTTCATCGAGTGCAAAGGGGGCTTCACCGTCACGATCGACGTGCACGCCGCGTACGTGGGGACCGAGGAGCGGTGGTGGTTCGAATTGATCGGCGAAAAGGGCTCGGCGCGGCTCGCCCCGCTGCGCGTGGTGAGGGAGGTGCGCGGCCGCGCGGTGGATGTCTCGCCGAGTGGGGCGCACACGCGGGATACCGCCTTCACGCAGTCGTATCGGTCGGAGCTGGCGCACTTCGCCGCGGTGGTGCGCGGCGAGGTCAAGTACGAGCCACCGGTCGATCAGGTGCGCGTGCACAAGTTGGTGGAGCTCATCTATCGCGCCGCCGACGAGGGCAAGGAACTCCGTCCGTGAGCGCGCGCTGGCTGCGCCGTGCCCTCGCCGGCGCGGTCCTCGCTGCGGTGAGTGTGTCGGCGCGGGCGCAGTCGACGGCGATGGCGCCGTTGGCGTCTACATCGGCGACCGGTCGATACCTGGTCTCCGTCCTGACCTTCGGGCCGGGCGATGCGATCTTCGAGCGCTACGGGCACAATGCCATCCGCGTCCGGGATCGGGT
>Ga0315903_10010819_pt1 | contig 10814 bp, 11 predicted proteins | sample LakEriMetagenome_7_FD_203524 | JGI IMG/M metagenome (GOLD analysis project Ga0315903, IMG submission 203524) | Freshwater fungal communities from buoy surface, Lake Erie, Ohio, United States - Buoy 2 MA119 | ecosystem: Environmental > Aquatic > Freshwater > Lake | place: USA: Lake Erie, Ohio... | reverse complement strand
TATTATCTGAGTTGGAATCTAAAGGATGTCCAGTTAGTATCAACACCAACGGGTTGTTTATTAAACGATACCGAGATTTGTTACCACGGTTTGATACTATTTTATATCATTGTTCTGAGGACTTAGATATTGATGATGATATTATTATTGATCCAGAATTGAATTTACAATACTTATTAATTGTTACCAACAATAATTTCGATAGGTTAGATGCATTTCTTACTAAGTATCCAGATATTGAATTTAATCTAGTAGCAGCAACGATGCCTAAAGGTATTAACAAAGTAATACTAAGTAATGAACTAAAGCATAAAATGTTAACAACTCAACACAAAAGGATGACTGTCGAATCTAAAAAACGAGTATTTAAAGAAAAAGATTTCGATAGTATAATATACTTATGAAAAAAGGGTTATCAGTAGATCAAATTAGAGAAGTGGAATTGGAACTAACGGGAACATGCAATCTCGATTGTCCTCTTTGCACACGTTCTTATGAAAACGGCAAACATCTTAATGTAAAAAATATTAGACCATTACAAGAGTGGATTAATCAATTAGATACTTTTCCAAATTTACAATATGTTTGTGTAAGTGGTAGTGTTTCCGAACCTACCATGTATAAAGATTTTTTACCATTAATGCGATACCTAGTTTCACGCAATTGTGAAATAGAAGTGTATACCAACGCAAATACACACAATGAATCTTGGTGGACAGAATTAGGAACAATTTTAAGGCCTACAGATAAAATTTGGTTTACGGTTTGTGGCAGTACACAAGAGTTACATGAAAAATATCGTGTTGGTTCCAGTTTAGAAGAAGTGTTAACACATGCTCGAGCATACCGAGCTTCTGGTGCCAAAAATGATTGGTTGCAGTTAATCAAATTTGAATATAATAAAGATGATCTCGAATCAAAAGCAATGGACAAAATTAAAGCTGAGTTCAACACAGTCTATTATTGTCAGTCGGCTCCATATCAAGAAAGATTTAATATCATTAAAGGATCAACGGATATAAAAATGCCTAAAGAAGTGGGTGAAAAATATAATATTATTAGAAATGCATCATTAAAAAGATATGATGATGGTGTTAAGTGTGAAATGAAATGTAAAAGTTTTGAATTGCGGTTTTTAAGTATTGATAATTTTGGTAATATCCATCCATGTTTTCTTTACAGGATGTATAAAGGAACTCCCTTTGATCATACCGATTATACTGAGATACACGAATTTAAAAATAGATTTTGTTATGAGTGTGAAAGTCTTACAAAATCTATGCTAGAACGCAATGGTATGGAACGAATGGGATGATTGTTAAAAAATCAGAAATACAAGAAATTGAAATGGACTTAACAGGAGTCTGTAATCTTTCTTGCCCTTTATGTACTCGTAACTACCAACATGCTAATCATTTGGTGGAAAAAAATGTTCGTAACATTGATACAATTATTAAACAGTTGGACCAATACACGGGACTTAAAAGATTCTTTGTTGCCGGAGTTGTTAGTGAACCAACAATGTATAAAGACTTTATCAAGTTTATAGAATACTTAAACAGTCGTGATATTTACTATGAAATTTTTACTAATGGAAATACCCGTGATGCGGAATGGTGGACAAAATTAGGTAGTATAGTTCCAAAAAAATGTATGTGTGCTTTTACGGTTTGTGGTAGTACTCAAGAGTTACATGAAAAATACCGTGTTGGTTCTAATCTGCAAGAAATTTTAAATCATGCGGCCGCATTTCGCAAAAATGGATTAGGTAATGATTGGATACAACACATTCGATTTGAATATAATGCTGAAGATAGAGAAAGTGTTGGTATGAAAAACATATTTGATCAGTTTAGTAATGTACTTAAAGTTGAAACTGAAGGTGTACGCAGAGTAAATGTTTATAACAAAGAAGTCGAACTTGGTATTAAACCTACAAAAGTTAGAGACCTTACAATTAAAAAAATATTTCAAAATAGGCCTAAACCAAATGATGGTAAAAGTTATGAAATACAATGCCGAAGTTTACAACAAAAGAAAGTATATATTAATCAATGGGGGCAAGTAAGTGCTTGTTATACTCACGCCGAAAATGAACAAGATTATTTTCAAAATGAAGAATTTGATTATTCGGATATACTATCATTCAATTATCCTGATTGTTTTTTATGTGAAAAACGAACAAGAACATTTATCGATAAGATGGGTTTAGATTTTGTATGTTAACAATGCCTAAAGTTATTGATATTGAACTGGAGTTAACAACTTTATGCAATGCTCAATGCCAACTTTGTTATCGAAATTATCAATCATTTAAAGATCATTATCCAGAAAATAAAGTAAGGCCATTGCAGGAAGTTATAACGCAAATGGAAACTTTTTCTGATTTAAAATGGGTAAGACTTGTTGGCACAATAAGTGAGCCCACCTTATACAAACATTTTTTTGAGTTGGTAAAGTATTTTAAAAAACGCAATATTAATATTGAAATATGTACCAATGGAGATACTCACAGTACTTCATGGTGGGCAGAATTGTCAAAGTATATGGATGACAAAGATCGTGTATATTTTAGTATTTGTGGTAGTACACAAGAATTGCATGAGGTGTATAGAACTAATACCAAATTAAAACGAATACTTGATAATGCAAGATCATTTCGTAGTGCAAATAAAAATGACTATGCTCAATGTATTCGTTTTGATTACAATGATGCAGACTTTGATAGTGCGGCATTTAAAAATATGGTTGGTGAATTTAGTAATGTATATTGGACTGAAACTTTTTTATTAAAAGATAAATCCAATTATGTCGATACAAGTCGGTTAGATAAATTGCACCCCAACTCTAAAAAAATAGCCGATTATGAATACATGGATAAATTTGCAAGGGCTAAGTATGCCAGTCCAATTAAAGGTAAAGCTTACTGTATGAGTTGGGAAAATAAAAGTCAACAAATTGATATTGATGGTAAAGTATATCCATGTTACCTATTTTTGGAAGCGAGTAAAGGTGAACCATGGGATGGAGATTATAACAAAATTTTAAATATGCAATATGATGTATGTAAATATTGTGATAGAGCAGTCATAGATTTGTGTAATAAAAAAGATTTAAGGTACATTATATGAATTACAAAAGTATAATATTTACCGTGAACAACAAAGTTTTATATAGAAGTTCTGGTTCACACCGAATAGCTACTCATATTAGACAGCAAGGATGGAACTGTGAAGTCGTGGACTTTGTGGATTTTTGGGAATTAGAAGAACTTCAAGAATTAATATCAAGTCGCATGGACGAAAACATGAAGTTTATTGGATTTTCGTTTCTTTTTAATAATCCTGATTGTGAATCAGTAATTCGCAATCTGTGTATTTGGGTGCGAGAAAAATATCCAAAAGTTATTTTACTTTCGGGCGGTCAAACAATGTTACCTGATATGCAACATTTTGATTATCACATCGCTGGATACGGAGAATACGCACTTGATGTATTATTAAAATACCTGTTCAGTAACGGAGAAAAACCTAAATTTGATATTTTGCGGTCAAAAGGCAAAACAAAAATTATTGATGCATTACATACATACCCAGCTTACCCTTTTAAACGGCCAAACATATTTTACGAAAAACGAGATTTTATACAACAACATGAATGGGGAATGATTGAGTTTACTAGAGGTTGTAAATTCAAATGTTTATACTGCAATTATCCTATTTTAGGAGTAACTGAAGATCATACTAGAGATGCTGATAGTGTGAAAGAACAAATGTTGAGGAATTATAACGAGTTTGGCATTGAAAACTATATTGTTTCGGATGAAACATTTAATGATCATACAGAAAAAATTGTTAAATTTGCGGACGTGGTTGAAACATTACCGTGGAAACCGTATTTCACCGGATACATTAGAGCAGACTTGTTAATCAGTAGAAAACAGGATTGGCATCATCTTGCTCGTATGGGATTCCTTGGACACTTTTATGGTGTAGAAACATTTAATGCTAAATCGGGTAAAGCAATAGGCAAAGGAATGAATCCCGATAAGGTTAAACAAGGATTGTTAGAAGTTAAAAAACATTTCTCAGATGCTTCTAATAATATGTACAGAGCCATAGTTGCTATGATTGGTGGTTTACCTTATGAAACTGTAGAATCTTTAGATGATACACTAGAGTGGTTTCGTAAAAATTGGAAAGACCAGGTTGTAATGGCTAGTGTTTTAGAAATTGCAAAATTAGAAAAAGAGTTTAGGCCATCTGCATTAGCGTTAGACTATGTAAAGTACGGTTATCGATCAATACCAGAAGATGATCCTAGAATACAAATTGCATTTTCTGAAATGATTAAACATAGTAGTTTTGGAAGTATTGCTTGGGAAAATGATTACATGGACATTATTCAAGCACACACATGGCAAAAAAAGATGCATAATTTAGATTACTTAGGTAATCATAATCTTGGAAAATTAGATCCATTTTATCTATCTAATAATTTAGTAAAAGATAATGGTGATTTATTAACTCTCGAAGAAAAAATAAAATTAAACAATGTAACTTCTTCACCTTTTTGTCTGAATATTCCTATTTTTATAGAAAATTATAAAAACAATAAATTAAGTTACATTTAATTAGTATGAAGAATAAACTTTATTCCAATAAAAATATTAATTTTAAAAATAATATTGTTTTGATTGCTGGTGCAGGTGGTACAATTGGAAGTACCATTGTTAATCGCATAGAAGCCAAACAAATTATTGCTATTGATATTAGTGAATATGCAATCTATAAATTGCAAAGAAGTAATAATAGTAAAAATATAAAATTTATTGTTGGTGATATTAGTGATTTAAAATTTGTTAATATGATTTTTAACAAGTACAAAATAGATTATGTTTTTAATGCAGCTGCTTATAAACATGTAGATAAGTTGCAAGAAGATGATAACACATATTCGGTAATTAAAAACAACATTTTATCTGTATTAAATTTGTGCGAACATATTGATAAAATTAAAACACTAATACATATTAGTTCTGATAAGGCGGTTAATCCAATCAACAATATGGGTTATACTAAATTATGGTGTGAAAGAATTGTACAACAATATGACAACTGCAAAATAGTTCGGTTTGGCAATGTTTATGGAAGTTCAGGTAGTTTTATTGAAACTTTAAAATGGCAATTAGAAAATGAACTACCTATTACAATTACCGATAAAAATATGAAAAGATATTTTATGACAGTAGATGATGCTGTTAGTTTGATACTAGATATTAGTGGTGTTGAATATACCAATGCAACTTATATATTAGATATGGGTAAAGAAATACCTATTGTTGACATTGTAAATGAATTGAATTATAATAATAACCCAATAACATATATTGGAATTCGTTCTGGTGAAAAACTTAATGAAGAATTAGTATGTGATTATGAAGTAATAGAAAACACAATTCATCCTATGATTAAACGAGTAGGTTGGAAATGTATTGATATGAAAAATAACATTAATATATTATTAAAAGAACTTGGAAAAAATAAAATATGTCTACCAACATTAAACAAAATTATAACAACAACAACGATTTTGTAGAATTATTTGAACAACGATTATGTGAGTATACAGGCGCACCTTATGCCGTGGTTGTTGATCGTTGCACTAATGCCATTCTTCTTAGTTTGGAATATCAAGGTAAAAAGAAACAACGAATTACAATACCAATGCATACCTATCTTAGTGTGCCTATGACTTTAATCAACCACAATTACAATGTATGGTTTCAATTTAAGGAATGGGTTGGTCACTATCAATTAGGTAATACAAACATATATGACTATGCGGTTCAATTTGAAAAAAATATGTATATTTCTGGCCAAGTTCAATGTGTAAGCTTTCAACAAAAGAAAAGACTTGCAATAGGTAAAGGTGGTGCAATACTTTTAGATGATGAAGAAATGTATAAAAAATTGAAACGTATGCGACATGACGGAAGGGACAGTAGCATTCCTGTTATGCATGAAAAACCAGAAGATATTATAATGGGTTATCATATGTACATGAGTCCAGACGAAGCTGTAAAAGGACTATTGTTATTAAATCAGTTGACTAGTGATTATACTCTAGGAACATTTAAAGACTATCCTAACTTATCTTTAATACCTTGTTTGAAAGACTATGTATGAAATACGCATTGATTACCGCTATTGAAGGTGATGGTAATAATTTAAACGAACAAAAAGGTATAGTACAAACAAGAAGATTGTTCGAGAGTGAGGCCATACTTTGTTTTGAAAATTGGAGAAAAAATGGTGGATGGTTAAAAGACTGTTCAATCTATGCTTTCTGTCCAACAAAAAATGTTATATCAGAAAAAACAAAAAGTCGATTTAAAGAATTAAATGTAAATTACATTGAAGAATACCAACCCATTACAGAAACTTTTATTAGTGGATTTTTAAATGTACCTTTAATTGGTAAATTATTAGAAGAAAGACTATCTGAAGATGTTCTAATTAAAATAGATTTAGATATGAATTTAATTAAACCATTGCCACAAGATTTGGTCAATAGTGATATTTTAATTTGTGGACAATATGACGACTATTGCACAGCTCAGCAACGAACTGTAACTGAAGGATGGTCAAATCCGTTTGATACTGGTTTTACTATTAGTAGAAAGAATAGTGGGTTCTACAAATTCTTTTTTGATGTATTGACCGATACCATGAATAATTACGATGAAGAATGGGAAAAAGTTCGTGCAGTTTCAGGTGATTATTATCTAGAAGAATATGTTATGGATAAAATTTATAACAAAAAACTCTGGCCAGTAAAACCAATTCAAAAATACCAAATAGGTGAATGGTATACTCCAGTTAAAGAGTTTACTGATGACGAATTAAAGAATGTATATTTTTGGCACGAACATTTAATTAGTGATCCTGCTTATGATAAAATAAAACAAAAAGTGGAATACTTCAATAGAATGAAAAAGATAAATGATTAATTCACATACCAGTTTTGGAAAATTAAAAGAAGTGGTTGTTGGTAGAGAACTATCATTGACAAAAAGGCTATCTGATATTACTTTTAAACAGTTCTATAAATCGGCAATTAATGAAAGTGTTTATGAAAGTCCTTTCGATTCATATCATGTTAATATGGATTTAATTGATAAACGAAATGAACAGCTGGACGGTTTAGCCAAAACTTTAGAAGATAAAGGCATCATAGTTCATCGGCCAGACCCCTTAAATAAAATTGTTCCTTTTACTACACCTAGTTTTAAATCTGAATTAAGTAGTGCCAGTAATGTAAGAGATGTTACTTGGGTGTATTGTAACAAAATTATCGAAACACCAACTTATGTAAGAAATCGATATTTTGAAAACACTTTATTATATAATGTTTATAATAAGATGTGGGACAAAGGTAGAGGTGGGCAATGGATTAGATGCCCACAAACGGATTTATCGGAAGAAAAAATGGACTTGGAACATTGGGGTGATAGTAGAGATTATTCTAATGTGCCGGCAAATTATACCATGGCCATCGATGGTGCCCAATTTTTAAGAATAGGTAAGGATGTTATTGTTAATGTCAATAGTTACAATCAATACCTAGGTTACGAATGGGTTAAAAGTTTCTTTCCAGAAACCAATTTCCACATCATTAGTGTTGCAGACAATCACATAGATGGTTGTATCATTTCTTTGCGACCTGGAGTCTTTTTGGTCAATCCTATCTATACTAATATCAGAGATGTGATGCCAGAAAAATTTAAAAATTGGTCTTACTTATACCCGGAAGACTTAACAGTAAATTTAGATGTTACAGGCATGACAGATATAGACATTAAACTTGCCAGTTCAAGAGGCATGGATGTTAACATATTAAGTATAGATGAAAAAACGGTAGTTGTTAATAAACGGGCTTATGGTGTTAAAGATATTTTGTGTAAAAATGGATTTGATATTGTTGAGGTTGAATTGGAAAATGGTGAAATATTTGCAGGTGGTATACATTGTTCAACTTTAGATTTGGTTCGAGAAGATGAATACATATCTTATACAAAGTAAAGTACGATTGATTAAAGAAGCTCAAACAGACTTGTTTGAATTATATGGAATTGATTATACACCGTTTGCACGTAAGATATACTTTTATTTTTTTATCCATAAACAAAAAAAATATGTACACAAACGAGCCTTGAATTTTGTGTATGCCAATGCCGATACATACACAAATGAAATAAATCCTTCTTATTGTAATCTAACCAAATCTTTAGTGCCGGTGAATGTTTGCAAATTTTTAGAAACATACACGGGTACATTTTTACCAAAACTTATAGATAACAACGATAAGTTTTTTGTTTATGAGTATATAGAAGGAAACCCAATTGACTCGGTAACCAATGATGAGTTTTTTAATCTTAAAGCTCACCACGAATCTATGGAATTGACGCCATTTTATAACAGCATGGCATATAATTTAATTAGAACAACCCATGATATTAAATTAGTCGATTTAAAACATTTTGAAAATAAAAAAGATTTACCATTTTTTGTATACCTATACAATCAAAATAATGGTGTGAATAGTCTATACATAGAAAAACACAGCGCCTTAGATAAAGTAGTGCAACATCTTGCACTCGACTATCCTATGGAATATACTAAAATTATAACGTATAAATAATACACAATAAAATAATTAGGAGAAAAATATGGCAATACCAAGCCCATATAGAATACCGGGAGATGACACTCCGTGGAGAAAAAATACCGTACTTGCTTTTGAAGCCGAGTTTGATACCTTTGTTGATCTCAATATGCATTGGGGCATGTATGATACTTTTTTTATACATGAAAACCATGCATACTATTATAAACCAAGATTTGAAGAATATTTCAATAATCAGTTTGGTGAAGGAGAAATTGGTATAAAAAAACCTTTTGCCAAAGCAATTGAAGATTATTTGGGACATGAAGTTCCTGAATTTGAGATTATAAAAGATTTAAATTGGATACGAAATGAAGTATTTGCAAAAAATCCACCAGGTTTACCTAAACTTGTTTTGGAAACTCCTAATTTTTTCCAATTAAAAATTGAATGTGATGATCCAAGTAATGTAAAACACATTAGTATTGATGATTTGAATCGATCAACACTTGATAAAATTAAACAATGTATTAGTGGAGATTATAATCCTTTTTTAAATGCAAATTTTGATTTATCAATTTATAATTTTGATGGTAGATATTATTGTATGGATCTTTTTGCATACTTTTATAATCCTACTCCTAATGGCCAAATTGGTATATTTTTAGAACCCGAAAAAGAATCACTAAAGTACGAAAATGCAATGAATAATTCTTACTTTTTTACCTTTCAAAGAATTACTCCACAACAAAGAGAGTTTGCTTTAAATTTAGGTAAATTATATACTTCTTCTCCAAAACATCCAAATAATACCATCATAAAAGAATACTTTAGTCTATGAAATATTTGATATTGGGTGGTGCAGGTTTTATAGGACAAAATTTAGCTAAAAGACTAATCAAAACCGGTAATGAAGTTACCATTATCGATTCTCTATTTACTTCACATAAGCCCAATTTAAATTGTGAATTTGTATTTGCTGATATAACAAAAATTGATATTGAAAAATATATCAAAGAAAGTCCAATTGTATATTTTTTGGCGGGATCAGTAGGAGTGGATATGATTGTTAATCAACCACAAGAATGTTTAACTAACAACGTAGATTTAATTACAACTCTTTTTCCACTTTTTAAAAAATATAAACCTAAAGTCATTTTTTCATCCACATCTGAAGTTTATGGTGATGGCCCCTTCAATGAATCGAGTAGTTTAACTATTGGGTCACCAGAAAATTTAAGATGGTCTTATGCTGCTTCAAAATTGCTTACAGAATTTTACATCACATCAGGTAATTTTCCATATATCATAGCAAGATTTTTTAATATAGTGGGACCAGGCCAATTGCCGCACTTTGGTATGGTGTTACCAAGATTCATTAAAGCTGCAAAAAACAATGAAGATTTAATTGTTCATGGAGATGGTTCACAAATCAGGTCTTTTTGCCACATAGAAGATACTATTAATATTTTATTACAAATACAAGATTTGGAAGAACACATATTTAATGTAGGTAACGATGAACCTATTACAATTAAAGAATTAGCTGAAAAAGTTATTCAATTAAGTGGTAGTAAAAGTCAAATAAAATTTGTAGATCCAAAAGAAATATACACAGAGAATTATGGAGATATTAATAAACGAATACCCGACCTTACAAAATTAAAACAAACCATTATACACAGAAACAAATATTCTATTGACAGTATTATCAAATCTTTACTATGAAGATACTATTTGTTGTTGCCCATCCTGATGATGAAGTTTATGGACCATATGGAACTATTGCTAGAATGGTTCAAGAAGGTAATGAAGTTATGGTATTGTGTTTGTGTACAGGTAAAAGACCTAACGCAAACCAAGAAGTTTCAAAAAATAGAATTAAAACTTTTATTTCAAATTGCCAAAATTTAAATGTTAAATATGAATTGTGGGATAATGATGATTTAGATTTAACTTTAAACGAAACTGCACACAAACTTACAAAATTTATTAATTTAAATAAACCAGAAATAGTTTACACTCACAATATTTCTGATATAAATCATGATCACCAAATTGCTGCTGAAGCCACCATGATTGCATGTAGACCAAAACCAGAATCTAGTGTAAACGAATTGTATTTTTTTGAAGTGCCATCAAGTACT
>Ga0315903_10010817_pt1 | contig 10816 bp, 16 predicted proteins | sample LakEriMetagenome_7_FD_203524 | JGI IMG/M metagenome (GOLD analysis project Ga0315903, IMG submission 203524) | Freshwater fungal communities from buoy surface, Lake Erie, Ohio, United States - Buoy 2 MA119 | ecosystem: Environmental > Aquatic > Freshwater > Lake | place: USA: Lake Erie, Ohio... | reverse complement strand
GAGCGCCCAGCATCGCGTCGAGGCGTTGGGATAGGTGGTGGGACGGTTCGAGCGGTTCAAAGCATTTTGGCATGGGGATTCCTTTTTCGGGTAGGGTTGTTGGTCGCAGAGAGTTCATGGTCATGGAAATTCAGATCGCCGCTGTTCCAGATGCTCCGTCCAACGGCGAAGGTAAAACGCTTCGTGCAGTTCCGCGGGCAGATGTTTCAGGTTGTCGAAGATCAGGTATGGGTTGCGGTCGCCATGGACTTCCGCGAATTCGACGCAAGCGGCCAAAGCGTCTTTTGCCTTGATGATGAAGTCCTCTTGCTCAAGTTGCGTCATCAGCCCAAGGGCGATCTTTAGCACTTCCTCTCGCAGCGTCCGCTCTTGATGGCATTCGCGGCACAGGCACAGGAAGGCGATGTCAGGGTAATCCCACGGCATCTTTCCGCGTTGGTAGTAGCGGTGGTGAGCCTCGAGGTGATCCACGAACCCGTCATCGTGGTACTCGCATCGATCGCAGCCACGAAGACACCGGCCGCAGTCTTCGCACTTCCACCCGGCGAGACGCATAATCTCTTCGCGCCGCTTATGCCACTCATGGCGCTTCAGAAGTTCAGAGTAAGTTGCCACGGTTTTTCTCCTCTCAGTGAACGATCTCTCGAATCGTGAATGTCGGCCGGTGGTGGTCCAATGTCACTTCGCCGCACGGCCCGTTTCGCTGCTTCTCGATCAGCCACATGAGCATGTCGGTTTCGCGGGCTGCGTCTTTGTCTTCTGGCTTGTGCAGCATGAAAACGGTGTCTGCGTCTTGCTCGATCTCGCCGGAATCTCGGAGGTCAGCGAGTCGGGGCCGCTTGTCGAGACGGTTTTCGTTGTTGCGGTTGAGCTGCGCCAGGCAGACGACCACAATGTTCAGGTCTTTAGCCAGCCGCTTCAGCCCGCGCGTCATGCGGCCGATTTCTTCGTTTCGGTTTGCGGTCCTTGTCTCGGAAGACATCAATTGCAGGTAGTCAATGATGATCATGTCCAGGCCGCCACGCATCGCCATGCGGCGAGCGTCGGACGTGATCGAAACCACCGACTGCACCGACGAAGAATTGACCATGATCGGATACGACTCGATTTTCTTGATCGCGTCATCGATCGCCGCTGTGTCCATGTCGCGAAAATCAGCCGTGCGGAATCGGTAGCTGCTCACTCGCGAATGCTTGGAAAGAAGCCTCTCGACAAGCTCCTCGTCTCCCTGCTCGATCGAACACAGGAGGATTCGGCACCCTTCCGCCGCGGCATAGTCGGCGATGTTGAGCGCCGCCAGTGTTTTGCCGACGCTGGGGCGAGCTGCGAGGATAACCAGTTCCCGTCGATGCATCCCGCCTGTCACGTCGTTCAGCGATCGCCAGGGCGTCATGATCGCCGATTCAACTTCTTCGGGATGACGGCCGGCACGTCGGTCAAGCCGCTCGATCGTCCGACGAACCGCGTCTTTCCATTCCACCGCCTGTTTGCCGCCGACTCGTTTGGCCGCGAGGTCGAAAATTAAACTCTCAGCCTTCGCCAGCACCATCTCGGCATCGGCTCCAGGTGCGTTCGCTTCCGCCTGGATTTCGCCAGCAGCAAGGATCGCGTTACGGAGCGTTGACTTGCTGGCGATGATCTTCGCGTACTCGCCGGCGTTGCCGATGCTTGGGGCGTCGTCCCAAAGCTGGATGATGTACGCGTAGCCGCCGATGTCCTCGATCAGCCCGCGGCTCTTGAGTTCGTCGGCTAGCGTGACCGGATCGGCAGGCTTCCCCTTCGCTGCCATGTCGCAGAGGGTTTCAAACAACCTGCGATGGCCGTAGGCGTAGAAGTCGTCGGCCCGGATGATCGCGGCAACGTCCGCAATTCGCGTGTTGTCGCGAAGCATGGCGCCGATCGCGGCACGCTCAGCTTTCGCGTCAGAAGGCGGCAGGCGTTGTTCAGGCGATTCCATTTTGCCTCTTGATCATGGCAATCGTGGCTTCGTTTTTGGCGATGAGTTCAGCGCGAGAGAAGCCGGGAGGCGAACGTGGAGAATCGAGGTATTCGAGCCATTCACCGCTGCCAAAAAACTTTGCAGCCCCGAGACGGTATTGCGGATCGACGTGAGACGTTTCGGCGCGGTAACTCCCCATCGCGCTCCGCAGATTGGTTTCCGTCGTCGGCAGGGGGCGTTCCTCGAGGATGGCAACGACCGATTCGATCGCGCCGGCCCTGTGACCGTTCGGGCTGATTTCCTTTCGGTAGTCGTCAACGATCTTGCGAGCCTGCGGAAGTGCCTTCACGCGATCAAATTCGCTGCAATTAGTATTTAGTATTTGATTCCTGATTCCTGATTCACTCGAGTCCAGGTTTTTAAGCCCATCCATGACCTGTTTTCCGAGGCTTCCCCCCTGTTCCATGGCTTGTTTTCCGAGGCCCCCGGAAATCGCCTCTTCCATGACCTGTTTTCCGAGGCTCACCCCCCCATCCATGACCTGTTTTCCGAGGCTCGATTTGGGGGGCAATTTCGACTCAGGCTCACGATGATGCGGGTTCTGATGCTTCAAAAAGTTGACGACCTGGATGTAATTTTCGCCGTCAACTGAGTACCGTTCGATAAGTTTGACGTCGGCTAATTCGTCGAGGAGATCAACGATGTCGCAGTCGTCCCCTGGAAGCGCCTTCACCTTGATAAGCTTCGGCCTGTCCTCGAGTCGGCCTTCTCTGTCAGCGATGCCCCAGAGGGCCGCGAACAGAAGCCGTGCTAAGGGATGGCATTGAAGAAGTGCATCGTTGGTAAAGAAACCCGGCTTGATATTCCGTGCTCGCATCCTTCCCCCTCCTCCTACGGCATCCACGCAGCCCTCATCGGCCGCGGATCGTTCTCTGTCACACCCCGCGTAGCTCGCTCAAAATCTTCAGCGCCTCGCAATGATCCTTCGCCGCTTTCACCCGCCGCAAAATATCCGCGTGCCGCGCCTTCTGCTCCGGCGTCCAATCCTCTTGGCTCAACGCCTGGCGCCGCTCCGCATCGCGGGCCTTCGCCGCTGCGAGGGATTCGTCCACCAGCTTGCCAAGGTCGGTCCAGTCGTCCATCACTCATCAACCTCAAACGGACAATTCTCCCGCCACCGATCCCCCAGCAGCCGCTTTCGCTCCTCGATCAGCAGAGCCTTGCAAGCGGCGATTTTGGCACTGAACCTGTCAAGTAATCCGCTTGACGCGGTGCGGTTTAGGGCGTTTTCCGTTAGGTTCATGCACCCATACGGACACGGAATATAGGTGTTCGCCAAATCGCCAGCACTGACGGCGAATGGCCTACCACAGCGGCACATCAATGTGATGGTCATGACTCCCCCTCGCACCCCACCGCCAGGGACCGCCCCCGGTTACTGCTGCGTTACCAGTTGTCATGCACCCAATCACCAGCCGCCTGAAAGCCAAGAAGCCACATGACCCCAGCAATCGGGTGAGCGATTACGTTGTGTCGAAAGTTACGCAGCCTTTGCATCCCCCACCCCCTCAGAAATCAGCCCGCCCCCTGGCACTTCCAGGGCGGCGGGCGTCGCACAGACATTGTACGTCACCATGTCAACATGGCAACAGGGTTCCTTGTAATCTTGTTGACGCACCCGATTCGGCCCCTTAGAATACGTGAGCACAGACGGCACTTGGAGCGGACGATGCCGAGCCTTACAATTGATCGAATGGCACGCATTCGACTCGCATTTGATGTTTCTGACCGTGTTCGCCGGGCGATGAACGCCGCTGCTGGCCAGCGCGACCTGTCGCTGGGGCAGCTTCTTGAGGAGATGGTTGAAAAGTATCTCCCTGAGGCGCTTGCGTTCGCGGACAAGGCCCCCGATTCGCAATCTGCTCCAAAGTCGTCGCGGAAACCCAAAAGGAGCAACGAGTGACGAACCTTGAAGAACTGACCATCAAGGATTGCGTTCGCGCCCGCGACGGGCATAAGTGCGTTGATTGCGGTATGCCGCAGGATCGGCACATTGCAGAACAGGGACGACGCCTTGATGTTCACCGATTAATCCCCGGATCGAAATACGCCTTAATACCCGGTTAAGAGTGAGCGTGGGCGGAAGAAGAAAGCGTGATCTCTTCCATCACCGCCCGCACAAACACCGCCGCCGTCTGCGCTACGATTGCGTTCCCGTACCCTCGTAATCGCCCGACGCGATTCGCTCTTGCGCGGCGCACCAGTCCTGATAGTTCGGGCTCGCCTCGTCCCATTTCGCGGGGTAGCCCATGAGCCAGCGGCTCATCGCCGCGTTGAGAACTGATCCGGCGCGTCTTTCCGTCGAGGCAGGGGATGATTCGGTAATCGCTCCAAGGGGCTCGTTCTTCGACGGTCGCAAGCCCATCGCCGTCTCGATCAAGCGGTCGTAGTCGCTGTTCCCCGCCCCCTCGCTGCGGGCTTGCGGTGTCGCCCAGCCCGCCATCTTCGCCTGCCCCTGCAACTTCGCCCGTCCGTCCGATCTCGACCCGCTCCCCTCGTGATCCGTCGAGCCGGCCAGTGATTTCGGAGCCGTTGACGTAGATTCCGGTGTGGACGACCCCATCGCGGATGAGTCGCATGTCAGTCTCACCGCGTCTTGCAACACCATTTGCCTCTTGCTTCCGCTTGGCCTCGTCTTCGCCAGAGGATCGGCCGCCGTTCCGTGATGGTGAACGTCCGGCGTCGGCCATCCATTCAGGTCTGACGGCGCACCAGAACAATCGCTGGCGGATTTGCGGCGCCCCGACGCCAGCAGCCGGCAGATCGGACGTCCGGCAGGCGTAACCGATTCCTTCCAGGTCAGCAAATACTCCATCGATCCATCGGGGTTCACGTCCGAGAGAACTCGCTTTAACGAGCTGGTTAGCGGCGCGATTGGCTGCGGCGAAATCACCCCTTTGAACCGCGGCAGCGAAAGCAGCTTCAAGGCTCGTTCCGACAACTTCTGAGGATGCGACTTGCTCCCCGAAGATGACCGGCGGCCGGCACTCTTTGATGAGCCTGAAGAACTCGGGCCACAAGTGCCGCTCGTCTTCCGTTCCTTTGCGCTTGCCCGCTGACGAGAACGGTTGACAGGGGCATGAGCCTGACCATGCTGGCCATTCTTCGGGCCATCCGGCAAGCTGCAAGGCAAGCTCCCATCCGCCGATCCCGCCGAAGAAATGGCATCGTCGAAAATCTCGAACATCGGCTGGAGAAACATCCGTGATACTCCGTGTGTCAATCGTCGCGGTCGGGAACAGGTTGCCGAGCCAGGCCGAGGCGAACGGGTCAAATTCGTTGCAGTAGATTACACCGCCTCCCACTCACATTGCCGCGACCCTGGCTTAACCGTGCAATCCCGCATCTTCCCCCGGCGGACCAGCGGTTCCGGCTTGCCGGAAAGGTCCGACAACCGCTTGCGTAGCTCCTGATATTCTTTGAGCTGTCCCCGCTCGGCCTCCGTCGCCAGCGCCCACAGTTCGCACGCGGTCTTTCGCGGATGCCGCTGGACCAGCCGGTGAACCAGTTCGATGTTTGACAGGTGCCGCCCCGAGGCTGCGTGCTTCTGGGCAGCTTCGCGGCTTGATGCCGGGTCGTTGGTGTGCGACATCGGGGCCGTGAAGTCCCAGCGGGGTCGCTGGTCGGGGCTGTTGTCGAATAACAGGCTCATGATCCACCTCCAAACGGCACCAAATCCTGTGAGTAAGCCACATACAGCGGATGCCGCGGCAACCCGTCCTTCGTCACGCCGAGACACTTCATCTTCGTCGCCCGAATGTCCGGCCCGAACAGCGACAGGACCGCCGCCGCCCGCTCCCCGAACTTACCGTGCGATCCCCAGGCACACGCGAGTACGTCCGATTCCGTTGCCGCCCGGATGATCGCCGCGTCATTCGCCGTGGGGTTGCTGGCCTCTGACACCGGGTTAGGGTGCGTATACAACGCGCCGGGATCGGTTGACCGCAACGCGAACAGGTTCACCACGATCAGCTTGCCGTAGCCGAGCGACGCGGCGCGACGTTGGCAGCGTTCGACCGTGGGATCGTTGCGTGTCTCTGTGGCGGTCGAGGGGTTCAGCATCAGGTACGCCAGCGATCGCCTGGAATCGTCCCAGGTCCGTTCGAGGTAGTAGCGGTAAGCCCGGCATGGGGAGAACTCGCATACGCTCCGTGTGCCGTCTAAAAGCGTCGTCATGACTTGGCCCCAAAAACCCCGCCCGCCTGGCAACGCACCAGGCAGGTCGGGGCGGATCTCCACGCCCCCTAGAAGTAAGGGCGTGGCTTCAGACAATCTCAAGTGCCCGCTCTCACCGGGCGGGCTAGGGGCGAAAGTGATACGCAGGTCGTTAGCCCTATCGCCCCACGGATTGCAGCCGTTCGATGCTGCAAGTTTCAAATGCCCCGCAGATGTCTTGATCCGGGCCAGACCATCGTTCTGACGCTTGGCGTACCATCTGCCGCGAGCCAAGCACCCAACGTGTTACTTCTTCAGCGTCGCGCCCTTCGCCTGGAACCGCTCCAGCAACTTCGCGTAACGCTCGTCGCCGAGATAGTCCTTGGCTTTCTTCAGATCGGCCCCAACCGTCTGATGCCCGGCGACCGTCGTCGTCTCTTCGATCGCGTTGGCAATCTCCTCGGCGAGCATGTCGGCCCCGTCGTCCTCCGGGGGAGCGGCTTGGCTGTCGTCGATGCTCGCGTCCTGCGGATCGTCCACCGGCTCCTGAACGGGAGCGACGGGCGCCGGCTTGCGGATGCTGTGACGGCCGGGAGTAAGGGGTGATGGCTTGGCCGGTTCCTCAGCCGGCGGCGCGATGTCGTCCATCTCTTCCCGCGTCAGCATGCCCAGCGACAGTTCCGGGGCATACACCCGCGCCCAGAAGCCAGCGGCCCGGTACATCAGCATTTGCTCGGGCATCGTCTGCCACTTGCTGCCCGATTTGCCGTGCCAGCCTTCGGCCTTCGCCAACTTGATCGTGATGAGCGCCCCGGTGCAGACTTCGCCCGTCTCCTTATCCTTGGCAACGGCTCGGCAGCCCCAATCGTCGGTCCCCTGCTTGCCGTCGAACTGGAAGCGGAGCGGCGTGAACCGCTGCGACTGGTTGACGCACGCGATGAGAAACGACGACGACCACGACGGCTTGCCCTGGACCACGTAAAGGTTCTGCATCACCATGAGCGGCGAAGCGCCGATGCGTGACGCCAGTTCCAGGGCGATGAGCACGTTAGGAAGGTTCTCCGGCCCCTGATAGGCTTTTGGAACCAGCGTTGACGAGCCGATCGACCGGGCCACTCGTTGAGCCAGGACGAAGCCGGATTCGCCGCTGAACGGTGCGATCGCTCGCGTTTCGTCGGGCCGTTCGTCGATTGGCGGAATCGCCTCGACATTATGCTGTCCATTCGGTTTTGCCATCGTCGCCGTCATACCGTCACCTCTTTGTTGGTTGCCTCGATCACTTCAAGTTTCCGCCGCCGTAGTTCAAGCCGTTCTTGAGTCGTCACGCGAACCGCGTCTGCCTTCTCCAGTTCGGCCCAGACTTCACGCAGCAGCTTTGCCTTGCCCCTTGCCGGAGCAACAGCCGCCACCGCCGTTTCGATTGACTTGTTCGATAGCTTCAAGCCGTCCCGCCAGCCGTCGCCGATCAGCGTGTCAAGCACTTGCGAGCCGGAAGCAACGTCGATTTCCCGCCGCTTCGATTCGGTCAACGCAAGCTCTTGAAGGTCATTGACCGGCAGCGATCCACCCGCCGCCGCGACCTGAGTGCGAACCATGTCTTTTGCTGCCGCAGCCATGTCTTCGAGCAAACCAGCTTGCTTCCAAACGCGGGCGAGCGTCACTGGCGAAATCGAGGAATACGATTCCACTTCGCTGATGAGCGGATCGATGCTTTGAACCACAGATCGCACCATCGAAGTCCGCGCCGGGCATTCATGCATCCTGGGGCAGTAGCGGCACGCATCCAGCGACGGCCGATAAATCTCCCGCTCGCAGTACAAGCGATCGACCATTTCCGACCACCACGCCGCCAACTCGTCCTTGGTCCAGGTGAAAGTCTCGATCTCGCCCAGCCGCACCCGCAACACGCACGCCGTTACCCGCTCCACGCCCAGCGACAGGGCAAGTACCGCGTAGCCACGCATCTGCATCTCGTGGTCGCCGTTGCCCCAGCCCGTCTTGTGGTCAAGGATGCGGGCCTCGTCGCCGTTGATGCTGACGACGTCCGCTGTCCCGGTCAGCTCCACGCCGCCGCTGTTGATCGGCTTGAAATGGTATTCCGTCATCGGGTCGGGAAAATGATCCGCAACCGCGAGCCAGCGAGCCAACGCGACGCGAGTGAGCATCCCGAATTCGTCGGCATCCACGCCCCAGCGAGAGACAATGGCGTCTTGGATCACGTCGCGGCCAGTGATGCGGTGCGACAGCCACTCGTGGACCGCTGACCCCATGGCCCCGACTTCGGAGGGCGTTTCGATCTGTACCGCAGGAGCCACCAAAGACGGGGCGCACTGGGTGACTCGGGGCAATGCTGAACAACGAATGCGGATCACTTCAATTCCTCCCTCTGCTTGCGTGCCACTTCGACGCTCGCCATCGGCTCATACCGCCAGTGCGGTTGCTCCAGGCACAGAGCACAGACGCCGCTCAGGTTGATGGTCTTTTGCAGGTCGCAGCGAATGCACCACACACCCTCACTCGTCCGCGTTCGCCGATTGGCTCGGCAGATGGCTTTGCCAAGGCATGATTTCGCTGGCATTTGCTTCCCCCTCAAACAACGGCATCGGAACATCAGGCATCTCGGTCGATTCATCCGCTTCCGAATAGCCTCGCGGGTAGACCTTCCGCTCCCAGCACTGCCGGATGAACTTCTCTTCCGCTGGCGTTACGAGCCTGACGCCAGCGCGGACTTGAATGTCCATGATCCGATCGAAAAGCCTTTTGCGGGCATCCATGCGTAGGCATCCAAGCATCCACACAAACTTGCCTTGCTTGCGGCTGAACTTGTACTTCTTGATGCGCGAATGCGGCTCTCTCGCTTCGTGCCAGACTGCGTAGATTTCATTTAGCGGTGAGTCTTTGCCGTTCCGGTTGACCACCGATCGCGGGGCTTCGGCCTCGGCTCCGATCGCCGGGCAGCCTCGGCAGCCGAAACGCGAGGCTTGCACTTCCGCTTCGCCCCACTCGGAAAACGTCGGTTGCCCAGTCCGGAACCCGTACACCGCTGCCAACTCGCGCGTAACCTCGAAGACATCAGCCATCAGGTCATGCGTCTCGCGGTCTACGATCCCGTTGAGCCAGTCAATCACCATGCATGTAGACCAGTTGATGATCGGGCTGTACGTGCGGTTGTCCGGGTCAGGAACACCGCACTCCCCTCCTGCTTGGCAGCCGGCTTTGACTAACTTCGCGTCACGCTGATCCGACTCGCCCCAGCGCAGGCCGGTGAGCGTCAGTAGGTTTCCGAACTTGCGGCGAAAGCGTCCCATCGGGTCTTTCTTCGTCGATCGGCTGCACCAGCGGAAGTTGCGAATGCCTGGATGAATGGGCGGTAAGCCTCGTCCGAGAATCTGCGTGTAAAGCCGCTCGCTGATCTTTGGGCGGACCATCTTGAACACCCACCCACTTTTCCCAAGCACCTTTCGGAACCGGCGGCTAACAGCCATCAGGGATTGATCTTCGACCCCGGTGTCAGATTGCACGGCCAGAGGCGACGCAACGTCGATCCATCCCGAGCGACGAAGGCACTCGATGTAGGCGATCATGGTTGTCGAGTCCTTCCCGGCCGAGTATGCAGCGATCCAAGGCTCAGAGAGCCGCGTCAGAAGTTCCGGCGTCGGTTGCAGCATCCATCTCCTCCCGCGCAAAATATTCCGCCTCAACTTCCGTCGCGAACGTGTCTAGGAGCGTCACAATCCGCACCCCGCCATCCCAACTGATCCGGTCCACGTCCCAGCCGCCCTCGGCGTTTCGCTGGACTCTGGCCGTCGTCTCGCGGTTTCTGGTTTTTGCGGGCATGGTTATTCCCCCTCCATCCACGCCGACCATGAAACGATGTCCGAAACGTCCACCGACTTGAACGGCCCCCAGACTTCGGCCACAATCGCCGCGTCTTCGTGCTGTCGCAGCAGCATCAGGTTTTCGTAGGCTTGTTCCATGGTCGCCCCCTCAAGGATGTTCAACTGGAGCCGGGACGCCGCGCAACGCACGCGGCTGAACGAATCACGAAACGGGCGTCACATCGCCCCAGATGGTCCGGAAGACTTCTTGGCCGTGAATGGCCTGGTAAACCTCTTCGCGATGCACCGGCACATCCGCAGGTGCCACGATGCCCAGCCTGACCTTCTCGCCCTTGATCTCCGCGATCTTGACGACCACGTCGCCGATTCGCAGTTTCTCGCCAATCTTCCGTGTGAGTACGAGCATTAGACCTCCGTGTTAAGACTCTTGATCCTCAAGCCACTCGCGAAACTTCCGTTCGTATTCGTCCTCCGGCAGATGCCAAAACTCGCGGCCTTCATGATCCTCCCACCAGTCATGAGCCGACGGCGGCGGGTCGGGCGGGTTTAGTGCGATCATGATGACCTCCGCGGAAGCTTGCTAACCATCTCCCGGAGCATGTCCGGCGTGAAGAACATCCGATCTTTCCTGCCTCGCATCGGCGGCATGATGATCGGCGTGACGTAGCCAAGGTCGATCAAATGAGAGAACCACTGGTCGCAGATCCCGCACGCAGCAGCCGCCTCAGCCCGCGTCAGCAGGATTCGAGGCACGCCCGACGTCTTCGCCCGCCGCGTCCGTTTGCCTCTTGCAAGCTGTTCCACCGCGTTCATTTCTTCACCT
>Ga0315903_10010815_pt1 | contig 10817 bp, 8 predicted proteins | sample LakEriMetagenome_7_FD_203524 | JGI IMG/M metagenome (GOLD analysis project Ga0315903, IMG submission 203524) | Freshwater fungal communities from buoy surface, Lake Erie, Ohio, United States - Buoy 2 MA119 | ecosystem: Environmental > Aquatic > Freshwater > Lake | place: USA: Lake Erie, Ohio... | reverse complement strand
GGAACCGCGTGGCTGCCATGGCCTGACGATGCGGCAACTATGGGTCAACAGCGTGATCGCCTATTGATTTTCGATACGCCCAGCGACGGCGGCATTCGCATGGCGGATATCCGCATCGATCGCGAAACCGTCGTGCAATTGATGGAGCGAGAAATCGGCGCTGCCCCCGACCGATGCGAGGCATTCCGCGCGACCTTTCGCAATCGGGTCGACGAGTGGGCGGATCGCGTGTGGCTCGACTTCAGTCGCCGCTCGAACTGCTCTGGAGTGCGCGTACGCGATAGATAACTCCGGCGTAGTCGTCGGACACGTAAATCGAACCGTCACCGCCCTCGACAACATCTACGGGCCGACCGATCAAACCATCGGCACCACGGAAGCCATCGAGAAACGGACGTTCGGCAATGCGACCACTCTCGTCGAAATCGAGCGCAACAACGGCATACCCGGCTGGCGCGCTGCGGTTCCAGGATCCGTGCAAGGCCACAAGCGCGGTGCGTGCATAAGCAGACGGTCTTGCCGGGTGGCGCAGGAAGCGCATGCCAAGCGGCGCCGTATGCGCACCAAATTCGTGTGCCGGTGAAATCGCGCGCGCTAGGCGCGGATCCGCCGTTGAGCCGTAGTCGGGATCGACGATGTCGCGCCCGTGACGGAACGGCCAACCATAGAAGCCACCCGCCACAAGGCGATTGAGTTCGTCGGGTGGCACGTCGTCACCGAGCAGATCGCGTCCGTTCTCGGTGGCGTACAAACTTTGATCCCAAGGCGCCCAATCGAAGCCGTAGGGGTTGCGAGTTCCGCTCGCAATCACTTCCCCCTCACCGCCCTCGCGTGGCCAACGCATCACGGTCGCTCGACGCGAGTCTGCCTCGATACACACGTTACAAGTGGAACCCTGTCCGACATACAACGCGCCATCTGGACCAATACGGGCAGTCTTGCGCCAATGGGTTCCATCGGCCGTTAGCCCGGCAACGATGACTTGGCGCTCACCTATGACGGTCGCTGCCTGCGAGTCGAAAGCGATCCGGAAAATCTGCGCAGCTTCGGCGACGTAGAGGTAGCCATCGTATATGTCGAGCCCATTAGGTCTATCGAGCCCGCTGAAGATCACGCGCCGCCCATCGGAGCGCCCGTCGCCATCACGATCGGGCTCGAGCACCGTCACGAGTCCGCCGCGCGGTTGCGAGAGCAAGATCTGACCACCCTCGGCGACCACCATGAGCCTCGCGCTCGGCAAATCGGTCGCAAAAATCCCGACCTCGAAGCCGGGCGCTGCACGCAACTGACTTGCCACAACAGCTGCCGTCGGCGCCGGGACACTCTCGCCGCGAATCATCCGCCAAAGCATCGCGCGATCCGAGATGGCGATACCACCTAAGAAAAACAGCCAAACGAACCCGGTCACCGCGAGGGCGGCCAGCGACAACGCCATGCGCAATAACCAGCGCAACCATCGAGGGCGGGAGGTGCTCATGGGGTCCGAGTATCCCAGAGCGCCCGTCTCGCGGGTAGAATCGCTGAATGAAACACGCTACTGCCGCCCTGCTCGGGCTCCTCCTCGCCTCTGCGTTCCCGACCGCCGACGCCAGCAATGGCAAGGGCATCCCAGGTGATGCAGACCAACGTTTCGCGCAGCTCGAAACTTTGTTGCCGACCGCAGGCACGACTCGCACGGCTTCGGGTGCCCCGGGAGCACAATACTGGCAGCAGCGAGCAGACTATCGAATCAAGGTCACGCTCGACGAGAAGCGACACCGGTTGACCGCCTCGCAAAGCATCACCTACATGAATCGCTCGCCGGACACGCTCTCGTACATCTGGCTGCAACTCGATCAAAATATTTTCAAAGATGACTCCATCTCGCGTCGCTCGGAAGTAGCCGCCAACTCCGGCACTCGCCGCGACAGCGTCGGCAAGGGCGACAGCTTGAGCTTTGCGGCGATGCGTCGCCATCAGGCCTTCCAGGATCGCGAATACGGCTACGAGATTGGTCCAGTGCGCGATGCCTCAGGTCGCGTACTGCGCACCACGGTCAACGACACCATGATGCGCATCGACCTGCCGCAGCCGCTGCGCCCGGGAACGAGCATCGAAATTCGTTTCGACTGGGAGTCCAACATCGTCAATGAGGCGGCGATCGGTGCTCGCGGCGGCTACGAGTATTTTGAAGACAGCGACACCTATCAATATTTCCTCGCGCAGTGGTTCCCACGCCTCGTCGCCTACACGGACTACACCGGTTGGCAGCACAAACAATTCTTGGGGCGCGGCGAGTTCACTCTCGAATTCGGCGATTACGACGTGGAACTCACGGTGCCCGCGGATCACATCGTCGCCTCGACGGGTGAGTTGCAGAACGCCGACGCCGTTCTCACGGCGACGCAGCGTGAGCGCTTGAAGCGCGCCGCCACAGCAAAATCCCCCGTCTTCATCGTGACCCCCGAAGAAGCCAAGGCGAACGAAAAGGAAGGCACTGATCGCACGCGCACGTGGCGCTTCAAGGCCCAGAACGTGCGCGATTTCGCCTGGGCGAGCTCGCGCAAATACATTTGGGACGCTATGGGATATCGCCAGAACGATGCCGCTCGGCCCTTCGTAATGGCGATGTCTTTCTACCCCAACGAGGGTGAGCCGATCTGGTCGAAGTATTCGACCCACGCCGTCATCCATACGATGGATGTCTACTCGCGCTTTTCCTTCCCCTACCCCTACCCGGTCGCCATTTCGGTGAACTCGTGGGAACGCGGTGGCATGGAATACCCCATGATCACCTTCAACGGCTATCGTCCGACGGCCGATGAAAAGACGGGCAAGATCACGTACTCGCGCAACACGAAGTACGGTCTGATCGGCGTGATCATCCACGAAGTCGGTCACATCTACTTCCCGATGATCGTCAATTCGGACGAGCGTCAGTGGACGTGGATGGACGAAGGTCTCAACACATTCCTCGAGTACATCGCCGAACTCGAATGGGAAGAGAAGTTCCCAGCCTTCGGTGACAAGACCAACGTACTCGATGCCATCACGACCTACATGCAATCGAGCGATCAAGTGCCGATCATGACGAACTCCGAGAGCATCGTGCAGTTCGGCCCGAACGCCTATTCGAAGCCCGCCGCTGCCCTGTCGGTGTTGCGTGAAGTCGTCATGGGCCGCGAGTTGTTCGATCACGCCTTCCGCGAGTACGCCAATCGCTGGAAGTTCAAGCGCCCAACCCCGGCGGATTTCTTCCGCACCATGGAAGATGCATCGGGAGTCGATCTCGACTGGTTCTGGCGTGGTTGGTTCTACGGCACCGACCACGTCGATGTAGCCGTCGGCGACATCCGCGAATACCAGGTCTCGAGCCAGGACCCGGATGTCGAGTTCCCGTTGAAGCGTGCCGAGTTTGCCCGCGACTGGCCGGACTCCTACTCGCAGAAGCTCAACAAGGCCGAGGGTCGCACCACGCGTCTCGAGCGCCATCCTGAGTTGAAAGACTTCTACAACGAGAACGACGCGTTCGTAGTCACCAACAAGGATCGCAACGAGTACCGCGATTTCCTCGAGAAGCTCAAGCCCTGGGAGAAAGCCACCTTCGAGCGCGCCGTCAAAGCGGGTGAATATGTCTACTTCGTCGACTTCCAGAACATCGGCGGACTCGTGACCCCGCTGCCATTGACCCTCAACTACGTTGATGGCAGCCGCGAGGATTATCTCGTTCCAGCGGAAGTCTGGCGTTACAACGCGATCGCGGTCACCAAGCTCTTCATTCGCGACAAACGCATCGCGAGCGTCGAACTCGACCGGAACCATTTGATCGCCGATGCCGACAAGAGCAACAACGTCACCCCGCGTCGCATTGCACAGAGCCGCATCGAATTGTTCCGCGCCCGCGATTCGGGCCGAAACCAAATGCTCGATGCCCTTGCCGAACTCAAAACCAAGGGCAAGAGCGGGGATGAGGCCAAGGCCGAGGAGAAAGCCCTGCCGCTCGCGCCCGCTCAGCCGTAAGCCAACCTGGCTTAAAGTTGATGTCGGATTGCACTCAACGCCGCTGGTTGCTGGGCGCTCTTGCGCTCAGCACCATCGGCGGCCTTGCGCCGAGCGTGTCGCTTGCGCACCGCGCGCACGTCACCCTCACACGGCTTGCCGCAAATTCGCGTAACCGCCGCTGGGAATGGAGTCACTCCATTCACTTCCACGATGCTGCCGTGGCCCTGCGGCGACTCGAGCCGGGCAAGGGACTGCAACCAGTCGATCCGGCTGGCCAAGCTCGATTGATGCTTGAAATAGAGCAGCGCTTCCGTTGGACAACACCGAGTGGCAAAACACTGCAACCTCAGGCCGTCGGAGCTGAACTCAAGGGCGATGGTCTCGTCCTGTATCAGGATTGCGAGGCGCCCGAGGAGTTCGGTCTGTATCAGGTGGAGTGTCGACTGCTGCACGAGATCTTCGACGCGCAGAGCAATACGATCAGCATCGAACTCGTCGATCCGCCGTTGCGGCGGCAACTCAATGCGGGGAAGCCGACAACTCGTTTCGAGCTGACGGCGCGTGGAGGCTAGGGTCGGAATCGAACCGGCGTAGACGGCTTTGCAGGCCGCTGCATGACCACTCTGCCACCTAGCCGCGCTGCGTGAAGAAAATGGAGCGGGAAACGAGACTCGAACTCGCGACCCCGACCTTGGCAAGGTCGTGCTCTACCAACTGAGCTATTCCCGCTCTGGAACAGAGGGCCGAGATTGTAGGGCCAACCCGGCGTAAGTCAAGGTGGGCCCGCTCGCCCCTTCAAATCCGGCCAAGCTGCCCGCAAGTAATCGACGGCAGACAGCACGGTCAACACCGCCGCGATCGCCGTCAGGATCACCCCAAGGTTGTAGGTCGGCAAAAACCACACGTCCCATCGGATCAGCATCATCGACAAGCCGACGATCTGCAAAATGGTCTTGAGTTTACCGAGCTTGGAGACGGCGACCTTGCGTCGCTGACCAATCTCGGCCATCCATTCGCGTAGCGCCGAAATGGCGATTTCACGACCAATGATGACGATCGCTGGTAACACGACGATCAAACGCTGATCTTTGCTAACGAGCAACACGAGCGCGACGGCGACGATGAGTTTGTCCGCAACTGGATCAAGAAAAGCGCCTAGACGCGAAGTTTGGCCGAGCTTGCGCGCGTAGTACCCGTCGAGTGTGTCCGTGATACCTGCGATCGCAAACAAGGCGCCCGCGGCAGGATCCGACCACGGAAAAGGCATGTAGAACAGCACCACCACAAGCGGTATGGCGAAAATGCGCATCCAGGTCAGTGCATTTGGGACGGTCCAGAGCATGGTTCTCTACTCGCCGGGGTGCAGCGCATCATAAAGGTTTTGCGCCAATGCGGGACCGATTCCCGGCGCGCGCTCGAGATCCGAGCGAGCGGCTTTCAGAACGCCTTGTAGACCTCCGAAATGCTGCAACAAGGCCTTGCGCTTGGCAGGCCCCAAGCCTGGAACCGTCTCGAGTATCGACTCGTTGAAGCGCTGCGCACGACGGCGTCGGTGTCCCGTAATGGCAAAGCGATGTGCCTCATCGCGAATACGTTGGATCAGCTTCAAGGCTGCTGACTGCGCGCCCGGCACCAACGGAACCTCACCGCGCCAATGCAGCCGCTCCTGCCCCGCCCGTCGATCGGGTCCCTTGGAGACGCCGAGTGTCGGTAAGTCGTCGAAGCCGAGCCGGTTCAATACTTCGCGCACGCCCGCGACCTGCGCAGGGCCACCGTCGATCACGAGCAGATCGGGCCTCGGAATCTCGGCTGCAGCGATGCGCGTATAGCGCCGCTCGATCGCCTGACGTAGCGCGCCGTAGTCGTCGCCCGCAGCGACGCCCGCGATGTTGAAGCGGCGGTACTCCTTCTTGAGCGGGCCCTCTGGCCCAAACACGACACACGAGGCGACCGTCCCCTCGCCTTGCGTGTGACTGATGTCGAAACACTCCATGCGCGCGGGCGGCGTTTCAACCTCGAGTAACGCGGCCAAGGCGGCATAATCTTCTCGATAGCCTTCGCGACGCGCGAGGCGCATACGTAGCGCGTTCGCGGCATTGTCGCGAGCCATCTCCACCCACCTTGCTGCGAGGCCACGCTGCGCATGTCGCAACCTCACACTGCGACCCGCAAGAGCACCGAGCGCATCGGCGAGCGGCTCGGCATCTTCGAGGGTCAAGCTCGTATAGATCTCCGGTGGTGGCGTTTGCTCGTGGTAGTACTGCACGATGAACGAAGACAACGCCTCGGCGGGCTCGGCCAGCAATGCCTGCGGAAAATAGCTCGACGTACCGAGGCTCCGTCCGCCACGAACTGGCATTACACTGATGCCATAACCACCCGGATCTCCCGTGATGGCGAAAATATCGGCATCGCGCTCGTCATCAGCCGCCACGACCTGCTGCGACTGCAGTTCCTTGATCGCCGCGATCTGATCCCGAAGTGATGCCGCGCGCTCGAACTCGAGGCGTTGCGAAGCATCCTCCATTCGATCGGCCAGCTCTCGCAGCACTTCGTCGTTACGCCCCTCGAGCACGCGCACGGCAGCCGATACATCGCGCCCATAGTCAGGCTGCGAAATGAGCCCCACGCAGGGCGCGGAGCAGCGCCCGATCTGATACTGCAAACACGGTCGACTGCGATGCGCGAAATAGCTGTCGCGACACGGGCGCAAGCGGAATACCTTCTGCAGGTAATGCAACGATTCCGACACGGCGCCCGCATTCGGATACGGACCAAAGAAACGACCGGGCAGATTACGGCTGCCGCGATACACCGAGAGCCGCGGAAACTCGTGATCGTCGCTGAGCCAAAGATATGGGAAGCTTTTATCGTCCCGTAGCACCACGTTGTACTTCGGGTGCAGTGCCTTGATGAGATTGTGCTCAAGGAGCAGCGCTTCGGTTTCCGAGCGGGTGACGGTCACCTCTATCGAAGCAATCTGCGCTACCAGAGCCTGCACTTTCGGATGCATGTTCGAGGGCACGAAGTAGCTACCCACACGATCGCGCAAACTCTTGGCCTTGCCCACGTAGAGCAACAAGCCGTCGGCCGCGAACATCCGATAGACACCCGGTCGCCGCGGCAAGCTCGCCACGAAACCACGGGCATCGAAACTGCTCACCGCGACAAGGCCTCCGCTCGCTGCAACACGGCGAGAAACATCTCACCCGTGAGACGACGCGTTTGGGTGTTGTAGCGACTGCAGTGATACGAATCGATCAGCCAACAGCCATTGGCGAGCCGATGCTCGGCCGCATGGGCGAATCGATGGGCGCCGCGTGATTCACCAACGGCATCGAGAATGGCATCGTGCGCAATGCGACCCAGCGCGAGAATCACGCGCAGTTTTTGATGCTGTTTGAATTCCGCTTTCAACCAGTTGTTGCACTCACGTGCCTCAGCGGGGGTCGGCTTGTTGGCGGGCGGCACGCACTTAACGGCGTTGGTGATCCTTACGCCGCGCAGTTGCAACCCATCGTCACGCGATTCGGACACCGCAGCGCTCGACACGCCGACGGCATGCAGGGTCTCGTAAAGCAGAACACCGGCATGATCGCCCGTGAACGGTCGACCAGTACGATTCGCGCCATGCATGCCGGGCGCAAGACCCACGATGAGCCAACGCGGATTCGCATCACCGAAGGCCGCCACCGGCGCGGCGTGATAGCCCGGAAACTTCCGACCGGACTCCTCCCGAAACGCCGCCAACCGAGGGCAGCGTCGACAAGCGGGATCGAACGTGCTGCAGGCCGGACTCATGGGTTGGCCACGCGCGTCAATCACTCATATGACGGATGATCGCGTCACCGAAGCCCGAGCAACTCATCAATTTGGCACCCGGTATCAACTGCTGCATCGCCTCTTCCACGTTACGACGAGCGGCTAGCTCGCGCTTGCTGGCACGAATGGCTTCGCGAAGTCTCGCGAGATCGTACGTCAATTCCTTGGCTGCAATGGTGTTCGCAACGCCCTTGATGATGAGATCGGCAGCCTCTGTCCACTTGAGATAACGCAGCATCATCTCGGCCGACAAAATGATCGAGCCTGGGTTGACCCGATCCTTGCCGGCGAACCCGGGCGCCGTGCCGTGGGTTGCTTCGAATACGGCAAGACCGTGACCAATATTACCGCCCGGGGCGATACCGATGCCACCGACCTGCGCGGCCAACGCATCAGAGATGTAGTCGCCATTGAGGTTCAACGTCGCGATCACGTCGTATTCTTCCGGACGAAGCAACACTTGCTGCAGAAAGTTGTCGGCGATCACGTCCTTGATGACGATGTCCTTGCCGGTGATCGGATTGCGGAAGCTCATCCAAGGGCCACCTCCGAACTCGGTCGCGCCGAACTCATCCTTCGCCAACTGGTAGCCCCAGTTGCGGAAGGCGCCTTCGGTGTACTTCATGATGTTGCCCTTGTGCACCAGCGTCACCGACACCCGATCGTTCTCGATCGCGTACTGGATCGCCATGCGAATCAAACGCTGGCTGCCCTCCTTCGAAACGGGCTTGATGCCGATACCGGAGCTCGCCGGGAAGCGAATGCCCTTGGCCTGCAACTCCGCCTGCAGGAAGTGAATCAGTCGCTGTACGTCATTGGAGCCAGCCGGATATTCGATACCCGCATAGATGTCTTCGGTGTTCTCGCGGAACACGACCATGTCGGTCAAAGAGGCATCCTGCATGGGTGTGGCGACGCCCGGGAAGTATCGGATCGGTCGCACGCAAGCATAAAGGTCCAAGGTCTGGCGCATGACCACGTTGAGCGAACGAATACCACCACCGATCGGCGTTCCGAGTGGCCCCTTGATCGAGACGACGAACTCGCGCAACGCATGCAGCGATTCATCCGGGAACCAGGTTCCGCAGACTTGGTTGCCTTTTTCGCCAGCAAAAATTTCCATCCATTCGATGCGACGACGATCACCGTAGGCTTTCGTTACCGCCGCATCCACCACCTTGCGCATGACGGGTGTGATGTCGATACCGATACCGTCACCCTCGATGTACGGGATGATGGGCCGATCGGGCACGTTGAGGCTGCCGTCGGCATTGACCGTGATGCGAGTACCGTCGGCCGGTACCTGGATGAACTCGTACTTCATGAAAAATCCGCGCCCTTGACCATTCGAAGGGCGCGGATTCTACCCGAGGCCGAGAGAATCAAGCGACGGCGAATTGCTCCTCTTCCGTCGAGCCCTTCATCGCAGTGACCGAGGAACGGCCTGCCGAAACCGTCTGCGTGACGTCGTCGAAATAACCCGCACCGACTTCACGCTGATGCTTTGTAGCCGTATACCCGTCCTTCTCGGCAGCGAACTCTGCCTGCTGCAGATTTACGTACGCCGACATCTGCGACTCGCGATATCCCTTAGCGAGTTGGAACATCGAGAAGTTCAAGGCGTGGAAGCCCGCCAGCGTGATGAATTGGAACTTGTAGCCCATCGCACCGAGCTCACGCTGGAACTTCGCGATCGTCGCGTCGTCGAGTTTCTTCTTCCAGTTGAACGACGGCGAGCAGTTGTAGGCGAGCAGTTTGCCCGGGAACTTCGCGTGGATCGCCTCAGCGAAATGCTTCGCTTCGGTCAAATCGGGCGTTCCCGTCTCGCACCACAGCAGATCGGCATAAGGCGCGTATGCAAGCCCTCGCGCAATCGCCTGATCAAGTCCCGCGCGCACATAGAAAAATCCTTCGGCTGTACGCCCACGCCCCGTATCGATGAAAGGACGATCGCGCTCATCGACATCGGCCATCAGCAGATTCGCGCTCTCGGCATCAGTTCGCGCGACAAGAATGGTCGGTACGTCACACACGTCGGCGGCCAATCGCGCCGCAACCAGCTTGTTGACGGCCTCCTGTGTCGGCACAAGCACCTTGCCGCCCATGTGGCCGCACTTCTTTGCCGAGGAGAGTTGATCTTCGAAGTGCACGCCAGCAGCGCCCGCTTCGATCATGCCCTTCATCAGCTCGAAGGCATTCAAGACACCACCGAAGCCAGCCTCGGCGTCAGCCACGATCGGTTGCAGCCAATCGATGGAATCGTCGCCTTCGGCATGATGCAGCTGATCAGCTCGCAGCAGCGTGTTGTTGATGCGACGAACGACTTGCGGTACCGAGTTGGCCGGATACAGCGATTGATCCGGATACATCTCGCCGGCGAGATTCGCGTCACCCGCCACCTGCCAGCCCGATAGGTAGATGGCCTTGAGGCCGGCACGCACTTGCTGCATGGCCTGGTTACCCGTCAGTGCACCGAGCGCATTGACGTACGGCACGGTCGCCATATTGCGCCAGAGCTTTTCGGCGCCGAGTCGCGCGAGTGAATGCTCAATCGCGACGGTGCCGCGAAGACGCACGACGTCTTGCGCACTGTAACCACGCTGCACACCACTCCATCGCGGGCTCGTGGACCATTCTCGTTGCAACTCGTCGGCACTCTTCAGGGGCATGTTCGTCCTCATTCAATTCAGGGGATGATTCAGTGGTCGGTCGAAGTTCAAGTCAGCTCGCGGTAGGCCGCCAGCGTCAAAAAAGTCGCGAACTCGGGTGCCGTGGTGATCTCATCGAGCAACGTCGCCGCCTCGCTGTAATTGCCGGCGATGAAGGCCGCCTCGCCCAGCGCGGCTTGCAACCGCGCAAGCTCGGCGCGCAGCTCGCTACGAAACAACTCCGCCGTCACCTTGCGACCATCGGCGAGTACGCCACCCGGATGACGAATCCACTGCCAGATCTGTGCGCGCGAAATTTCGGCCGTCGCTGCGTCTTCCATCAGATTGTTGATGGGCACACAGCCG
>Ga0315903_10010801_pt1 | contig 10823 bp, 8 predicted proteins | sample LakEriMetagenome_7_FD_203524 | JGI IMG/M metagenome (GOLD analysis project Ga0315903, IMG submission 203524) | Freshwater fungal communities from buoy surface, Lake Erie, Ohio, United States - Buoy 2 MA119 | ecosystem: Environmental > Aquatic > Freshwater > Lake | place: USA: Lake Erie, Ohio... | reverse complement strand
TGAGCAGCCAGGGGATGAGCTCCGCGCTTGCACTCAGGCCGCGTTCACGCAGGGTGAGCACAAGCGCGGCTGCGATGTCGTTTTCGGCCAGAGGCAACAGCTGAATGACCAGGCCGTAGCCCAGGCGCGTGGCGAGTTCGGGCATCAGTGCCAATCCGGCGGGAGCCTGATCACCCGCCGCACAGAACACCGCCCCGGGGTAGGCCAGCACGGCATTGAACAGATGAAAGGCGGCTTCCTGCCGGAGGGCGTCGAGTTGCCCGACATCGTCGATCAGCCAGTGCCGAACCAGGGGGTTGAAGACAAAGTCGGTCAGCGGGCTTTGGGCATCAAGCAGGCGGGCCGCACCAGCGGCCTGCTCGGCCGCGATGGCCTGCAGCAGGTGCGAGCGTCCGGTGCCGCAGGCACCCCACAGGTAGAGCGCCCGTAAGGCGCCGGATGCGCATTGTTGGCAGGCCTGCAGTGCCTCGAGATTCGGCCCGGGCACGAAGTTCGCCAATCGGGCGGGGGGCGCAGTGGCCAGATCGAGGGTAAGTTGCATGAGTGATGCAGGGCACGCGGCCTTGGCCGGTACAATTCCGGCCTTCAAGCGTCCATTCTATGCCGTGGCAGGCTGGGGATTGCCCTGGCAGAGCCGGCGTGCGGGCGCCCACTTGCGTCCCTCCCGGAATCGAGCCATGAGCCAACCCGCCCGCCCCATGTCCTCCGAACCCCTCTCCTACAAGGGGTCAGGGGTCGATATCGATGCCGGAGATGCGCTGGTTGAGCGCATCAAGCCGCTGGCCCGACGCACCCTGCGCGAGGGGGTTCTCAACGGCATCGGGGGCTTCGGAGCCCTGTTTGAGGTGCCCAAACGCTACCGCGAGCCGGTTCTGGTGTCGGGGACCGATGGCGTGGGCACCAAGCTGCGTATGGCGTTTGCCCTGAACCGGCACGATACGGTGGGCATCGACCTGGTCGCGATGAGTGTGAACGACATTCTGGTTCAAGGCGCCGAGCCGTTGTTCTTTCTTGATTACTTTGCCTGTGGTCGTCTGGATGTCGACACTGCAGCCCGCGTGGTGGGTGGTATTGCTGCGGGCTGCGAGCAGGCTGGCTGCGCGCTGATCGGCGGCGAGACCGCCGAAATGCCCGACATGTATCCCGATGGCGAGTACGACCTCGCTGGCTTTGCCGTGGGGGCCGTCGAGAAGTCGGCCATCATCGATGGTCGCAGCATCGTGCCCGGCGATGTGGTGATCGGACTGGCCTCGAGCGGCGTGCACTCCAACGGCTACTCCCTGGTCCGCCGTGTGATCGAGCGCTCCTGCGGCAGCCTGAGTTCGACCGCCCTACAGCAAGACCTCGACGGTCGCAGTCTGGCCGATGCCGTGATGGCCCCCACGCGGATTTACGTGAAACCCGTGCTGGCCCTGCTGGCCGAAATGCCGATCAAGGGAATTGCACACATCACCGGTGGAGGATTGGTCGAAAACGTACCCCGCGTGCTACCCGAGAACTGCCAGGCGGTACTCGAACAATCCGCATGGCAGCGGCCGGCCATTTTCGACTGGCTGCAGCGTGAAGGGGCGATCGACTCGGGCGAGATGCATCGGGTCTTCAACTGCGGCATTGGCATGGTGCTGGTGGTGGAGGCTGCGCGGGCTCAGGCCTGCGTTGATCGTCTTCGGGCACTGGGTGAGTCTGCGCAGCGCATCGGCACCATCGTGCCGCGTCCGGCCGGTTCGGCGCCAACGGTCGTGATCTGAGGTTGAGTGACCGGGCGACGTTTTCTTGCAACGTCCTCGGCCCTGCTGGTCGCTTCGCTGCTGCCGATCCAGGCGGCTTGCGCGCAGCCTCCCGCCGTAGCCCGCTATCCACTCGAAATCGAGGCACCGCAGCCTTTGGTTGCCTTGCTGCGCGCGCACACCCTGCTGGGGCGCTGGCAGTACCGCAGGGACTTCGAAGCCTCGCAGATGCCGCTCTTCAAGGCTCGCGCCCCAGAGGAGATTCGGGCGCTCCTGGCGAGCCAGGGTTATTTCACTGCGCGGATCGAGGTCAGTCCTCAGGACGACGGCGTACGCATCACCGTCGATCCGGGCACGCGCTCCCGGGTGCGGGAGCTGAGCCTTCAGGTCGATGATCCAGACCCGCAAAAGGCCGCCAGACTCCAGCGCGAGTTGCTGGTGCGTTGGCCCTTGCCGACCGGCCAGGCCTTTGTGTCTGAGGAGTGGACGCTCGCCAAGCGCAGACTGATCGAGGCCTTGCGTGACGATGGATTTCTGCGTGCGCGACTGGATCACAGCGAGGTTGAGGTGGATCCTCAGCGGGCCGTGGCGGATTTGCGTCTTCGCGTGGTTCCGGGTCCCGCCCTGCGGTATGGGCGACTGCAGATTCGTGGCTTGAGTCGATATCCCCCTGAGGTGATCGATGGGCTGAAACCCTTTCGGATCGGCGATGAGGTCGACGCCCGGCAACTGGCGCTGATGCAGTCGCGCCTGGCGGGCGCAGGGTGGTTCTCGACAGCGCATGTCCGGGCTGACCTCGAGGCGCTGAGCATCGACCCGGACCGTACCGATGTTCCGATCCTCGTTGACGTGGTCGAGCATCCCGCCCGGCGTCTGAGCCTGCAGCTGGGTCTGGATGCCGACCATGGCCCGGGTGCCGAAGTTCAATGGGAGCACTACAACCACGGGCATGCGGGGGTTCGTTCGGTGTTCGGCGCTCATCAGGACCGAGACCGAAAAACGGCGTTCACGACTTGGGAGAGTCCGCAGGATGCGGGCGGCTGGCGGTGGCAGAGCGGCCTGCGCTTCGAGGAGCGCGACATCCGTAACGACGTGGTGCAGAGCGGGCAGGCCTTTGTGGCCCGGATTCAGCGTGACGGGCCGATTGAGCGGGGTACCTCCATCAGCTGGCAGGACGAATTGCAGAGCATTGGAATCGCCTCGGGCGTCGAGCGACGCGATCGCAACTCGGCCTGGGTTGTGAGTTGGAGCTGGAGCCTGCGCGATCTGGATTCCCCGGTCTTTCCGACGCAAGGGCAGGTGCTCAACCTGCAGGTTTCGGGGGCGCATGAGGCCCTGGGCTCGGAGCGCAGTTTTCTGCGGGGCTATGCCTCGGTGATGCGCATGATCCCGGTGCCCCATGCCTCGGGCCGCGAGCAGGCGCGCCTCTTGCTGCGAGCTGAGCTCGGGCATGTGCAGGCGGTGTCGCGAGAGGGCATTCCGTCGGCGAATCTGTTTCGTGCGGGCGGCGGCAAGTCGGTGCGTGGGTATGCCGCGCAGAGCCTGGGCGTGACCCTGGGTGAGGCGACGGTGGGTGGACGGATCATGGCGGTGGGCAGCATCGAGTGGCAGCAACCGATCGACGAGCGCTGGGCCTGGGCGGCTTTTGCGGATCTGGGCGATGCGGCCAATCGCTGGGTGGACTGGCGCGCCCATTGGGGCCTGGGCGCCGGGCTACGCTGGCGCACGCCGGTGGGTCCGTTGAAGCTCGATCTGGCTCGCGGGCTGCAGGGCGGACGATGGCGCTTGTATACCTCGCTGGGGGTGGTCTTTTGAGATCGGCGCTTTTCAGGCTGATGGGCGGGCTTTGCATGATGTTGGTGGCGATCGATCTCGCGCGATCGAACGAGCGACTGCAACTCGACCGGATCTCTGTATTGCTGGGTCCGGGGCAGCGTCTGGTGCTGTCCGGGACGGTGCAGGAGCGGCGAGACGGCCAAGAGAAGGTGGTCTTTGGACAGGTCCGCGCGGACGAAGGTGTGATCGAGATCCGCTCGGTCTGCACGCCCGCACTGGCCGCGGATGTCCGGGTCCGTGAAGTTGATGCCTCGCAAAGCGTCGATGCCTCGCAAAGCGTCGATGGCTCGCAAAGCCAGGGGCCCGATCTGAGCGTCGGGGTTCACTGGCTCTCCGAGCGAATGGCAAGGCCCGCCCGCGTCGATCTGCAGGTTGATCTGGGGGAGCGGCTGCAGGTCTACGGGCAAGGGCTGGATGCGCGATTGCAGGGAGACATCAGACTGATCATGGACCTGTCCGGTCGACCTCAAGTCCATGGGCTCGTTCAGATCCGGGGTGGAAGCTGGCGGGGTGTCGGGCGGGATCTGCAGATCGAGCAGGGCACACTGCGATTTACCGGGGACCCAGAAGATCCGGTGATCGACCTTGTTGCCTGGCGTCGACATCAGCCGGTCGAGGCGGGAGTCCATCTGACCGTCAGCGCGGGGCTCCCCGTGATGACGCTGCTGTCAAGGCCGGAGGTGCCCGAGCCTGACAAGCTGTCCTGGCTGGTGCTGGGTACCGCATTCGACACCCATCGAGGGGGCCGCAATGCCGCTTTGCAGGCGGCAGCGGAGGTCGTGGTGGCCGGCTCGGATCGGACTTCCCCGGTGCGCAGCCTGTCCTCGAACTTCGGACTTGAACGGCTCAGCATTCGCACGACTTCTTCAGGGGCAGGCGACCCCGGCGGTTCGGAGGGCTTTGCTCCAGACAACATTCTGACCTTGGGCAGGCGTCTGAGCGAGCGGCTCTTCCTGAGTTATGAACAAAGCCTGCGAGGTCTGCAGAACCTCGTGCGCCTGCAATACCAGATCACCGAACACCTCTCGTTTCGCCTGCGTGCAGGTAGCCAGACGGGCATCGACCTGCACTGGACGCGACGTGATGATTGAGGTCCGCCGGTGGGCCGTGTTCAGTGAACGCTCGGCCACAGGCGATCGACCTGTTGCAGAACCTCGCTCGCGACATCAGGGTTCAGGCAATCGATGACGGTTCGCTGGGGCATGGCCCGCAGCCAGGTGAGCTGGCGCTTGGCGAGTTGCCGGGTTGCAGCGATTGCGGGCTCCAAAAAGGCCCGCTCGGCGGCCGCTGGCTGCTGCTCGAGGGCCTCCCAGGCCTGACGGTAGCCTACGCAGCGCATCGAGGGCAGGCCCGCATGCAGGGTGCCGCGAGCACGCAGTGCGATCACCTCATCCAGAAAACCGGACTGGACCATGCTCTGCAAACGCTGGGCGATCCGGGCATGCAGCACAGATCGATTCGAGGGTTCCAGCGAGATGACGGGCCACTGCGCCAACTGCTGCGCGGCGTTCTCCCGTTGCCGCCCAAGCAGAGACGACAGGGGCTGACCGGTGAGTTCAATCACCTCGAGCGCGCGCTGAATCCTTTGCGCATCGGTGGGGGGCAGGCGCGCGGCCGTGGGGGCATCGAGTTGAGCAAGACGGGCATGCAGCGCCGGCCAGCCCAATCGTCGGGCCTCGTCATCCAGGCGAGCCCTCACCTGCACATCGGCTGGGGGCAGATCATCCATTCCGCCCAGCAGGGCCCGCACATAGAGCATCGTGCCGCCCACCATCAGCGGCAGTCGTCCCTTCGCCCGGATCGCCTCGATGGCCGCATTCGCATCGTTCACGAAGCGGGCGGCCGAATAGCTTTCGCTGGGATCGATCAGGTCGATCAGATGATGTGGGACGCGCCTGCGCTCTGCTGCACTCGGCTTTGCAGTGCCGATATTCATGTCCTTGTAGACCAGCGCCGAATCAATGCTCACGATCTCGAGGTCGAGATGTTCGGCCAGGGTCAGTGCGGCCGCGCTCTTGCCGCTCGCCGTGGGGCCAAGCAAGAGGATCGCCCGGGGCGTCGGCTGGGGGCTCATCGCGAGAGGCCGGTTCGTTCAGCGGCCACGCAGGAACCAGCGGTCAATCTCGACCAGTGGCCATTGCACCCAGGTGGGTCGGCCATGGTTGCATTGGTCGGCACCAGGCGTTTGCTCCATGTCGCGCAGCAGGGCGTTCATCTGCTCGAGGCTCAGTCGCTGCCCGGCCCGCACGGCGGTATGACAGGCCAGGGTGGCCAACAGGGCTTGTTCGCGCTGTTGCAGGCTTTGCCCCGAGCCTTGTTCGGACAGATCGGCCAGGGCGGATCGCGCAAGCTGCACTGGGTCAGCATGAGCCAGTGCCGCGGGAACCGCATGGACGGCCAGATGCCCTTCAACTGAGGCCTGCAGCTCAAGCCCCAGCGCCGCCATGGACTCCCTTTGATCCTCAAAGGCTGCCTGTTCATGCGCATCCACGGCAAATGACTGCGGCAACAACAGGCGCTGAACCTGAGGCGCACGGGCCCGCCGACTCAATTTGAGGCGTTCGTACACGATGCGCTCATGGGCCGCATGCATGTCCACGACCACCAGGCCCGCGTCGTTTTGCGCCAGCACATAGATGCCATGCAATTGCGCCACCGCCTGGCCCAGGGGGGGCATGGGCTGGGGTGGGTTTTCGGGTGGGGCGTCTGGCCGGGCCTCCGGCCCCGGCCGTAGCGCATCGAGCCAGGCCGCGATGGTCTGAGCACGGGGCGGTTGTGCGCCTGAGCCAGTCAACCCCATCGGCTGGCTATCGCGTAGAACGGCCGGGCGACCCTGCGCAAAAAGCCCCTCGCGGCTCGAAGGCCGGATGGGGTCAATCCATGCCGTTTGCCGCAGTGCAGGGTCCGCGGTCGGTGTATGACCCGCCCCCGCCACGGCCCGCAGGGCCTGCTGCACGGCGTGATACACGAAGCCATGCACGCTGCGGCCATCCCTGAATCGCACTTCGGCCTTGGCCGGATGGACATTGACATCGACTGCGGTTGGGTCGATCCAGAGAAACAGGCACCAGGCCGGATGCCGGTCGCCGTGCAGCAGATCGACATAAGCCTGGCGCACGGCATGGCTGAGCACACGGTCCTTGACGGCTCGGCCATTCACATAGAAAAACTGTCGGTCCGCTCGCGATCGACTGGCCGTGGGCACGCCGGCCAGGCCTTGCAGGCGCAAGCCACCTGCTTCGCTTTCAATCCGGCGCACGGGGGTGTCCTCACCGAGGGCGAGGCTGACCCGATCGGCCCAGTCAGCTGCAGGCCATCGCTCCAAACGACGGCCATCCACCCACACCTGCCAGGCGATGGCGGGATGGGCGAGGGCAACCCGGCGCCAGGCATCGACTGCGTGGGCGGTTTCGGTGGCCGGGGTCTTGAGGAACTTACGCCGCGCGGGCGTTCGGGCATAGAGATCAAGCACCTCGACCAGCGTGCCACGCGAGCCTGCGGCCGGGGTGATCTCACCACTTTCGGCATCGATGCACCAGGCGGTGTCGTCGTTCGCAGTGCGGCTCGTGATGCGCAGGCGAGAGACCGAGGCCGTGGCTGCCAGAGCCTCGCCCCGAAAGCCCAGGGAGAGGACCGATTCGAGTTCGGCAAGTGAGCGGATCTTGCTTGTGGCGTGGCGGGTGAGCGCCAGCGGCAGCTGCTCGCGGACGATGCCGCTGCCGTCGTCCTGCACCGCGATCCGTCGCAACCCCCCCTCATCGATGCGCAGCACGATGTCGCGCGCACCGGCATCCACGGCGTTTTCGAGCAGTTCCTTGACGACCGAGGCGGGGCGCTCGACCACCTCGCCCGCTGCGATCTGGCTGATCAGGTGATCGGGCAGGCGTGCGATCGAGGCAGGGCTCGGTGGCCCTGCAGGCAGGGAGGGCTCGGTCATTTCAGGTGATGGGTGGGATTGGCCGGCAGTATAGAGAGTCAGGCGCCTTGCGTTGTACGGGATCAATTGAATGCGCACCGGCGACCGGTATGATCCGCCCGCCATGGATATCGCACAGCTCGTTGACCTTTTCCTGCATCTGGACAAACACCTCGAATCGGTGGTGGCCCAGTACGGCCTTTGGATCTATGTCCTGCTCTTTGCCATCATCTTTGTTGAGACCGGGCTGGTCGTGATGCCCTTTTTGCCAGGGGATTCGCTACTTTTTGTATGCGGTGCGATCGCTGCTATCGGTGGGTTGTCCCTGCCCTGGCTGATTGTGCTGCTGGTCATTGCAGCGATTCTGGGCGACGCCGTGAATTTCGCGACCGGGGCACGGGTGGGGGTGGCGGTCTGGCAGCGGGAGCACTCCCGCTGGTTCAATCGTGCGGCCTTCGAACGAACGCATGCCTTCTATCAGAAGCATGGAGCGATCACCATTATCGTGGCCCGCTTTCTGCCGTTTATTCGCACGTTCGCGCCCTTTGTGGCGGGTGTGGCGGCGATGGACTACCGCAAATTCGCTCGCTACAACGTGATCGGGGCCGTGCTCTGGGTCGTCAGTCTGACAGTGCTCGGGTACTGGATCGGCAATCTGCCCTGGGTACGACAGAACTTCTCATGGGTGGCGCTGGCCCTGATCGTGGTGCCTGCACTGCCAGCCTTGATCGAGTTCTTGCGTCATATCGTGCCTCGGGGCGGCAAACGTCGTACATAGGCGAGTACCCCCCTGACCAGGGCCTGGGCGATGCGGTTCTGCTCGCTCGGGTCGCGCAACTTGCGCTCCTCTTCGGGATTACTGATGAATGCAGTCTCGACCAGGATCGAGGGCATGTCGGGGGCGCGCAGCACGGCAAATCCAGCCTGCTCCACTGACACCTTGTGCAGCGTGCCGACCTGACGCAATTCGCCCAGGACACTGGCCCCCAAGCGACGGCTCTGGGTGATCTGTGCGGTTCGGCTGAGATCGATCAGCACACTGGCAGCCTCGCGGTTGGCACTCGTTGGGGCAGCCCCGCCCACGAGATCGGCCCGGTTCTCGCGGCTGGCCAGCCAGCGCGCGCCCATGCTGCTCGCGCTGCTGTCGGAGAGCACGAAGACTGAAGCCCCGCGAGCCTGAGGCTGCACGAAGGCATCGGCATGAATCGACACGAAGAGGTCGGCCGAGACGGCCCGCGCCTTGGCCACCCGGACCGCTAGCGGCACGAAGAAATCGGCATCGCGAGTCATGAAGACACGAATGCCAGGATGCTCGCGCAAGAGCTCACGCACCTGACGGGCGATGGACAGCACCACCTCCTTTTCGTAGGTGCCGGCCGGGCCGATGGCCCCCGGATCTTCGCCGCCGTGCCCGGGATCGATGGCGATCGTGAACCATCGGGTCGCCACGGGCGCCGAGGCTCTTGGCGTCGTGCCGGGGGCTGAGGGTGCAGCCGTGGAGGGGCGTGGGGCGGCCTGCGCAGGTGGCGAGTCTTGTCGATTCCCGCCGAGGCTGTCTTCGATACGAGAGGCAATGAGTCCCTCGAGTGGGTCATCGACCTGACCCAGGAGCAGGGTCAGGGCATCGGGCTCGGTGAGCGGGTACAGATCAATGACGAGTCGGTGGCGGTAGGGGCCGATGGGCTCGAGTTCGAACAGGCGGGGACGAACCTGTTGGCGCAGATCAAAGACCACACGGGTCACGCCGGCGCGAAACTGACCCGCCCGAACCACGGCAATCCAGGGGTCATCGGAACGCACCTTGCTGACCAGATCTCGCATCGCCGCATCGAGATTGACGCCATGCAGATCCACGACCAACCGAGGCGGGTCTTGGAGCAACTGATGCTGATGCTCGATCGGCGCATCGAGCTCGAGGGTGACCCGGGTGTAATCGCGGGCCGGCCAGACCCGTACCGCCAGCACGGCGGCCGCATGGGCCAGAGGCAGGGTGAACAGCAAGATCCCGCCGCTCAGCCCGCTCCGGGCGAGCCAGTTCAGAGCCCGGCGCCGCGCAGGCATGCCTGCCCCCGTTTCGAATGGGCGATCAGCGTCACGCGTCTTGCCGATCCCGACGCCACGTCTGGCTCAGATTCCCGGTCGGTGTGGGGGTCGGGGTGCGTGTCATTCAGCGGCTCGAGCACGACATCGAGGTCACAGTCGGGCAGGACTCCCTGCGCCATCTGGGGCCATTCGATCAGACTGATTGCCGGACTCGCAATCAGCTCGTCAAACCCTGCATCGAGCCACTCGCGCGGATCGCCAAACCGATAGAGATCGAAGTGATGGACCGTCTGGCCCCGGCACTCGTAGGGTTCGTGCAGGGTGAAGGTCGGGCTGCGCACCCGCCCGCGATGACCCATGGCGAAGAGCAATGCACGCACGAAGGAAGTCTTGCCAGCGCCCAGGCCCCCCTGCAGTCCCACGCGCAGGCCCGGCACGAGGTGAGGGGCGAGACGTTCAGCCAGACCCTGTGTGGCTGCCAGATCGGGCAACACCTGGATCACGGGATCGAGCTTCTCCGAGCCGGGAACAAGCTCCGGCATCGCGGGGTCGAACTTCGGTGTGACAGGATCCGGCTTCATCACACGGCCTTGCCTACAATGCGTGCATGACCGAATGGCTGACCTGGTTGCGCACTGAGGCCCGTGAGCTGGGATTTGCCGGCCTGGGTGTGACCGATGTTGATCTGTCGCATGCCGAAGCAGGACTGCAGCAGTGGCTGGAGGCCGGGTGTCATGGGTCCATGGAGTATATGGCCAGGCATGGCCTGAAGCGGGCCCGCCCGGCCGAGTTGTTGCCCGGTACGGTTCGAGCGGTCATGGTGACCCTCGACTACGCCCCGAACGACCCTGAGTGGGTTCGCACCGCCTGGGACACCCTGCGGGAGGGCGAGCGCGCTTTTGTGTCGCGCTACGCGCTTGGGCGCGATTATCACAAGGTGGTTCGCCAGCGGCTGACGGAGCTGGCGCGTCGATTGCAGACGCGCGCGGGGCCGCACGGCTGGCGGGCTTATTGCGATTCCGCCCCCCTGATGGAGGTTGAGCTAGCGGTCAAGGCGGGCCTGGGCTGGCGAGGCAAGCACACCCTGCTGCTGTCGAGACAGGGATCCATGCGTTTCATCGGGACCCTGCTGACCGATCTGCCCCTGCCGCTTGATTCGCCGGTCAGCGATCACTGCGGTCAGTGCCAGGCCTGCATCACGGCCTGCCCGACGGGTGCGATCGTGGCCCCTTACCGGCTCGATGCGCGTCGCTGCATTTCATATCTCACGTTCGAACTGAAAGGTGAGATTCCGGTTGAAT
>Ga0315903_10010800_pt1 | contig 10823 bp, 9 predicted proteins | sample LakEriMetagenome_7_FD_203524 | JGI IMG/M metagenome (GOLD analysis project Ga0315903, IMG submission 203524) | Freshwater fungal communities from buoy surface, Lake Erie, Ohio, United States - Buoy 2 MA119 | ecosystem: Environmental > Aquatic > Freshwater > Lake | place: USA: Lake Erie, Ohio... | reverse complement strand
CCATGCTGATTAAGCGGTTGCCCTTTAACGTTGCATCCATGTTATACAGCGAGGTATCTTTGCCAGGCTGCCAGATAGTGCCGTTGTATCGCAAAATATCGCGCGCTACCGCGCCCTGCGTGTTTACATTATGCAGCTCTCCCAGCTCGTAGCCATTTTGCACCTTTACGAATATCTCGCCGTTGTTCTTTTTCGTGATCACATAGCCCACAAGTACGCTATGTACCGGAGCTGTCGGCTTATCGTGCGTAAAGCCGCCCGGCACGGTATCCAGCCAAAGGGCTTCCCCTTCCGTTAGCGCGCTTGTATTTATGCCCTTAATGTATCCGCTTACGAAAACAAAGCCAGTATCGTTATTGTTTATCGCCTCCGCTGTTATGCCAAAGGTTGCGGAGCTGCTTATCTCGCCATCCGCATCCGCCAGGCTAATTTGCGGACGTTGCCCCGTTGCGCCGGAGATATAGACAACTTTGCCCTTTGCAATTTGGCTTCCCGTAACGTTGCGCACCAGGTGCGCCTCGGCTTGGCCCAGCGGCATTTCTATGTCTCCGCTCATGCCCAGGTGTACAGTACCGCTTTGCGCATTCCAAATCATTTTCCCGGTCGTTGCCGTGCCCTCGTAGGTCGTTACAAATTGTATGCTATCTACCGGATTGAATTCACCTGCCGCTAAAATGCTATCTTTTAGTGCCTGCGTTAAATTATCCCAGTCAACTACCGCCGTATCTATCATCATCACCGCACCTGCATCGCTTACGATTATATCACCCTTATCCCCGTTCGGTATCGGGTCAAATTGCACCTGCTGACCGTTTACCGTTAAAAATATCGTTGTTTGCGACCCGCTTTCGACAACGCCCACCACGGCGTTTCCATCCCAGGGAAGGCGCACGTCCGTTAAGTTGTCCACCACGACCGAGGTTTCCCCGCTTGCGCCCTGCGTTACGCTTAGGTTTGTTACGCTGTTTATGGTCATCGTGCTATCCGTTGCCGCAAGCGTTATGTAATCACCCGCAACAAAAGCAACGCTATCCCCCGTGCTGCTGCGCAACGTGACCGGGCTTACCGTGCCTGCAAAGCTCAAATCCGTTTCCCCCGTGCCACCAAGGGCAATGCTATCCTTTACCGCCTGGCTTAACATTGCATAGTCAACGTGTCCGGCAGGGATCGTTACATCTAAAAATATTTGCCCATCCTGCGCCGCCGCAACTTCCGTAACGCTAACAAGCCCCGTGCCCGTGATTGTTACGGCGTGCGTTATGGTCGTTACGGTAAGTATTCCAATAACTGCGTTACCATCCCAGGGGAGGCGCGCCGCCGTTGCGTTATCTACGACCACCGTTGCGCTTGTGCCGCCTTCGTCGGTATCACTGAGGTACAGCGTTGCGCCGTTACCTCCATCCGCGCCAACGCCAAGCTGTTGCGCCGCGCCGCCATCCACGCGCTGCCATCCCTGTTTTGTTTTTATATAGCGATACAGTACGGCGTTGACCGTATCCAGGAGAAAGTACGCATTAGCAAGTGCGGCGGGCTTCACCGTTACCGTATCCGCGATCGTGCCCCGGTAGATCAGGCCGTCGCCCGTGGTCTGGTAGCCCAGGCGCGACTTGTTCCCGGTGGCCGGGAACTGCCCGTAGGCAGCCCCGGCGGAAAACGCAAATAACGTCAAAAGCAAAACGATCTTCTTAAAACCATCCATGCTACTCGATATAACTAAATATTACCGTATAGTTTGCGCTGTCGTAATGCGTTGCCGCATCTATCGTAATTTCCCCCGTGCCAGTTTTTGCCCATTGCAAATCTATTAAAAGACCTTGGTTTTGGTAAACTTGTATCTGTGCTTCGTTGGCAGGTAAAACGCCCGAATTGCGGGTAATGGTCAGCACTGCCGAATACATATCCAAAAATTCCTGCTTAAAAACATTTACCGCACGTATGCCGGGTAAGGTAGAAGGAGCAGCAATTGGATAGCCTATTCCCCCGGATCGCAAAGAAGACCGTGCGGTGCTGTTTACGTCTTTTTCATCTTCAAGTATCAATTCCCTTGCAAGTTCGGTGAAATCAGTATCGCTTTGCAAGCGCGCCAGGTCTATTGTTGAAATTTCGCGATAAAAGTCAAAGCTCCCGCCTAAAAATAGCCAATAAGCCGAAGCGTAGGAAATAACGTGGTGCGGTAGATAAAAACGTGCCGCGCTTGCATTGTTAACAAATGGCGAGCTTGACAAAATCTGCATAGGTAAAACCTGTGTCCTCATCGTTTCGTACGTCAAAAGTTTGCCCATTTCTCGGTATGCGCCAGAATTGCCAACGCGCCAATTATCGGACTGTACCCATGTGGCAGAATTGTTCATCACTTGTACCGCCCCAGGAGAAACCTGCGATGGCCCGTCGCCTATTTTTACCTCAATTTTTACATCCTTACTTGCGTTTTTATTGTTTTCTGCCGCATATCTGTACGTGTCGCTTTGTCCGTCAAAATTACCTGTTTGCAGCACCTCCAAATACGATGGCCCAAGTACGAAAGAATACGTAACCTCGCCGCCGCTTGTCAGCAAAGTAAGCTCATTTCCTAATTCGTCAAACGCTTTGTATGCTTGGAAATTGAAAAGCACTTGCCCGGTCGTGTTTATCGGAAGGGGAGGGGTGACAAATTCAATCCGGCTAACGACCGTCGCCATTTCCTGATCTATCCTTTCGGCTGTCAGGTAATACCAGTCATTTGCGTCCGAAGTCCACTCCGTTGCTCCTACGCCACCTTTTAAGTGCGCATTGCCACCGACCTGCATTTTTAGCCGAAATTGGATAAAATACGCCACCCCGGTAAAAGGGTTGCGATCTACGCTGTATTTTAGTGTACTTGCAAAAGCCAGGGTAATGCCTTGTCCTATTTCGGTAACAAAGCCAAAATCTGTATATGCCGATGTGTTTTGTGTAAAAAACTGCCCAGAAAGGATATTCCGCGCTTGTACGTGCAAGTAATCCACCGTCAATTTTCCTATCGGGGCAAAGTGCGAAAAGGTTCCGCCGCTCAGTCGTATTAAATCTTTGCCGTTATTGTTCGACGGGTCGTTGGTTCTGGTAAAATTCTGTGCTGTCTCTACCGTCTCACTTCCGGTTTTCGTTATAGCAAAAACCGTTTTCGAGGTCGGGGAAATCATTTCGTTTGCCTGTACAAAATAAAAAGAAGTGCCAGAGAAAAACATCCGCGCTCGCCATGCCTTTGCGATATCGCTAAGCACGTCGTAACAGCTCCGGTATCGGTAATTGCCCTTGCTGTCTACCCAATAAAACGCGTTCTCCGATACTCGCGCCCTTGATAGCGGGTTGATGGTACTTGCATAGGTATAGCTATCTTCGTGCCAGTTACATACGACGCGCAAAAACTTGTAATTAGCGTCGAAGCCGTCTATAATGCCGTCAAAGCCCGTTAGTTTGTTCAAGCACTTTAAAATGATTTCGGTAAAAGTGCTAAAGCCTATGTATGGCCCTCCCAACGGCCTATACTCAATGCCCTTTAGCACCCCTAATCCATCTGTTGCGGTGATACTTGCAATGTACCCCAAGTCCAAAGGCAAATCCGGTATGCTTACCAAATCCGCCAAAATATATCCGGTCCAATTACAGTAAATGCCGTTAAGGTCGCTGTATTGCACGTTCATCACAATATCGCCTTCCTCTGTCGTTACAAGGTCGTCTATAAAATCCTGTAAATCCTGGCTATCAACTATTAGCCCTAACTTTGCCTGGCTGCCGATTACCGGACTTGCTACGCCTTCGCCGTCGCCCTGGTATTCGATAGTAAAAGCAGAAGCGCGCATTTCAATTGCCGGATTTGTCCAGTTCGAATCGTAAATATTTATTGCAAACTGATTATCTCTTTCCGAATAAAAAACCCCTTGCAAGCGTAGTCCCATTACCTGTATCGGTTTGTGCGCTTTTCAGCACGGTTAACCAATATCAACAAGTCTTCCCCGGAAATCCTGGTTTCTGCAATATAGCTTCCTTGTGGCTGGAACATGTTTAAAAATTCCCCCATCCGCTCGAACGGGATCACGGCTTCTTTGCCGGAGGGGTTATCGCCGATAACTGCTAAGGTCTGGGAGGTAACAAAGCCGCCCTGTGCAAGTCTTGGAGCTTGGATTCTATTAATTGCAGCGGAAAAAATACCACCAACAACCGCTCCTCCGGCGGCGGCAACAGCGGCTCCAAGGATACCAAGTTTGCCGAAAGAATCCGCTATCCATGCGGATATTGCCTTTATGGTTTCAGCTCTTGCAAAATCAGCGGCTCCTTGCAATGCTGCTTTTCCGATCGCTTTAAGTACGGTTTGCAACGATAGGCCATACTGCTCTATAAGCTGCGATCCGGTCGAAAACCCTGCGTTTACGTATTGCTGGTATTCGGCTGTAAGTCTATCTATTTCAGCCTTTTTCTTTGCAGCGTCTTCGTTTTCTCTAATCGAATTTGTTAGTCTGTCGTATTCATCTGCCAATTTGCGCACTACATCGCTATACAAATCTCCCTGTTCGATTGCCGCCGCTAAGGCTGTTTTTGTTACTTCGAGTTGTGCAGCCAATGGATTTTCTCCAAAAAATTCAGCAGAAACATTTACCCTGGTCAATTCCCGCTGGTACTCAATCCAAGCATCTTTTTGTTTGTTGATTTCCGGTGTTAAAACAAAAACATCAGAAAGCCCTGAAAGCAAAGTATTTGGCAGCTTAGCGTTTTGCGCAAATTTTGCTACCGCAGAATTTACGTTAGAAATAGCGATAGCAATTTTATTTGCTTCTTTTTCCGCCTCCTTGCTTTGTTTGCCGCCACCTAAAGCATCTAAAAGCGGATCGCCTTGTAGCTGATTTTTAAACGCGTCAATTAAGCTGGTAAAATCAAAGTCCTGCGATTTTTGTACAATTTGCTCCTGCTCCGCTAAAAATTTACCTTGTCGAAGCCCATAAGCTTTTAGTGATTTCTCAAAGGCTTGGTTGCCTTCTTTTTGCGCCCTTTCTAAATCCAGGCCATATTCCGACAGTATTCGAGCCGTTCCAACAAAATCGCCAGTTATGGTAGCTTTTATTGCCCTGATGTTTTTGCTGCTTTCTCGGCTAAGTCCCGCAAAAACTTGTTTCCAATAAGCGGCCAATTGCGCCAATTTTGCTTCTACAAAAGCAAAAGCATCGGATATATTTCCAAATTCATCCGTCAAGTCCTGTACCGCGAAAAGCAGTCCGCCAAAAACAGCAATTGCCGCGAGACCAGGTGCGCCTAACGCCGTAAAGCCTGTAACGAGTAAGGGTAATGTTTTTGCAAGTGCGCCGATCGTTATAAGTAGCGGCCCAATGGTTATGGCCAAAACACCAAAAGTTGCAACTGTGCGCTGCGTTTCTGGTGAAAGATTTTGAAAGCCTTCCACTAAACGATTTATGCCTTGCGAAAGCAGACTAAGTACCTCGTCTAATTTTAGCGATTCAAAAACGCTTTTGCCCAACGCCGCCGCAGCTAACTGCGTACTTTCTTTAAAAGTCTCTACCGATTTAGCCGCGCTGCCTTGTACTTTTTGCAGTTCTTCGCTTTGCTGTATTGCGGTAAAGAGTTTAGCCGCAAAATCACCAACGTTTTTAGTGCTGTTGCGTATGGCCTCGGCGTTTACCCCGCCAAATGTCTCTTTAAATATTTTGGAAAGGATAGGGAGCCTATCCAGGATAACCCGTATATCCTGCTGCAATACTTGACCACGACCGATAATTTGCGAAAGCTGATTTGTAACCTCGCCTAAATCCTCCGAACTCTTACCAGATGCAGTTGTAGCAATTGCCAACTGTCGCAATGCTTCCCGCGCTTGATCTGCCGAAAATCCGATAGATTGAAGGCGCAAAGAACCTTGTACGGCATCCTGAAAACCGATTGTGGTACGGCTATCTAATACCACCTGGTTTAATGCCTGCATCTGCTTTTCAGCTTCTTCGGCACTTGACGAAAATACCTGCAAGCCTTTTTCCAGCTTATCGAATTGCAAAAAAGCCTGCACCGCTGCTCCCCCTACAAGACCCAAAGGGATTGACAGGCGCGCCGTTAGCCCCTGTCCAACCTCTTCGAGCCTTCTGCCAAACCCTTCCAAGTCGTTTAGCACAAGCCGCATCTGCCGCCGAAAAACGGTAGAATCCAGTAAAAGGGCTACGTTTAACCTATTCGCCATTCTGCAATTTTTGTACCTCTTCTAAACTTGTGCCGTATTGCGCCGCAATTTCCGAATCCCATTTATCCCAAATTGCTTTCTTTGCTTGCACGTCGGGAGTTTTCTTTTCATGTGTTTCGGCATCCCAGGGGAGTTTCAAAATATCGGTGGGCTTTAGTTTTACCCCTTTTTTCATTTTCACCTGCAAAAGCAGTAAAGTTTGAAGCCGCGTGCGCTCCCAGTCGTTCACCTCTTGTGCCCGGATGCTTGCCCGGTGGCCTTTTAACACTGCGTACACCTCGCGATAAGAAGCGTAGTAAAATTCCTGCAAGCTCCTGCCTGCATTGCCGCAATAGTCCGCAATTAGGCTATCAAAGGTAAGTTCCGCTATTTCGCCCGCTTTTGCGGGCTTTTCGCGTTTCCCTTTTCCGGCTGTGGCATCTGATCCTGAAATACCTGCAAGACTTTGTTCATCAGCTCCGAATCGGCATCCAGTAAATCGCACGTATCCTCAAATGTGTTTTCGAATGCTTTTCCTGATACCCTGGCTCCATGCTTTAAACCGATATGCACCAATTTAATTGCACGCGACAAAGTAAGGTTTTGGCCTATTGCGTCCATTTCGGCGAGGGACAGCCCTTCGGAATCAAGAAACTCCGAAAGGGCTGCCATGCCAAATTTCACCGGAAAAACCTTGTTGTTAGACGTTATTTCTGCGTATTGCATTGCGTTTTGTTTTTACGAATTTGTGCCCTGCGTAACAGCACCATTCACGGTGAAAGTTGCAGAGAAAGAGGAGTTATCCTCAACTGGTGTGTTTAGGTTCAGCGCGGTGATGTACCCGCTACCCTGCCAGTAGGTATCGCCAGTTTCCGAGGTTGCGAATTTTAGCAATAGCAGCGTCCCGTTATCGAACGCTGTGAACATCTCGGAAAACTTTTTGTTTGCCGTATCGAACGAAAACAAACCGTCTGTTGAAAGCGTTGCAGATTTTCTCCCGACCTCAGTAGTTGCCCACCCGCCACCAGGTGCATCTTTCGTGAGTGTTTCCCTCGTTTCCCGTGTTAAGTCGAGTGTACAAGAAGTTGCATGCCCAATTGCAACGCCGCCCATATAGATGCGGAGGTCAGTTCCATTTACTATACCAGTAGTTGCCATTTTTTTTTATTTAAGAGTTCGGTTAATCTTTGGTTTTTTGCTATTCACCGGAGCCCCGTAAAAGTTGTTCACTTCTATCTTTTGCGGCTCCTGCTGTTTTTCTTTTTGCGGTATCGGATCAATCCTTTCCTGGCTTTCGTGTTTTCGTGCCACCTGCAACGCGATTAAGGCATTTGCGTAGTTTATTTCAGCATCTACCAAATTGCCAGGCTGCCATTGCTCGTACGGGATAAGAATTTCGATTATCATAAGCTGTATCGTCTTTGCAGTCGGTTATGTTGTCGCTCAAAGTCTTTTTTAATAATTTCCAATACTTGTGGTTTTTCTAATAACGGCTCTAAGATGTATTGCCGATATTTCCAGGCTTTGCCAAAAATCATCGAAGCGTAATAGCCGGATGCGTCGTTTACTCCTTTACCGTATGCGTTTAGGCTTTTGCGCAATACCCTTGGCCCCACTTCGTAGTCGTTACGACGCGTAAAATAGTATTTAGTAGATCGCAGCAAATTGCCTTTATATATGCGCACTTTCCGTCGGTTTGTACCACTTCCCATATACGCATAATGGTAGCTTTCTCCGTATTCGCGATCATCATATTGGCTTCGTGGGTAATTTTCTTTTCGTGCCAGTCTTGCAACAGCAGCAGCCCCGCCGCGCAAAACCAGCTTTATATTTGCAGGGTTGTCGAAACTGCCAACGTACCCCTGCAATGCCGCTTCAAGCTGCCGACGGTTGGTCATGTACATGCCATTTCGTCTGCCACCCATCCCCTCGAGCTGACTAAAATATCCCATCCCTACCGCTTTTGCCTAAGTGAGTAAGCCTGCATTACCGCAAATACGTGTTCGTCGGCATTCATTTGCCCCGATTGCTGGTCTTTAAAAATAATGCTATCTACCGAAATGCCGTTAACTGTGCCCGAATAGCGATCTAACGCTGTGCGGCACGCAGCAGCAATATCCTGGGCACTTGTGTATGTTTTGGCGTATGCCATTACGGCAAAATCTACCATATCGAGCTTTGAAACCCCGTCCTTTGTGTCGCTCGGTGCAGTGCCTTCGATTTGGTACGCCACAAAAGGAAAGGCAGTGTCTTGCGTTGCAATATCCGGGTAAATGCGGGTAGAGACCAAAGCGGAAACCCCTGCATTGGCCGACAAAATCCCGTATATGGCTTTTCCTGCACTCATATAAATGCCCCTGTACCGATTTGCTGACAGCGTAGCGTAATAAATTGCTTATCTTGGCTTACAGCCGTTCCTTCAATATCCCACGTCCTGCCATCGAAAATTACCCGTACACGTTCTGTAATTGCCCGTGCCCGGATGGTAAAATTTACTTTTGCCTGCCACGTTTGGCGGTCTGATCTTTCGGCTTCAATTCCTTCGGTTCCCAGATATTGCACTTTTGCCCAAAGGGTAGCGACAGCGGAGTAAGTTTGGATGCGTTCTCCAAAGGTGTTTGTTGTTTCGGTGTACGTCTGCAACTGAATGCGCCTGTCCATCTCGCCTATCGTGTCGTACTTTGCTTTTGCCATTACCTCAGTTGTTTAGCGGAAATAGTTTATCCGGTATTTGTCAAATAGGTGCATGGCAGCGGTCGGGAGTACAAAAACGCTGTCCTGTCGGTTTGCGTAGCTTTCGGCAATGGTTTTCAGCATACCCAGTTTTATTGCAGCGGGTACGGCAGCGGCGTTGGCAAATCCGGCCTGATACGTAACTTTTACCCCGGCTCCCTGTATCGTCACTTCCGGGAATGTCATGTTCTCGATACGCAGCACAAGAGGAGGTTTTTCAGACGGATGCAGCGTATAAAACGACGTATCCAGCGGGGTAGAAGTGCCTCCCGGTGGCGTGTAGTAGATGTGCGTCAGGCTGATAATTGGGCTAATTGAAAGCCGCAATCCGTACGGGTAAAATCCGTCGTAGTATTCCTCTATCGTTTGCGGCAAAAGTGCCATTTGCAGGTACTTTTCCGCGCTTTCTCTGGCAGCACTGATAAGTAGCGTAATAAGGGTATCGTCAGCCGAATCGTCAACTTTCAGCCAGGCTTTTACATCGGAAAGCGTTAGCGGTTCGGATGCGGGCCCCGTGATTACCTTATATGTGCCAGATTCGTACATAGACAAAGAGTTGGGAAGGGCCTAAACCCCTCCCGTACTTATGGTGAAGATGATTACGGTTTTCCAAGCATCAATTTGATGGCAGCACTTTGGATTAACTGTCCGTCAACACGAAGCCAGCCTAAGAAGCCATCTTCCAAGTAGTCGGCGTAGCGTTCTTGCAAGCGGATAAGTTCAAAGTCTTTAACGTAACGGATCACGTATTTCGACCAGTCCCCGAATGCGGCAATCTTTTTGGATGCACCAAGTGACGGGAAAGCCTGGTTGATTACGTACGGATACCCCAAAATCCGGTCAGGCTGTCCGGGTGCGAAAGAAGGCTGCCAGATTGGTTCGTCGTCGGTCGTGCCGAAATCGAGTTTGCGGATAAGTGCAAGCGTGTTGTCGTTGAACATGAAAGCCACGTTCGGGCCACCACGGTAGGCAGGGTCAACCGAATGCACCAGGTCGATAAATTCTTTTTTGTCCAAAGCGGTGTTGGATGCGGTCGTTTTGCCAGTGCCGGCACCGTAGGTTGCGTCCAGAATGCCCTTTGGCTTTCCTGAGCCGTTACCGTCGGTGAAGGCGTTGTTTAACGCACGGCCTGAGCTTTCACCAAAGAAGGTGGCGAGATATTGGGCGACAAAGTTTACATCTTCGTCCTGGATAAATTCCCAGGTAAGGTTTGCAATGTCGCTCCAAAGGTGAGCGGAAAACTGCTTTCGGGTGAAAGTGAATTTGCGGGAAGTAAGGCCAGCGGCGCGGGGTTCTGCCTGCCATGCGCCTGTTTCGGCTGTATCGTCGATACCGGGCCAGTTCATCGTTCCCCCGCGAGGTGAGCGGATGATACGGCCTGCCTGCAACATCCCCCCGAATGCTTTTTGCGTAACTTCGAGTTCCCGCATGAACTCCTCAGGGATAACATAAGCACCGTCCGACTGCGTAGAAGTAACGGCACGCGTTACGTCGTCGGCTGCAATGCGTCGCTTCGCTTCGCCGTGCGTCATCGGGGCTTCGGTAATCAAGCGCGTAAAGAATGCACGGTAGGCATCTTTCGGGTCTTGCTGCTTCGATGCACCTGGAAGAACGGGAGCGGGTGTCTCGTCAACGCGGTTAAGTTCGGCAGAACGGTCTGCCAGGATGCGGACGCGCTCGAGTTCGGCAGTGTAAGCCTTGAAATCTTCGTCGGCCTTGTTCCATTGGGCATCTTCATCAGCAGTCATTGCCCGGCCTTCTTCTTTTGCGCGCTTCAACAGGTCCTGCATCTGGTAGTGGACCCTGGCGCGTTGTTCCAAAATTTCCTTTTCAGTTCTCATTTGATTAAATTCATTAAGTGGGTTAAGCGGCGCAAATAATCTTCGCGCCAGGATTCTTTTTTTATTTTTTCCCTTTC
>Ga0315903_10010796_pt1 | contig 10827 bp, 9 predicted proteins | sample LakEriMetagenome_7_FD_203524 | JGI IMG/M metagenome (GOLD analysis project Ga0315903, IMG submission 203524) | Freshwater fungal communities from buoy surface, Lake Erie, Ohio, United States - Buoy 2 MA119 | ecosystem: Environmental > Aquatic > Freshwater > Lake | place: USA: Lake Erie, Ohio... | reverse complement strand
AAGTAACCCCTGTTCGCTTTTTCGCTTTTCTATATCGCAAAAAATAGCATTTTCGCACGCTGATTAATCAGTCATTTATTCATTTGTTAAAGTATAACCCTATGTCAACACCTATTCGCGATTTCATAACTCATCACTATCGCCACTTCAACGCGGCAGCATTGGTGGATGCGGCAAAAGGCTACGAAGCCCATTTGGCCGAAGGCGGTAAAATGATGGTCACACTGGCCGGGGCCATGAGCACTGCCGAACTCGGCATTTCATTAGCCGAAATGATTCGCCAAGATAAAATTGCTATTATCTCTTGCACAGGCGCTAACCTCGAAGAAGACTTAATGAACCTAGTGGCCCATAGTCACTACAAACGCGTGCCTAACTATCGCGACCTTTCTCCACAAGAAGAGTGGGATTTGTTGGAAAATGGATTTAATCGTGTGACTGACACTTGTATCCCCGAAGAAGAAGCGTTTAGACGTTTACAAAAACATATTCACTTGCTCTGGAAAGAAGCCAACGACAAAGGCGAGCGCTATTTTCCACATGAGTTTATGTACAAAATGATTTTGAGTGGTGTTTTGGAGCAATACTATGAGATTGACCCTAAGAACAGTTGGATGATTGCCGCGGCAGAGAAAAACTTACCGATTATCTGTCCGGGATGGGAAGACAGCACCATGGGCAACATCTTTGCTTCTTATTGTATTAAAGGTGAAATGACGTCAACCACCGTGAAAGGCGGCATCGACTACATGGTTTGGCTAAGCGATTGGTACCGAAAAAACAGCGGTGGCAAAGGCGTTGGTTTCTTCCAAATCGGAGGTGGCATAGCCGGTGATTTCCCGATTTGTGTGGTACCGATGATGTATCAAGACTTGGAGTGGACTGACGTGCCGTTCTGGAGCTATTTCTGCCAAATCTCTGACTCGACTACTTCTTATGGTTCTTACTCAGGTGCAGTGCCAAACGAAAAAATCACTTGGGGCAAACTCGACATTCATACACCCAAATTCATCATTGAGAGCGATGCGACCATCGTGGCTCCATTGGTTTTTGCTTATATCCTCAACTGGTAAACATGAAAAAAGCTATCCTCGCCTTAATGGCATTTACTCTAATTATCGCTTCGGGTTGTAACTCCGGCAGCAGTAACTCCGGCTCTAAAGGTGAATTAGGTTTCTTGCTCGGCCACGCAGGTAAGTTGCCATCGGATGTCGGTTTTTTGACCAATCAAATTATCGAGCGAAGATTAGCTAACTTGTTGAAAGAAAACCTAGCGGCCTTTAAAGAAGATAAAACCGTTTGTGAAATGCCTATCTTAGTGATTGATAGCAATCTGGTTGTGGCGCGCTATAAATCTTGTGAGTTTGACAACCAAATTCTACGCAACATTTGCATTGACGTGGCGCAAGATGCCATTTGGATTAGCCAAGTGAAAGACGGCAAAGCAAGCATTCAAGCTGACCACTCTAAGCTTCCCATGCCCAAAGAATTGATGATTTTTAAAGTCTATTAGACTTGTTTACTGCCCCATTGATCGGGGTTTTGGTACCACTCCAACAAGGTTTTCTCTTCTTCTTTCTTCACGTAATCCTGACGGATGGCTACTTGAAGTAGTGTGGGATAGTCGGACAGTGTAAATGCATGGCAGTTAGCCGCTTCGAATGCTTTAACGGCTTTATCAAATCCATAAGTGAAGATAGCACCAAGTGCCAACACTTCAGCTCCGGCCTCGCGCAATGCTTCAACGGCTTTGAGCGAACTGCCTCCGGTGGAGATTAAATCCTCAATCAACACCACCTTTTGGCCCGGCTCTAGTTTACCTTCTATTTGATTACCCAAACCGTGGGCTTTGGGCTTGTCGCGTACGTAGATAAATGGTTTATTCAGCACATCGGCCACCAAAGCTCCGTGAGGAATGCCTGCTGTAGCCACTCCGGCTATAACATCGCAGTTTTTATACTCATCGTCAATGGTGTCGGCAAAGGCCATTTTGATGTAATGGCGCACCTTGGGATAAGACAAGGTCTTACGATTGTCGCAATAAATGGGGCTCTTTAAACCGCTCGCCCAAGTAAAGGGTTCACTGGGTTTTAACACAACAGCTTTTATGTCAAGCAAATATTCTGCAACTTCACGGGCAATTACATTGTTATATATCATACTATGCTAAGGGATTATAAAATTTATTACAACGATAGTTATGTGCTTATCTCTTGCGATGAAGCGCAAAGGAATAAAAAATTTGATAAGGTTATCTCCGACCCGCACGAGGTGCATAATTTTCTAGCTCGACCCGACCAATTATTCGACTCTTCTACCAATGAAACCATCCTTTTGTTCCACCCTAAACCCGGTGAAGAGATGTGTAAATTTATGGAAATGACAGATCTGATTATTGCCGGTGGAGGTATCGTTTTTAACGAAAATGGAGAAGTGCTGCTCATTCATCGCAGAGGGAAATGGGACTTACCGAAAGGAAAAATAGAAATACACGAATGCATTGCAGACGGAGCAAGACGTGAAGTGGTGGAAGAAACAGGCGTAAAGATTGACACCATTCGCAGGCCGCCAATTACTACTTATCATGCCTATAAACTGAAAGGTAAAAACTGCTTAAAGCAAACCGAATGGTACTTAATGAAAGCCAAACCCGGACAAACTAACCTAGTGCCACAAACCGAAGAGGACATAGAAAAAGTGGAGTGGGTGAAACCTGAAAACCTTCAAACCTACAAAGACGGTGCTTATCCGTTGATTAGAGATTTATTGCACGACAACGTACGCTGAAATGTTTAATCATTAAACACAGAATTGATACGAAGATTTTTTTACAGCGAAGCAGCGAATAGTAAAAGATCAAAAATCAAAGTTCAAATATTTTACCACAGATTACGCAGATAACAAAGACAACCGACAACTGGCAACCGTCAACTGATGACTACTTATTCAAATTAATCGCCTCTACGCCTTTAATTTCGGGTACGGAGCGTTTCACGGCTTCTTCGATGCCGGCTTTCATAGTCATGTAACTTTGCGGACAAGTGCTGCAAGCGCCCACCAAGCGAACTTTCACAATCATATCATAAGTGATTTCTACCACTTCTACATTACCGCCATCATCTTTTAGGTAAGGGCGCATAGTGTCGAGCGAAGCTTCGATTCGTTGCAAAATGTCGGAATGTTGTTCGGTGGTTATCATTTAGCTGACTACTTCATTGGTTTCGGGTACAAACTTAGCATTTCTGATGGCAACTTGTTGTGCAACTTGCTGCGCTAACTTATCGAAGGCTTCCGTCACTATAGGATTTTGGTCATAGATGGAAGCCGGTTTACCCTCGTCACCACCCTCGCGGATACTCTGTACAATAGGCAATTGCCCTAGGAAAGGAATTTCATATTCATCGGCTAAGCGCTTGCCTCCATCTTTTCCAAACAGGTAATACTTGTTCTCAGGCAACTCCGCTGGTGTGAAGTAAGACATGTTTTCTACTACTCCTACAATAGGCACATTGATGTTATCTAACCTAAACATAGAAACCGCCTTGCGCGCATCAGCCAAGGCCACTTCTTGTGGCGTGGTAACAATAATTGCTCCGGTGAGCTGCACCGTTTGCGCGATAGTCAAATGCACATCCCCGGTGCCGGGTGGCATGTCAATAATCAAGTAATCTAATTTTCCCCAAATACAATCTGTCACAAACTGCTTCAAGGCAGAAGTGACCATTGGTCCGCGCCAAACCACCGCTTGGCGTTCGTCTATCAAGAACCCGAGCGAAAGCACTTTCACGCCATCGGCTTCTAGCGGAATGATGTAATGTTTATCTTTGATTAATCGCACTTCAGGACGTTTGCCGCGCAAGCCCATCATGGTAGGGATAGACGGCCCGAGAATATCGGCATCTATTAGACCTACTTTCGCTCCTTGGCGTGCTAAACTAACCGCGAGATTAACAGAAACCGTAGACTTACCCACTCCACCTTTGCCGGAAGCTACACAAATAATATTCTTCACGCTCGGCAATACGTTTACATTGGCGTGTCGTTGCGATGTCACTTGAGCATCTAAATCAATTTCTACATTTAAATCTGCCCCTACATATTGATGAATGGCGTCCACGCAATCTTTCTTTATCTTCTCTTTGAGTGGACAGGCAGGCGTAGTGAGCGTCAACTTAAACTTTACTATGCCGGGCGAAAGCTCAATGTGGCTAATCATGTTTAAGGTCACTAGGTCCTTCTTGATGTCCGGGTCGTCAACATGACGGAGGGCATTCAATATATCTTCTGCGGTGTGGCTCATGTTCTGTGGGTATTAATTCAGCGCGTAAAAGTGTGATTTGAAAAGGATAACAACAAACAGTTCATTAAGTTTCTTGTCAAAAACTTATCTAAACGTGTAGGTCTGCTTGTTGCACCAAATTTTGGTTTCGTAAGGGAAAATAGAATAACTGACCGCTTCATTGTAGAGGCTAAATTTCTTCACCATTTGGTCGCTCACCGCCACTTGCTCGCCATAGTAAAAAGCCTTCAATCGCCCATCAATATCTTGATAAACGATGATGTCATTCTCTACTTCAAATTGCAAAGGGATGTAGCGTTCCAGCCAATACTTTTTTCCTTTATACCAACACCAAAAGTTTTTGCCTTTGTCAGTGTAAGCAATGATATTTTCTTTAATCACTAAGTTCTGTGGACGGTCTTCTATCAAAGTGGTCTCCTCGCCTTTGTAATGCACAATCAATTGTTTCAACACCGACATGTAAACGCCAAATCCTTCACCCGTCCAATACTCCATCACTTGTGGCAGTTGTGTTTCTTTGCTTTCGCCAAATTCGAAATACTTAAAGTTACCATAGTAATCGATATACATAATCATATCGCGGTTTACGAGAAAATTGGTGGGCTCGTAAGTTTCTAAAACAGTCAGTTCTCCTCTATAAAATACTTTAAATGTACCTGTCAGGTCAACATAAGCAAAAATGTTGTCACTGATTTTTGCGCGTTTGATTTCGCTGCGCTCTATAAGTTGCACCCCACCGTTGTAAAATACATTCAACTCGCCCAACACATTTTGCCAAACAATCATGCTGTCAGACACATAAAGCGAATCTTGCCCCTCACGAAAGAACCCCTCCAACTGACGAAATTCATTGCCGTACAAGACTTTGATTTGGTTGAAGTTTTGATAGGCAAACAAGTTGTCGGTCATGAAATAGTTGGGCGTATTGTCATTCACCGTGTAGTTTTTACCGCGGTAATACACTTTCAAGCGGTTGTTTTGTCCGATGTAAGCAAAAATGTTGTTTCGGCCTACTTTATAGTTGCGCAGTGGTAAATTTTCAATAAAGTTAGATTGCCCTGCATCAAAAAGGTAAACGTAATTGTTGACATCTTGAAACGGCACCATACATTGTGCCTCTGCGGAACTGCGAACGAGAATAAAGAAACAGCAACTAAAGATAAGTTTATGAAGCATATACCAACCAAAGATGAAATCTTCTTGCTATTCTACCTAACCGAAATACCGTAAATGGAGAAAATAACAGATTTTAGCAGCCGTATGATGACCTACTCCGATGCTGTAAATTATCTCTTAGAACAATTACCCATGTTTCAACGTGTAGGCGCAGCAGCCTATCGTGCAGACTTGGGCAATATCATTACGCTTTGTAGTATTCTAGATAATCCGCAAAAGGATTTGCGTTGCATCCATATAGCGGGCACCAATGGCAAAGGCTCGGTTTCGCATTTTATTGCTTCAGCACTCCAAGAACAAGGTTACAAAGTAGGGCTCTTTGTTTCGCCACACTATAGAGAATATCGCGAGCGCATCAAGATAAACGGCCGATACATCTCAAAGCCATTCATCACCAAGTTTGTAAATGATAATCTCGAGAAGTTCAAAACAGTGAATGCTTCTTTTTTTGAAATCACCACCGCTATGGCTTTTGCTTATTTTAAAGCTAAAAAGGTAGACTACGCCATTATCGAAACCGGCATGGGCGGGCGCTTAGACTCTACGAACATCATCTCTCCTCTTCTTTCAGTAATTACCAATATTAGTTTTGACCACGTTCAATTCTTGGGCAACACTTTGCCACTTATTGCCGGAGAGAAAGCAGGAATTATAAAACCACAAACGCCTGTGGTGATAGGCGAAACCCAACGATTGACTAAATCCGTTTTTACGCACATCGCCAAAGAGAAAAACAGTCCGATTGTGTTTGCCGACCAATCAGTTCTAGCACCAATGTCTATTACGAAAAACTATTCCGGCTATCAATTGAAGAATTGCCAAACGGCATTTACTGCCTTGCAACAACTAAAATCTGTCGGAATTGCATTGAATAGCAAATCTATCGTTGACGGATTTAAAAATGTGGTAAAAAACACTGCCTTCATTGGCCGATGGATGGTGATGCAAAAATCGCCTATCATTATTTTTGATAGTGCGCACAATCAAGCCGGACTTGAGGAGATTATAGAATTATTGCTTCACCAAAAGTATAATCGCTTACATATAGTCTACGGCACGGTGGGCGATAAAGACATCACGAAAAACCTCAAGACATTACCAAAAAACGCCACTTACTACTTTTGTGCCGCAAAGTTGCCCAGAGCGTTGCCAGTTGACACAGTGCAACTAGAAGCTAAACGCTATAAATTGAACGGTGAAACTTACACGAGCGTAAAAAGTGCCTTTCAAGCCGCCAAAAATACAGCCAATCAACGCGATTTGATTTTGGTGGTCGGAAGTGTGTTCGTGGTAGCGGAAGTCTTGTAAACAGAAAGTGGATATTGAGCCGCTGAAAGTCAACTGTTTACGCATTTTACAATCAACCTTAATACTACTTTAACATCCCCTTCAATGCCTCCTCCTAAAAAAGGTTAATTTTGTGACCGCTTAACGAAAAGCGGACATTAAAAGTTGACCATTTGCTCCAATGGCAAAGGTTAGCTCAAGAAACAAACCACTCGATGAAAAAAATTCTCTCTCTCCTGGCTTTCACCCTGCCTTTGATGGTGATGGCACAAACTTCAATTGTAACCGGTCAACTTTTAGACAAAATCACCACTGAACCGGTATCATTCTACGACATCTTTTTCCAAAATCTTGACAGTTCTTATAAAGTTACGACCGATGTAGATGGTCAGTTTACTTTACAAATTCCGTTTGGCAGCTATACCACCACTCCTGCTTTGTATGTAGGCACTTCGCCACTCAAGAAAATTGACATAGATAAAGACAAAACCTATTTGGGCGAGTTGCAAATTCCGGCTGGTGTAATCATGGACGCCATGCAAAACCAAGAAAACATTCCCACCATCAGTTTGTCTGAAACAGATTTGAAAGACGGTGGTGCGCAAAACGTGTCGAGCGCGTTGAGTGCTTCTCGCGATCCTTTTGTAGCTACGGCATCATTCATTTTCAGCAATGCTCGCTTTAGAATTCGCGGCTATGAACAAGAAAACTTTACCACTTATATGAACGGCTTGCCTGTGAATGACCTAGAAGATGGTGGAACATTTTGGGGGCAATGGGGCGGATTGAACAACGTCATGTGGAACAGAGATGCGAGCATCGGTCTTCAACCTACTACTTACACTTATGGTGGAGTTGGTGGTGCTTATTCCTTCGATAGCCGTGCCAGCCGTCAACGCAAACAATTGCAAGTATCTTATGCCTCAACCAACCGCAACTATCGCCACCGCTTGATGGCTACTTACAGCACAGGGATGATGAAAGGAGATTGGGCAGTTTCAGTATCGGCTTCAAGACGTTGGGCAGAAGAAGGCTACGTGCCGGGCACTTTTTATGATGGCTATTCATATTTCTTAGCCGTTGAAAAATTGATTGGCTCAAAACATTCTATTGCTTTAACTGCCTTTGGAGCTCCGGTAAAGAACGGACGTTCTACCTCGGCTGTGCAAGAAATGTATAACATTGCCGGCACTAATTACTACAACCCCAATTGGGGTTACCAAAACGGTCAAAAGCGCAATGCGAGTGTGGGTACCAACCACCAACCGATGATTATCGCCACGCATGAGTGGAAAATAAACAACCAATCAAGTTTATTGACCTCCGCAGGTTTTGGTTTTGGTCAACGCGGAACTACGGCTTTGGATTGGTATAACTCTGCTGATCCACGCCCAGACTACTATCGTTATTTACCATCATTTATTGAGGACAGCACTTTGCAAGCCGTGGCTGAAAAAATCATGCGTGATGATGAAAATGCTCGTCAAATCAACTGGGCACAACTTTACGAAGCCAACGCAAAAAGTTTTGAGACAGTAGACAGTGTAGATGGCATTGCCGGCAACACAGTAAGTGGGAAACGTGCTCGCTACATCATTGAGAACAGATTGCAAGACAACAAAAGCTTCAATTTTGCTTCTACTTACAACGGAGCATTTGGCGACCACATCAATGTTACTGCCGGTTTGACTTACCAGATGCAGATGAACAACTACTACAAAAGAGTGAAAGACCTTTTGGGTGCTGACTTTTATGTAGACGTTAATCAATTTGCATTGCGCGATTTCCCGGATAGCTTCTCCGTGCAACAAAATGACTTAGACCGTCCGAACAGAATTTTGAAAGAGGGCGATAAGTTTGGCTACAATTATTCTACACAAGTACACCGAGTGGGCACTTGGGGACAAGCCACTTTCAAGTACAACAAAGTTGACTTTTTCGTGGCGGCTGACTTATCATTCACCACGTTTTGGCGCGAAGGCAATGTACGCGTGGGTCTTTTCCCTGAGACTAGCTTTGGCAAAAGCGAAGTTAAACGCTTCTTTAACTATGCCGTCAAAGGTGGGGTGACGTACAAAATCAATGGTAGAAACTATTTATTTGCTAACGGTTCTTATGCCACTCGCGCTCCTTTCTTAGATAATTCATTTGTGTCTATTCGTACGCGAAACACGTATGCCAACGACTTGCAAAGCGAAAAGATTTACAGTGCAGAGTTAGGTTACCACTTACGTTCACCACGCATCAAAATCAAAGCGGATTTATTCTTCACGCAGTTTATGGACCAAACCAAAACGATGAGTTTCTTCAATGATGACTTGCGTACTTTGGTGAACTATACTCTGACCGGAATTAATACTCGCCACTACGGAGCTGAGTTGGGCATCGAAGCAAAAGTCTATAAAGGATTTAGCGCTACGGCTGTGGCTTCTGTTGGTCGCTACAACTACATCAGCCGCCAAAAAGCAACTATCACCCAAGACAACAGCCAGTTAATAATTAAGGAAGAAACCGTTTATTCCAAAAACTTCAACGTGGCCGGTGGTCCGCAATTGGCTACCTCTTTTGGCATCAACTATCGCGATCCTAAGTTTTGGTTCTTCAACATCAACTTTAACTATTACGACTGGATGTGGTTAGACTTCAACCCTGCCCGCAGAACTATTGCAGGAGTTGATTTGGTGGACCCTTCTTCCACTAGCTTCACCAACATCGTGAACCAAGAGCGCTTGAAAGGACAATTCACCATCGACTTGTTTGCCGGCTACTCTTGGTTGTTGAACAACAACATCAAAGGCTTGAAACACCGCCATTTCTTAGTGTTCAACGCTGGGGTGAGCAACATCACCAACAACAAACAATTAGTGACCGGAGGGTTTGAGCAATTACGTTTTGATTTTAATGAGAAAAATCCGAACAAGTTTCCGGCTCGCTATTTCTACGGCTACGGCACTACCTATTTCTTAAGCTTAACTTATCGTTTTCAATAAATAAATTCAACCACCACAAATCAACTTATAAAGTATTAAACTTGTATTATGAAAAATTTTCGTTTAGCCATTATTGCCTTCTTACTTTTAGCCGGAGTATCTTCTTGTGTGAAAGACAAATTTGACGCACCTCCAACAGGTGGTCAAGACCCGGACTTAAAAGCCAACATCCGTATTGATTCATTAAAGGCAAAATACCAAGGCACAGCCATTCCGATTTTCGAAGACTTAATCATTGTGGGTGTAGTGACTGCCGATGACAAAAGCGGCAACTTGTATAAGACCATCGTTATTCAAGACTCTACAGGCGGCATTGCGTTGAAATTAGACGGTACCAGCTTGTTTAACGACTACCCTATCGGTCGTAGATTATTCATCAAGCTGAAAGGTCTTTACCTTGGCGCTTACTCTAACCTTATCCAAATTGGTGGATACATAGACGAAACGGGTGAGTTGCAAGACCTACCATCCAACTTGTTTGACAAGCACATTTTCAAAGGCGTATACGGGTTGACTGTTTTACCTAAAGTAGTTACCTTTAGCCAACTCAACAATAGCTACCAAAACACTTTGATTGAATTGAACGATGTAGAGTTTAGTACTTCAGATGCGGGCAAGCCTTACGCAGATGCTACGAACAAGATTTCTAAAAACCTTACGCTTAAAAATTGCAGCAACGGTTCTTTGACCGTGCGCACGAGCGGTTACGCTTCTTTTGCCAGTGCGCCAACTCCAACCGGCAAAGGTAAATTCGTGGGTATTTACTCGGTGTTTGGCACCACGGGCCAACTATTGGTGCGTGACCCTAGCGACTTGAAAATGGACTCTACACGTTGTGGTGGCAGTGTTAACCCTAACGCTCCGGGCATCTTGGGCATCCGTGGTCTGTATAGCGGAAGCGATGTGACCATCCCGAGCGGAAAGACCGTAACCGGCACCGTAATTTCTGACAAAGACAATGGCAACACCGACCCTAAGAACTTGGTTATTCAAGACACCACCGGTGGCATCGTAGTTCGTTTTACGAGCAACCACAGTTTCGCATTGGGCGATGTAGTGACCGTTAACTTGAGC
>Ga0315903_10010791_pt1 | contig 10828 bp, 12 predicted proteins | sample LakEriMetagenome_7_FD_203524 | JGI IMG/M metagenome (GOLD analysis project Ga0315903, IMG submission 203524) | Freshwater fungal communities from buoy surface, Lake Erie, Ohio, United States - Buoy 2 MA119 | ecosystem: Environmental > Aquatic > Freshwater > Lake | place: USA: Lake Erie, Ohio... | reverse complement strand
AGAAAAAAAGTTGAAGGTTCTCTTGCTTCAAAAAATCAAACTTTAGTTAAGGTTTATAACAGAAGAGCAGTTGATGTTAATCAAATTGTTGAAGAATTATTAAGTTATGCAGATAAATTGAAAGCATATTTAGCAAACACCTCCCTTCTGCTTCATGAAGCTTTACAACGTGGGGAAAATGTTTTATTAGAAGGTGGACAGGGAACATTATTAGATGTTGATCATGGCACGTACCCATTTGTTACTTCCTCTAATCCAACAGCAGGAGGAGCTGCAACTGGATCAGGAATTGGTCCCACAAAAATAACTAGAGTTATTGGAATTGTTAAGGCTTACACCACAAGAGTTGGCGAAGGACCTTTCCCAACAGAACTACTTGATGAAAACGGCGAAAGATTACGCCAAATAGGTGGTGAAGTTGGCACCACAACAGGACGACCAAGAAGATGTGGTTGGTATGACGCAGTTGTTGCTCGTTATGCCACAAGAGTTAATGGTTTAACAGATTTCTTTTTAACAAAACTAGATGTGTTAAGTGGTTTTAAAGAAATACCAGTTTGTGTTGCTTATGAAATTGATGGCAAAAGGTATGAAGAAATGCCTATGACTCAAACAGAGTTTCATCACGCTAAACCAATTTATGAAATGATGCCTGGCTGGGATGAAGATATTTCTGGTGCCAGAAAGTTTGAAGATTTACCCCAGAATGCCCAAAAATATGTTGAGTTCTTGGAGAAGATTTCTGGTGCTTCCATGAGTGCTATAGGCGTGGGCCAACACCGTGATGCCACCATCTCCAGACGTGACCTGATTGACTAAGTCTTATGCCAAATGAATTTGTAGCAAACCCACAAGAGGGTCAAAGAGTTTACGATTTAGATCGAGCTCATGTTTTTCATTCTTGGAGTGCTCAAGGTGCAATTAAGCCATTACCAATTGCTGATGCTCAAGGATCTTATCTTTGGGATTATGACGGTAAAAAATATTTAGATTTTTCTTCTCAATTAGTTAACACAAATATTGGTCATCAACATCCCAAAGTTGTGAAAGCAATTCAAGATCAAGCAGCACGCCTAACAACTATTGCGCCACAACATGCAAATGATATGCGCGGAATTGCTGCTAAGAAATTAGTTGAATTAGCACCCGAAGGTATGAGCCATGTGTTCTTTACTAATGGTGGTGCAGATGCAGTAGAAAACGCAGTTCGTATGGCAAGAATTCATACCAGACGTCACAAAATATTAAGTTTTTATCGTTCATATCACGGCAATACCGGAACAGCTATTCAAATGACTGGTGATCCAAGACGTTGGCCAAATGAATTTGCATATGGCGTAATCCATTTCTTTGGTCCATTTCCATATCGTTCTCAATTTTGGTCAAACTCTCCTGAACAAGAAACAGAAAGAGCATTAGAACATTTAGAGTCTGTAATTCAATTTGAAGGACCAGCAACAATTGCGGCAATTTGTATTGAAACAGTTGTAGGAACTGCCGGCATCATGGCACCAACACCTGGATATTTGGAAGGTTTAAGAAAAATTTGTGACAAGTATGGAATTTTATGGATTGCTGATGAAGTTATGGCAGGTTTTGGAAGAACTGGTGAATGGTTTGCCTTTCATCATGCAACTGCAAAACCAGATTTAATTGTTTTTGCCAAGGGATCTAATTCCGGTTACATTCCTGTTGGTGGAGTAATAATTGACAAACCAATTTATGAAACATTTGTTGACAAAGTATTTCCAGGTGGACTTACCTATTCAGGTCATCCATTAGCTACAGCGTCAATTGTTGCAACATTAGATGCCATGAAAGAAGAAAAAATGGTTGAAAATGCTCGCGAAATTGGTAAAAACATTCTTGGACCTGCTTTAAATAAATTAAAAGAAAAACATCCATCAATTGGTGATGTGCGCGGCATGGGAGTTTTCTGGGCAGTTGAATTAGTTAAAAACAAATCAACTAAAGAACCACTTGTGCCATACAACGCATCAGGAAAAGATGCTGCACCAATGGCTGAACTTGGTGGGGAATGCAAGAAATTAGGTTTGATGCCGTTTATCAACATGAACCGTTTGCACGTTGTTCCTCCTTGCAATATCACTCAAAGTGATGCAGAAAAAGGATTAGAGATTTTGGATCAGGCATTTGCCGTTACAGATAAGTACGCCAGCGCATAACTAAACAAGTCTTGTGAAAGAATAGGGATGTGGCAATGATCCCGGATGTATTAGCTTCCCGGTACGCCTCTAACCAAATGTCAGATATTTGGTCTCAAACAAACAAAATAATCTTAGAACGAAAACTATGGGTTGCTGTGATGAAAGCCCAAAAAGAATTAGGTTTAAATATTTCAGATGCGACAATTTTAGATTATGAAAAGGTAATTGAAAATGTAGATTTAAATTCAATTAGAAAACGTGAAGAAAAAACCCGTCATGATGTTAAAGCAAGAATTGAAGAGTTCAATTTACTAGCAGGACACGATGATATTCATAAAGGCTTAACCAGCAGAGATCTAACTGAAAATATTGAACAATTACAAATTAAGCAGTCTCTTAATTTAATTAATGATAAAACTATTGCCACCTTAGCCCAATTAGCGAAACTTGCCACCCAGTATTCAGATTTAGCGATAACTGGTCGAAGCCACAATGTGGCAGCACAAAGTACAACTTTAGGAAAAAGATTTGCCAGTGCTGCTGAAGAAACTTTACATGCTTATACAAAGTTAAATAATTTAATTGAAAACTATCCACTCAGAGGAATTAAAGGTCCAGTTGGTACTTCTCAAGATATGTTGGATTTATTTGAAGGTGATGAAAAGAAAGTTCAAAAACTAGAACAAACAGTTGCCAAACACTTAAATTTTGAAAAAGTATTAACAAGTGTTGGTCAAATTTATCCTCGCTCCTTTGATTTTGATGTGATCTCAACTCTGTTTTTAGTTTCAGCTGGCCCATCATCATTAGCTACTACAATTCGATTAATGGCAGGAAATGATTTAGTAACAGAAGGTTTCCAAGAAGGACAAGTTGGATCTTCTGCAATGCCACACAAAATGAACACAAGATCTTGCGAACGAGTAAACGGTTTAAATGTTGTGTTACGCGGATATATGAGTATGGCAAGTGAATTAAGTGGCACACAATGGAATGAGGGAGATGTTTTCTGTTCTGTTGTTAGAAGAGTGGCACTTCCAGGAAGTTTCTTTGCCCTTGATGGATTACTCGAAACTATTTTGACTGTGTTGAAGGAATTTGGAGTTTTCAAAGGTGCAATCAAATCTGAATTTGATAAATACTTACCGTTTCTTGCTACTACCAAAATTCTCATGGCAGCAATTAAAAAAGGTGTGGGCCGAGAAGTTGCTTATGATGCAATTAAAAAGCACGCAATCGCAGCTGCCTTAAATATGCGCGAAGGAAATCCTCAAGATTTAGTTAAACGTTTAAGTAATGAAAAATCACTTAATCTAACAGAAGCAGAATTAAATAATTTGATTTCTGATCCACTAAGTTTTGTGGGTCTTGCTGAACAACAGGTAAGTGATGTTGCTGAACAAGTTGCCGCAATTGTGCAGAAGAATCCTCAAGCTGCTAACTATTCTCCCCAAGCCATACTTTAATTTTTGGAGATAATTTGAGCACATGGTTAGTAACTGGTGGTGCCGGATATATCGGAGCCCACGTTGTTAAATCATTGTTAGAAAACGATTTCAAAGTCGTCATAGTTGATGATCTTTCTACAGGACTTGCACGAAAAGTTCCCTCAAATGTTGTTTTTGAAAAGATAGATATCGCAGAAACAAAAAAGTTAACTGAAATCATGAAAACCAACAACGTGGAAGGGGTTTTTCATTTAGCAGCTAAGAAAGCTGTAATTGAGTCAGTTGAAAATCCGAGTCTTTATTATCGAGAAAATATCGGAGGGTTGATATCAGTATTAGAGGCCATGAGTCAAGCGAATGTAAAAAAGATTGTTTATTCGTCCTCGTGTTCAGTGTATGGCAATCCAACTGAAGATTTTGTAAATGAAAATTCTGAGACTAAACCTCTTTCTCCCTACGGTGAAACAAAGTTAATAGGGGAGCTCTTACTAAGAGCTGATGAATCAGCAAGAAACATTAAATGGGTTGCGTTGCGATATTTTAACGTTGCAGGGTCTGGAAGTAATGAATTAGGAGACACAGGGGTTTTCAATTTAATACCTATGGTGTTTAGAGCTTTAGAAAATAATGAATCCCCAAAGGTATTTGGTGATGATTACGATACTCCAGATGGATCTTGCATAAGAGATTATATCCACGTCTCTGATTTAGCCGAAGCGCATTTATTGGCAGCTAAGAAAATCACTAAAGAACAATACTCTGGAGTATTAAACATAGGGCGAGGAGAAGGATTCAGTGTCATAGAAGTAATGAACACAATTTCTGAAGTATTAGAAAAGGATATTAATTTTGAGATCTCTAGCAGAAGATCTGGAGATCCAGCCAGAGCGGTAGCAGACGTTACTAAGTCGATAAAAGACCTAAATTGGGAAGCAAAAAATGATTTAAAGTCTATGGTTTCTTCAGCTTGGCAAGCTTGGCAAAATACGCCTGCTAAATCTTAAAATGTCTCCTAAACAAGGAGTAAGAAATCCGCCCAGTAAAGAAGAGGGCTTGCAAGAATTAAAGAAATTGATTGAAAGCTATGAGAACAAACTCGAAATTTCAAAAAATACTGAACAAATTGCTGTTAAATACTGTTTGCAATTACTACACGAAAAAGTTCCAGGAAACAGTGTGGAAGTTAGAATTCCTCCGCATGCTGCTGTTCAAGTTATAGAGGGCATCAAACACAAACGCGGTACACCACCAGCTGTTATTGAAATGGATGCAAAAACATGGATCTATTTAGCAACTGGAAAAACCAATTGGGACACGGCTAAATCTCAAGGTTTGATTTCTGCATCTGGAGAAAGAGCCGATTTAAGCACAGTTTTACCACTATTAAGTGCTCAAGATTTGGCTAAATAGTTAATCCCAGTAAGGTTTTTTCAGTGAGCCCCAAGATTTTATTCCCACTTTTTATTACCACCTCCTTGTTATTAGCAGGATGTGGCTCTTCTGAAAATACTTTCGATGGACAAAGTCTTGATGTCAATAAAGAAGAAGGAATGTATGCAGGACCGGTTGGGGATAGTGAAAATAATTTAAATGTTCTAGTTTGGCCAGGTTATGCCGAAGAAGGAAACACTGATCCGGTTATTGATTGGGTTACCCCTTTTGAAAAAAACACTGGATGTGACGTTTCTGTTAAGACATTTAATACCCCCCAAGAAGCACTTAATCTAATGAGGGCAGGTGGTTATGACATCGTTTCTGCTCCTAGTGAAATCTCTTTTGGGCTTATCGAATCAACAAGTGTTCAACCAATTAATACTTATTTATTAGCAAATTATGAAAACTTGTTTGATGATTTAAAGGAAAGAAGCTGGAACAAAGTTGAAGAAAATATCTATGGGGTTGCTCAAGGCCGTGGAGTTAATCTTCTTACCTACAACATTAATAAAATGAATAATCAAGTTATTAATTGGGAATTAACTTTCAACCCAGAAAGTGATTTTGCTGGGAAAATATCTGTTCACGATTCACCGATGACAATTGCAATTGCAGCTTTGTATTTGATGAAGGCAAACCCAAATTTACAAATTACAGATCCGTATTCATTAGATCAAAATCAATTTGATGCAGTGATGGACTTGATAACGAGTCAAAAAAGTATTGCAGGAAACTATTGGGCCGATTACCAATCAGATTTTAATGCTTTAAAAAATAACCAAGTAGATATTGGGTTAAGTTGGCAAGAAACAATTAATGCAGTAAACACTCCAACAAATATTGTGAATGGGATTAAACCTGTCGAAGGTACCACCGGTTGGGTAAACAACTGGATGATTTCTAAGTCAACAAAAAGTATTAATTGTTCATATAAGTGGATTGATTGGATGATCAGCCCACAAACAAATGCTTTAACAGCTGAATGGTTTGGGGAAGCCCCAGCAAACAAAGAAGCCTGTGGTTTAACTGCAAATAAAAATCACTGCGCAGTGTTTAATGCCCAAGATGAAAAATTTTGGTCTGATATTTATTATTGGCAGTATCCTCAAACAAAATGTTTAGATGGCAGAACTGAAATTGCCTGCGTGGGGTATGAAGATTGGTTTCTAACCTGGACAAACTTTAGAAACTCATAAAAGTTTGTTTCAATCTTTAGCCACTTACCAACCTTTTACTAATGGTTGTGGCACAATAAGGATATGGCCCAATTAAAAGATCAACTTAAAAAAGATTTAACCGAATCAATAAAAGCTCAAAATGCTGTTGTCTCTGGAACACTTCGAATGGCATTAACAGCTATTACTAATGAAGAAGTTTCTGGTAAAGAATCAAGAGAACTAACTGATGCAGAAGTTTTATCTGTTTTAACTAAAGAAGCCAAGAAACGCAGAGAATCTGTTGATGCTTATATGCAAGCTAACAGAAAAGATTTAGCTGATAAAGAATCTGCTGAATTGTCTGTTTTAGAAAAGTATTTACCAGCAGCCCTATCTGATTCTGAACTAGAAGAAATTATCAGTAAAGCCATTGCTGAAGCCAATAACCAAGGGGCAACTGGAATGAAAGCTATGGGAATAGTTATGAAAATAATCCAACCTCAAACCGTAGGCCGAGTTGATGGAACACTTTTAGCCAACAAGGTTAAAGAAAAACTAAATTAGCTTGCCTCAGATTGAGACTCATTAAGTAACCTTTTAACTTCTTCTAAGCTGTATCGACGGTGACCACCCACGGTTTTAATGCACTTAAGTTTCCCTTTCTGGCACCAACGGGTAACAGTCTTTGGATCAACGCGAAATAGGGCAGCCACCTCACTGGGGGTGAGCAAATTCAATCGATCGGAAGTTTTCAATTAGTGCTCCTTTATTTCTTTTAATCATCTTGCATCCGAAATGGGCGATTTTTTGCGAATCTTTTTTATTGACCAGTCATATCCCAGGTCATTAAAGTCACTTTTAATCCTTCGCTGGGAAACCACGAGACGAAGAAAATCCCAAAATGGGGGGGGGTAAAAATGAAAGAGTTAAAAATCCTCTCTGATTTCACAATTTTTTTGCAAACTAAAGGTTTAACAATTCAGGATATATGTCAATATTTAGTCACAGTTAGTTTAAAAGATTATGGATTTTATTGCGCAGTATTTGCTGAAATTCAAAAAACTGGACAAGTGCGCGTAACTTCCCATTTTGGTGCTGATCCTAAAGACATAGAGGCATGGCAAGACTTAGATTTTGATATCAAAACTCCTGTGAATGATTGCCTTAGAGAAAATAGAATTGTGTGGATTAACACTTTACCTCATTATTCACAAGATTATGACTTATTAAATTCACTACCAACAGACAATCAACTTAAAACTTTAGTTGCTTTTCCTTTAAGAGGTGCTTCACATTTATTAGGAGCCATTTCTATTTTAAGTTTTAAAAAAATTGAACTTGATACTGAAATTGAATTACTCATAAAAGGTTTATGCCATATGACAGCTTTAAGAATGGAGATCGGCTCAAAGTCAAAATCTAAATCAATAGATTCAACTAGTGCTAAAAGTCCTTTAGATAATAGTAATTTAACATTGTTAACCCCAAGACAAAAAAAGATTCTCGAAATGTTGATTGCAAAGAAAACAAATAAAGAAATCGCAGATATATTAATTTATAGTGTTTCAACAATAAAGCAAGAGACTATTGCAATTTATGAAAAGTTAGGTCTAAGAGGCCGCGAGGACTCTTATCTACTACAGGACTTTTTAGAATTAATTAAAGATTAAATAAAAATATTTTATTTTTCTTCTTCTAATTGTGCCCAAGCAGCTTCCATCTCTTCTTCTTTTGTTCGAGTGGCTTTTAATTCTTGAGCAAGCTTGGTTAGATCAGTTTCACCACTGCCATATTTCAAATCGCGAGCAACTTTTGTTTGTTTAGCTTTTGCGCGTCCTCTACCCATGTTGAATAATCAACACCTTTCTTCACTCAAATCAATCAAGATTAAGCAGGATTTCCCCTGCGCCTTTTTCTTACAAAATTTGGCTTTAAGACTTTTTCATCAACACTTTTGAGTTAACTACTAAGTCTTGGTAGGCCTAGCCTACAACTTTTTTGAATCCCAAAATCAGTCAAAAACTGACTTATAGGCGAAATGTCCGGAAACGCCCTCTATTGGCCCAATTTTGTGTTTGCCAGCACACTTTTTATTGTCAGACTTGTATACCAAAATATTCGTATGCGCGAATTAATTCCAGGGGGAAAAAGTCATGCCTAATGAGGCAAACGATACTCCCAACCTGCTTTCCCCAGGAGAAGTTGCAGAACTTTTCCGGGTAGATCCAAAAACCGTGACCAGGTGGGCCAAAGCAGGCAAGCTTTCCCCTGTGAAAACTCTGGGTGGCCACAGGCGCTATCACGCTCACGAAGTACATGAACTTTTGAGAAAAATTCAAGAAAAGTAAATCTCCTTCACTGCCCCCTATGCCCTTTGGGCCAACTTGGCGTATTGTCTAACTAACAAACCTACGCTTCGGTAAGTTACTCAACCGAAGGTTAGGACTCAACTATTTAAAAGGGAAAAACCACCACATGGGCGCACTTGGTCTTCCAGCAATTATTCAAGGTGGCATGGGTGCTGCAGTTTCATCATGGGGTTTAGCTAAAGAAGTAGCAAAGTGCGGACAACTTGGCGTTGTTTCTGGCACTGCTCTGGAATCAGTTGTGGCAAGACGTTTGCAAGATGGTGACTCAGGTGGTCACATGAGACAAGCCTTAGAACATTTTCCTTACCCAGAAGTAAGTGCACACATTTTAGAAAAATGGTTTTTACCTGAAGGAAGAAATGGTCAACCATATAGACCAATGAGACGCATCAGTTTAAATGCGCACACCGAACATGACCAATTAGTAGTAGCAGCAAACTTTGTGGAAGTTTGGTTGGCCAAACAAGCAAATAATGGCAAAGTTGGAATTAACTTTTTAGAAAAATTACAAACAGCAACTCCAGCCGCACTTTATGGTGCGATGCTCGCAGGCGTTGATGCAGTATTAATGGGTGCTGGAATTCCCAGAGAAATCCCAAAAATAATCAGAGACTTTGCAGAAGGAAAGCCTGGAACTTTAAGTGTTGATAGTGAAAGACCAAGTGGGATGGCTGCACCTACTTTAACTTTTGATCCACAAGAATCTTTTGGTAAATCACCACAATTACAACGACCAATGTTTTTAGCAATTATTACTGCCGAAGTTTTAGCTTCTTATTTAGCACGAAACGATGTCACCAAACCTGATGGTTTCGTTGTGGAACATTGGAAAGCAGGCGGACATAATGCTCCGCCTAGAAGAAAAGTTGAAACCGAATCTGGTTTTGGTCCACTTGATGAAGTTAATTTTGAAAAAATGAAAGCAGTTGGTTTGCCGTTTTGGCTAGCAGGGGGAAGATCAACACCAGGAGCTGTTAAAGAAGCTTTTGATTTAGGTGCAGAAGGTGTTCAAGTTGGAACTTTGTTTGCGTTAAGTAATGATTCAGGATTGTTACCAAAATACAGAGAACAAATGCTTGATGCAGCTAGAAAAGGAAATCTAAAAGTTAGAACTGATCACAGAGCTTCTCCTACAGGTTTTCCTTTCAAAGTTGTGGAGCTTCCCGGAACCGTTGGTGAGGAATCAACTTATAAAGCCAGACCAAGACTTTGTGATCTTGGTTATTTAAGAACTTCAAAGTTAGATGAAGCAGGAAAAGCAACCTATACCTGTGCTGCGGAACCTGAGTCTGCGTTTTTGAAAAAACGTGGGGAAGAAAAAGAACTGGCAGGAAGAATGTGTTTATGTAATGGTTTATTAGCAGCTGTTGGTTTGGGTCAAGAAAGACCAGATGGTTACAAAGAAGCACCACTGTTAACTCTTGGTGCCACCACCACAGACGTTGAAGACATGTTAAAAACTCACCCAAATGGATGGAGTGCTAAGCAAGTTGTTGAAAGGTTATTAAGCGGTGTTCCGCAAGATACAAAAGTGTGATAGAAATAAAATATGAGTAGCAGAAGGAATCTTCTTAAACTTGGCGTGGTTGGTGTTGTTTCTTTTGTTATCACTGCGTGTACAAAAGCTGTAAGTGGATCAAGTGAACCAGCAGGTGAGGCAGTTGTTGAAGATGCGCAAAGTCAAGGTGCCTCTGAACAAACTCAATCACAAAGTGGTGAAGTAGTTATAGCGCAAGTTTCAGCCTTAGTTGTTGGTGAAGGTTTTAACTTCAAAGCAAATGATGGAACTGATGCAATTTTATTTAAAACAAAAGATGAAAAAGTCTACGCACTTTCAAGAATTTGTACTCATCAAGGCTGTTCAGTTAATTTTGATTTGAGTCAAAATAAATTAATTTGTCCGTGCCATGGTGCTGAATATGATTCTAAAGAAGGCAATGTTTTAAGTGGACCGACAGAAAAAGGTTTAAAGAAAATAAGCGTTAAAATTGATGGCGATAATGTTTTGGAAGTTGTTTAAAAAATAATCGTGGCCAGGACCGGGATCGAACCGGTGACCTACCGCTTTTCAGGCGGTCGCTCGTACCGACTGAGCTACCTGGCCTTAAACGCGGCAAACAAATTAAAAAACTAATTTGCCGAATTTAAGCGACCCAGACGGGACTTGAACCCGCGACCTCCGCCGTGACAGGGCGGCGCGCTAACCAACTGCGCTACTGGGCCTTACTTTTTTCATACTGCTTTTATTGCAC